>ENA-ORTY01004152-ORTY01004152.1-human-gut-metagenome-genome-assembly--contig:-NODE-4152-length-11624-cov-3.928429_pt1 | contig 11624 bp, 8 predicted proteins | sample MGYA00241917_ERZ509198 | MGnify/ENA primary metagenome ERZ509198 (study PRJEB26280, sample SAMEA2338857) | human gut metagenome | biome: human gut; feature: human-associated habitat; material: faeces...
AGGAAAAAGCAATTGTAACGGACTGTATACATAAAATACAAATCGAATTGGAACATGCTATCGACAAGCATAGCAAACAACTTATTGTCCGCAATATCGAACTATTACTCGATTATTGTATGCGTTTCTATGAACGGCAGTTTATCACACGCAATCAGGTAAACAAAGACATTATCGTGCGGTTCGAACATCTATTGGATGAATATTTCCAAGGGCAGGTAGCACTGACCGAAGGGTTGCCTGCCGTGAAATATTTTGCAGACAAGGTATGCCTTTCTCCTAATTACTTCGGCGACCTGATAAAAAAAGAAACTGGTAAAACTGCGCAGGAATATATTCAGTGCCGTATCATTGAACTTGCCAAAGAACGAATATTGGAGGGTTCGCAAACGGTCAGCCAAATAGCTTATGAGCTGGGATTCCAGTATCCTCAACACTTCAGCCGGCTATTTAAAAAACATGTCGGATATACACCGAATGAATATAAACAGCAGAACTAAGAACATACACCGGAGAGATCGTTAACGTCATGGGAGATAAAGTACTCAAAATAGGAACCGTGCATCAATGTAATTGTTGCTTGGGAAGTAAGACACTGCATCCGCTAGTCAGTGTCATCGACCTTTCGAAGGCTGACTTATCTCCTCATACGGACATTAAATTCGGATTCTATACGATTCTGTTGAGTGAATGTAAGTGTGAGGCCTATGCATACGGGCACCAATGTTGTGATTTCTCGGACGGAACTCTCGTTTGCCTGACTCCCGGAGAGTCAATCAGTATGAAGGAGAACAACAAGGAATTTCCTTCCAAGGGATGGATATTGGCCTTTCACCCCGACTTGATTTGCGGGACTCCGCTCGGACTCAATATACACAATTATACTTTCTTCTCTTATTGTCCGGAGGAAGCACTGCATCTCTCTCTACGCGAAAAACAGATTATTCTGGAGTTCCTGGAGAGGATTCGGCAAGAGCTTGAGCGCTGCATTGACCGACACAGCAAAAAAATCATTTCAAAATACATTGAACTTTTGCTGGATTATTGTACCCGCTTCTACGAACGCCAGTTTATCACACGTAGCGAAGTCAATAAAAAGGTGTTCAGAGAATTCAATCATCTGCTTGATAATCATTTCAATGTGAAAGTAAGCCTATCAACTGATGTGTTATCCGATGAATATTGTGCTAATCTCCTGCATTTATCGCCTGCATATTTTAATGATTTACTGAAATATGAAATAGGAAAAGAGTTCAAAGAGTATATCCAGTTCAAACGTTTCGAGATAGCCAAAGGATGGTTGGTAAATACGGATAAAACGCTCGGCCAGATTGCACAAGAACTAGGGTTCTCTAATTCACAGTATTTCAGCCGCTTATTCAAGAAAATCACAGGGTGTTCGCCAAATGAATTCAGAATGCCCAACTAAAATTATTTAGTTAACGGCAGAAATCCTTAATAAAAATAGAATCGGGAAATAAAACTCTTAATCAATGTTATAAAACATACTTTTTTTCTTGGATTATTTGCAGATTTCACAAAAGTGCGTACATTTGCAATGTGTTTTTCATAGTATTAGATTTAAGGTTAACAAAGGTTGGAGCAAGGCGTTGCTCCTTTTTTTATGTCTATACCTCACAGAAATCCTACAATCAGTTGTAGAAATCACTATTTTTTCAGTAGTTTTGCAGAAACTCTGATAATTTAATTCAAGAAACAAAATGAAGACAAAGCAAAAATATTATCATCTTATAAAACCAATCATCTTTGTGCTATTTCTATCTTTTAGCATGGCTTCGTGTGAAAAAGAAGATATTATTCCTGAATCGCCGGATATAGAAGATACAGAAAATCCTACGGATACTGATCCCAATGAAATTGTTCCTCCTATTGTACGGGCAAATAATGAGCAAACGATATTTATGTATCTCCCTTGGTCGAACAATCTGACTTCTAACTTCTATCAGAATATCAGTGACTTGGAGAGTGTAATCGAAAAGAATATACTAAAAAATGAACGTGTCATAGTATTTATGTGTACCGAAGCTACAGAAGCTACTCTTTTTGAACTCGTTTATGAAAACGGTAAAAGCGTGCGCAAGACCTATAAGCAGTATACTGATCCCGTATATACAACAGCCGAAGGAATTACATCTATCCTTAATGATGTTCGGGAATGTACACCAGCCCAACGTTACTCTATGATTATCGGTTGTCATGGTATGGGATGGATACCTGTATCAAATGCCCAATCACGCAGTAACCTTTGTGTCAACAAAATGCACTGGGAGTATGAGAATGTACCTATGACACGTTATTTCGGAGGATTATATCCCCAATATCAAACCGACATAACCACACTTGCTCAAGGTATCTCCAATGCCGGATTGAAAATGGAATATATACTTTTTGATGATTGTTACATGTCGACAGTAGAAGTTGCTTATGATCTTAAAAATGTGACTAATCATCTGATAGCGTCTACCTGTGAAATAATGGCGTACGGTATGCCATACGCAAAGATCGGACAGTATTTGATAGGAGAAATTAATTATGAAAAGATCTGTAATGGATTCGATGACTTTTATTCAAATTATGAGATGCCATGCGGCACTATCGCTGTCACGGATTGCGCAGAATTGGATCATTTGGCAGCTATAATGAAGGACATAAATAGCCAATATACATTTGATACGACATTAACCGGGTCACTGCAAAGATTAGACGGCTATTCTCCTGTTATATTCTTTGATTGCGGAGATTATGTATCAAAGTTATGTTCCAACCAGGAATTACTGGCTCAATTCAACGAACAACTTAACCGCACTGTTCCATTCAAAAGAAATACAGATTATTTCTATTCTATGAGTAGAGGAAAGGTAAAAATAGAAACTTTCTCCGGTATCACCATTTCCGATCCCAGTACTAATGACCTCGCTTCCGCAAAAGAAAAAACAGCATGGTATGCAGCTACTCATTAAATCTATTAAAAGAGATATTTTCTAATTTGTAGATATTCAAGAACAACAGCTCTATACATCTTATAAAAAATCATGAGAAATATATTAATCATCGGTGCTAACGGATTCACCGGACGCCAATTACTGAAGGATTTATCTGTCCATAAACAATATAATGTGACCGGCTGTTCCCTGCACTCGGATATCTTTCCAGCTTTAGAGAATACAAAGAAGTATCGTTTCATTGAAGTTGATATACGGAATGAAGCGTCCGTAAAAGAGTTGTTCAAAGCAATTTGTCCAGATGTAGTTATCAACTGTTCCGCTTTATCTGTTCCCGATTATTGTGAAACACACCATGAAGAGGCTTACCTCATAAACGTTACCGCGGTAGAACAACTGGCACACCTTTGCAAAGAATACCAAAGCCGTTTCATCCATTTATCCACTGATTTCGTATTTGACGGAAAGATAAATGAGAGAACCGGACAGCTATATACAGAAGAAATACTCCCCGCTCCTGTCAACTATTACGGATTCACCAAATGGAAAGGAGAAGAAAAAGTTGCCGATATTTGTAGTAATTATTCCATTGCACGTGTAGAGATTGTGTATGGAAAAGCACTGCCCGGACAGCATGGAAATATCGTTCAATTAGTAATGAACCGTTTGAAAGCCGGACAAGAGATTCGTGTTGTATCCGACCAATGGCGCACGCCAACTTTTGTAGGAGATCTATCAGACGGGATACAACGCCTGATAGAAAATACGACCAACGGAATCTTTCATATCTGTGGTGACGAATGTTTGACTATTGCAGAAATAGCTTATCAGGTAGCAGACTACATGAAATTAAACCGCACGCTCATTCATCCTGTTACGACAGAAGAAATGCAAGAATCCACTCCCCGCCCGCGTTTTAGCGGAATGAGTATCGAGAAAGCACGAACAATACTCGGATATAATCCGCGAAAACTAAAGGAAGTCCTTCTGGATTGGAACAGCATATAATTATTGCATATTTATTTTGAAAATATACAAAAAGTTCATATCTTTGCACCAAAATTAAGAAGACCAATGATGAATCAGAGATTACAACTACATAACACTGCTTACTTTCTTGCGGAAATCCCCAATTTCTGTAAGTCATGTTGCGTGCATGTACATTGGTTCAGTGGATTCATCTAAATTCCCCTTTCTTTGATTATAGGAGCTACCTGCTGATTCACTCTGTTGCTCACAAGTAGCATTTATCCTGACTTTCAATAAGATAAATTATCTTTTTGGAGAATTATTCGTGTGGCTTATTCAAATGTATAACCTGACCTAAATATATACAATATGTTTTCTATTATATCTACCATGTTTCTAGGAATCGGAATCGGCTATGTATTGCGTAACTGGACTATTTTACAAAAGACAGAAAAGACGATTTCTCTTACAATATTCCTCTTACTCTTTATACTTGGCGTATCTATCGGCTCTAATAGTCTGATAGTAAACAATCTTGGTAAGTTCGGTAAACAAGCAATCATTCTTGCCATATCGGGTGTATTGGGAAGCTTGATTGCTGCCCGGCTGGTTTTACAACTATTCTTCAAGAAAGGAGGCGAACAATGAAAGGAAGTCTGATTGTAATATTATTCTTTTGTGTAGGCTGTATCATGGGAGCTCTCAATAAGTTTCAATTTGACACGCATACTATTTCTATGTACATACTATATGCGCTAATGCTTCAAGTAGGAGTTAGCATCGGTTCCAACAAAAATCTGAAAACAATCATTTCACACCTGCATCCCAAGATGTTACTAATTCCGTTGGGAACTATCATCGGAACATTATTATTCTCTGCTCTGGCAAGCATACTGGTAAGTCAATGGAGCGTGTTCGACTGTATGGCAGTAGGAAGCGGATTTGCCTACTATTCACTCTCTTCCATTCTTATCACCCAGTTCAAAGAACCGTCTATCGGACTGCAACTTGCCACAGAACTAGGCACAATCGCCCTACTGACTAATATCTTCCGTGAAATGATGGCACTTCTCGGCACTCCGCTTATCAAAAAGTATTTCGGGAAATTGGCTCCTATCTCTGCGGCAGGAGTCAATTCCATGGATGTATTATTGCCTTCTATCAGCAGATATTCGGGAAAAGAAATGATTCCGATTGCTATCCTACACGGCATTCTCATTGATATGAGTGTTCCGGTATTCGTTTCTTTCTTCTGCAAATTCTAAGAGCTTCAACGCCTAGCATCATCGGCTGCGAATACAAATCTGATATCGGCATAGGAGACCTCGTCTCCTAACGCCGCTTTTATTCCTGCCACTCCGGAATTCTCGTTCTTTTGCTGATACCGACGAATCTTCTCTATCTTTTCTACAGCTACTACTTGCTCCAATTTAATCTTTCCCATACGAACATAATGTTCTAAGTGCGTAGCAATTGTTCCCGTCACCAAATCACGTGATTTAGCTATCTCCTCCATACTCATTCCCTTACAAAACATCTCATAGCTCATCTGTTTCGTATCTTTCTTCGGTTCCTTTTTTTCTCCCCTCTTACTTTTTTCCGGAAGAAATATCTCTTTGATTTCCGGTCGTTTCACTTGATTCTCCCTCATATACTTACGGACAATCCCCAAAATTTCAAGTCCATATTTCTCCACTCCTTTCGCTCCAAAATAAGGTACAGCTTCCAAAGCTTGCGGAGTATCCGGCAAAAGATTTACAATGCCCATTAATGCTTTCTGTTGCATAATGACATAAGCAGGCATATTGGTTTCACGCGTCTTTTCCGTTCTCCATTCCGATAAAGTGCGATAAAGCTCCGGATACAGAATATCCGTAGGAACTTCTACTTTTACTTTTGTAAAACTACTACGTGTACGTTCTACCCGTTCTTTTCTCTCTCTCAATGTTTTAGCGGTAAGAGAAGGAGAAGAAGAGTTGTCCTCAAGACTTAACATCACCTTAGCTTTCAATTTCAAATATTCAGCAACAATAAAAGGTTGCACACACATAGCTTTCAATAAGGACTCTTTAATCCACAATGCATCATCCAACGCTTGCAAACGTTCATTCAGTTGTTTCCTCAACTCCCTATTATCAAGAGGTATATTAGTCTTTGCAAACAAAACACGAATAGGTTCCAGCTCTTTATGAAAATACACCGCACCGGAACGAATCCGTTCTTGCAACTCCTGGTCCGAAGCATAATCTTCACTCTCATTAATCAAACGTGTATACTGATTGCGGAAACGGTGGGCAACTTCCACTATCTTTTCCTTAATATGAGGCTCCAATAGCTTATATTCGGTAAGTAATTTAGGGTAAAGTTTATACAAATCTTCATCCAGCATACGAAGCAACCGTTTATAAGCCTGCTCGAGGGAATAGAAGTTAAACAAATCACTCAACAAATCGAAGAAATAAGCCTTCTGCATATCACTTAGCTGCTTGTTTCCCGGTTTATTCCGTTCCACCTCTTTTGTGAAGTTATCAACCACACTGTCACTAATAATAGCCTCCTTACGCAATGGAGACTCCAATACCAAGCCCTCCAAAGTCTTACAACGACTCAAAGCTACATATGTCTGTCCATGCGCAAAGGAATTGCGTGCATCAATAATTGCACGTTCAAATGTCAATCCCTGACTCTTATGTATCGTGATAGCCCATGCCAATCGAATAGGATATTGACGGAATGTTCCTTCTATCACCTCAGTGATTTCCTTCGTTTCCTCATTTAACACATACTTATAGTTTCCCCATTCCTCCGGCAACAACAGAAAATCCTCCTCACTCCCTTTTTCTTTCACATATATCTCAGAATCATTAACGGCTACCACCTCTCCGATCATACCATTATAATACCGTTTTTCCAAAGAAACATCATTTTTGAGAAACATGATCTGGGCACCCTCTTTAATAGTGAGAATTTCATCTGCGGGATATGTATATTCAGGAAAAGTCCCCGTCACTTCAGCTCGAAAATGATAAGGCTTTCCCGGTAGAGAAGCCAATTCACGATCATTTACTTGCTGTGCTTGATTGTTATGTGTTGTCAAACGGATATATCCTTCTTCTTTGGGCGGTTGGAAGCCTTGCTGATATCGCCGATTCAACTCATTCAACACTTCATCATCTGCTTTGTTCTCACGTATTTTATTCAACAGAGAAAGAAAAAAAGTATCGTTCTGACGGTATACCTTTTCCAGTTCAATTGTCATATAGGTCGTTTCTCTCAATGCACGGCTGGCAAAAAAATAAGGCGTTTCGTAATAATTCCTCAACAAACTCCATTCGCTGTCCCTCACAACAGGAGCTAACTGCTGCAAATCTCCAATCATCAACAGTTGTACCCCTCCAAAAGGCTTTTCGCGATTGCGATAACGACGTAAAGTCGCATCTACTGCGTCTAGCAAATCCGCACGTACCATACTGATTTCATCAATCACTAATAAATCCATGCTTCGGATAATGTTACGTTTCTCTTGACTGTATCGGTATTGTATTTGCGCAGAGTTAAAAGTCGTTTCCGGCACAAATGGAGCAAAAGATATCTGGAAAAAAGAATGAATCGTCACCCCTCCGGCGTTAATTGCTGCAATACCCGTCGGAGCCAATACGACCATGCGTTTGGGGGTATGCTCTCTCAATCGTTTTAGAAATGTAGTTTTTCCGGTTCCGGCTTTTCCGGTAAGAAACAGGTGTGTGCCTGTATTTTCAATGAACTGCCAAGCAAGTTGTAGTTCAGGATTATTTTCCATGAAAGTATATTATTTTGTGCAAAGGTACGGAAAACTATATAGAGATTGAAATAAAAGTACTAAACTTTTCCGCATAAAATAGTCAAATGAGAATCAGACAAAAAGTCCCGGCTGTTTTTCCCGCTAGAAAGCAACCGGGACGACGGATCAAATTAGAACACTAAGTGATGTGCTATTATGTCCGAAAACTACTTCGTATATTTGTTTTGCTTGAATATAAATAAAAATTCAAGACTATTTCCAACGCAAATATATATATATAAATTCCCGTTTTTAAGTTTCACCTTAAAAACGGGATATTGAATCAAAAAATAATGTTATTAATTGTCGTAATTACTGCATCGAACCACCCACAATATCCAGCAATTCGTTCGTAATCGCCTGTTGGCGACTCTTGTTATATTGCTTGGTAAGGTCTTGAATCAATTCGTTGGCATTGTCCGTAGCTACTTGCATTGCTAATGTACGTGCTGCGTGCTCGGAAGCATTAGAATCCACAGCAGCAGTAAAGAGCTTCTGGCTTAATACAGTAGGTATCAAGTCGGCAATCAATTGCTCAGCAGAAGGTTCTACTATATAGTCATTCACAACTTCACGTTCTTCTTCTTTCTGTTTTTCCAGTTCTTTACCTTCTTCTACTGCACGTGTAAGGTCAATAGGCAGATAAGTCTCACGAAGTAGAATCTGCACACCCATTGATTTAAAATGATGATAAATCAATTCCACACGGTCGATTTCTCCCGCCACATACATTTTCATTAGAAGATCCGCCAGCTCGGAAGCTTCTTGATAAGTTGGTTTATCGGAGAGTGTCGGAGGTATTTCCCCCGGCTGGAATCCCATTCTCTTCACAGCTTCCTCCACCTTCTTTCCTATGGGAAAGATCAAAATATTATCCTGTCCCAGCGTACGGTATTCGCTGACAGTTTGCAATAACATCTTTATGACATTTGCATTAAAAGCGCCACAAAGTGATGTATTCGAAGAAAAAGCAATAATCGCCACACGCTTCACTTCCCGTGCTCGTATGTAAGGAGACTCTATCGGAAGATCAGCGCTCAAAAAGTTAGTCAGAATCTTGTTCAACTTCTTCTGATAGGGCAACATATTCTCAATGGCTCCTTGTGCCTTATGTAGTTTGGCAGAAGCCACCATCTTCATTGCTGAAGTGATTTTTCGGGTACTTTTAACCGAATTTATTCTGGTTTTTACTTCTTTCAGTGAAGCCATAGTTTTCTTGAATTACAAATATTGTTTAGCGACCATAGCAGCAGTTTCTTCAATAGCCTTAGTCACATTATCATCAATAACACCCGTTCTCAATACATCCAACACATCCTCCTGATGATTCAATTGCAGAGACTCGATGAAACTGCGTTCAAAATCCTGCACGTTGTTCAATGGCACATCACGGAGCAAACCATGTGTACCACAATAGAGGATAGCAATCTGTTGTTCCACAGGCATCGGACTGTATTGCGGCTGAATCAGCAACTGCGCATTCTTACGCCCTTTGTCAATTGTCAATGCCGTAATCGGGTCCATATCACTGCTGAACTTGGAGAATGCTTCCAATTCACGATACTGCGCCTGGTCTATCTTCAATGTTCCTGCCACTTTTTTCATCGCCTTAATCTGAGCATTACCACCTACACGGGATACAGAGATACCGACATTGATAGCCGGGCGGACACCCTGATTGAACAAGTCCGTTTCGAGGAATATCTGTCCGTCAGTGATAGAAATCACGTTCGTTGGAATATAGGCCGAAACGTCTCCTGCCTGCGTCTCAATGATAGGCAAGGCAGTCAGTGAACCACCCCCTTTCACAATACCTTTCAGGCTTTCGGGAAGGTCATTCATCTCGCGCGCCACTTCCTCCTGGTTGATAATCTTAGCCGCACGTTCCAACAAGCGGGAATGCAGGTAGAAGATATCACCCGGATAAGCCTCACGTCCGGACGGACGGCGAAGGATCAATGAGACCTCACGATAGGCAACCGCCTGCTTGGAAAGGTCATCATAAACCACCAGCGCGTGACGGCCGGTATCACGGAAATATTCGCCGATAGCAGCCCCTGCAAACGGCGCGTAATACTGTAATGCAGCCGGATCGCCAGCCGTGGCAGCTACCACAACGGTATAATCCATAGCACCATACTCACGGAGCGTATTTACAATAGAAGCCACGGTAGAACCTTTTTGACCGATAGCCACATAAATACAATATACAGGATCCCCTGCCAGGAAGTTGGTACGTTGGTTGATAATCGTATCAATCGCAATGGCCGTCTTTCCTGTCTGACGGTCACCGATAATCAGCTCACGTTGTCCACGCCCAATAGGAATCATGGCATCCACAGCTTTCAGTCCTGTCTGCAACGGCTGGTTGACAGGCTGACGGAAGATTACTCCCGGCGCTTTGCGTTCCAACGGCATTTCATACAAATCACCACCAATTAAGCCTTTACCGTCGAGCGGTTCACCCAGCGGGTCAATGACACGCCCCAACATACCTTCTCCTACGCGGATAGAAGCAATATGCTTGGTACGCTTCACAATAAAGCCTTCCTTGATTCTGTCAGTCGGTCCCAACAACACAGCACCCACGTTGTCCTCTTCAAGGTTCATCACGATAGCCTTAATGCCGTTGTCAAACTCCAGTAACTCGTTAGCCTCGGCATTCCGCAGTCCGTAGATACGCACCACACCATCGCTCACCTGAAGCACCGTACCGATTTCGTCAAGCTGCACATGGGTATTAATACCTTCGAGCTGTTTACGCAATATATCGGAAACCTCGCTTACTTTAATATTTTCAGACATTATACAATTCTCCTATTCTTATCAATAAACTGTTGTTTTACTCGCTTCAACTGCGTAGCAATGCTTGCATCCAGTCGATAATCATTAATATCGAAGATGAATCCGCCTTCGATAGACGGATCTACCACAGTCTCCAGTTCCATTTGCGCATGCAGGATATGCGCTGCTGCGGAGCGGATACGGTCTTCCGTCTCCTTGTCCACAGGAACAGCCGTAATCAGTTTGCCTACCCCGATATGCTTTAGTTTCCGGTAAAGATCCAGATACATCAGGCTGATAAACTGTAAATATCCCTCACGCCTGTTTCGCAGTACCAAAGTAATAAAATGGACAAACTCTCTGGTGGATTTACCGTTGCCATCGGCAGCCGTACATACCAGCGCCAATTTCTCTTTGGTTGAGATAACAGGGTTATCCAGTGCTTCGCGCAAACCCGGTTGGGCGCAAAAGCAATAAGACAGTGTGAGGAACTCTTGGTAGAGCTTGTCCTCCACTCCTTTCTCCTGTGCGTATTCAATCATCGCTTTGGCATATCGCATTGAGAGTATTCCGACTTCCATTTTCCTTAGTTCTTATTAGGGGTTAATACTTCATCCAGCATACGGTCAATCATGCCCATTTGAGCTTCTTTGTCCTGAAGACTCTTACGGAGCACTTTTTCGGCAATATCGACAGAAAGCACAGCCACCTGACGACGGATGTCGCGGATAGCTTCGTCTTTCTCCACCTGGATTTGTTGTCTCACCGCATCCAGTTCCTTCTGTGCGGCTATCTCGGCTTGCTTACGGGCCTCGTGAACAATCTTGTCACGTTCTTCCATTGCTTCCTTCAAGATGCGTCCTTGTTCCTTGTTGGCGGCAGCCACAAGCGCATCGCCCTCCTGCTTTAGTTTGGAGAGCTGTGCGTTGGCTTCTCTTGCCACCTCCAAAGACTGGTCGATATAGACTTTACGGTCTTCCACCATCCTAATGATGATAGGGAAACCGTATTTTGCCAATATCACAAACACAATCCCGAATGCGACAAACATCCAGAACAACAGGCCACTATCAGGTAATAGTAATGAC
>ENA-ORTY01004156-ORTY01004156.1-human-gut-metagenome-genome-assembly--contig:-NODE-4156-length-11616-cov-5.489664_pt1 | contig 11616 bp, 8 predicted proteins | sample MGYA00241917_ERZ509198 | MGnify/ENA primary metagenome ERZ509198 (study PRJEB26280, sample SAMEA2338857) | human gut metagenome | biome: human gut; feature: human-associated habitat; material: faeces...
TGCCGAAGATGAGGCCGGGGTCGAGCCGCAGCGGCAGGCGGCCGTCCGCCGGGGCGTCGAGCCACTCGGGCACGACGACGAGCCGTTCGCCGACTTCGATCGGCTGATAGTACTGCCGCCAGTTATTTTCCCAGTCGCTGTCGCGCACGGTTGCGGTCGTCAGCTCGCGGCCGATACCGGCGCGGATGGTCTCCAGCTGCGCGCGGCCGCCGTCATCGTCGGCGAGGTAGAACTTGATGCGCGACACGCCGCGAAACTGCGCTTCGAGCGCGTCGTCTACGTAGTCCCAGTACTGGTGGTTCTGCTCCAAAAACTGCTGAAAATCCGTCTCGTCCTCCACGACCATGCCGCCCGCGCCCAGCTCGGCCAGCTGCGCGCAGACGTCGTCGATCTCGTCGCTGCGGGTGGGGACGGACACTTCGATCCATTGCATAAGCGGTGCTCCTTTGTGCATGATTTGGCCCCATTATAGCAAAGCCCCGCCGCTTTCGCAACGGGGGTGGGGGTGCGGCGCATGACTTGCAGCGCTGGAGGGTGTGGGGCATGACCGGAGTTGCCGGAAGGTACGGATTTGGAAAGCCTTCCCCTCGAAGGGAAGGCAGCGCCTTGCGGCGATGCATGACCTTATCCGAGGCGGGCTCCTCCTCGCGGTTCTGCGGCTTTTGACAGGCCGGATCGCGCTTTCTCTGCAAAGAGAAGTCTAGGGCCGCACAGCGAACATCCGGGCGCGGCAGAGAAACTGCCGCGCCCGGATGCGCTGTCATATCCCAATTCAGTTGAGGAAATCGCGCAGCTTCTTGCTGCGGCTGGGGTGGCGGAGCTTGCGCAGGGCCTTCGCCTCGATCTGGCGGATGCGCTCACGCGTGACGTTGAACTCCTTGCCGACCTCCTCGAGCGTGCGGGTGCGGCCGTCGACGATGCCGAAGCGCAGCTCGAGCACCTTCTTCTCGCGCGGGGTGAGCGTGTCGAGCACCTCCATGAGCTGCTCCTTGAGCAGCGAGAAGCTTGCCGCCTCGCTCGGCTCGGACGCGTCCTCGTCGGGGATGAAGTCGCCGAGGTGAGAATCCTCCTCCTCGCCGATCGGCGTTTCGAGCGAGACCGGCTCCTGCGCGATCTTGAGAATGTCGCGCACCTTGTCGACCGGCATGTTCATCTCCGCCGCGATCTCCTCGGCGCTTGGGTCGTGGCCGAGCTCCTGCAGGAGCTGACGGGAGACGCGGATGACCTTGTTGATCGTCTCGACCATGTGCACGGGGATGCGGATCGTGCGCGCCTGGTCGGCGATGGCGCGGGTGATGGCCTGACGGATCCACCACGTGGCGTAGGTGGAGAACTTGTAGCCCTTCGTGTAGTCGAACTTCTCGACGGCCTTGATCAGGCCGAGGTTGCCCTCCTGGATGAGGTCGAGAAACAGCATGCCGCGGCCGACGTAGCGCTTGGCGATCGACACGACCAGACGCAGGTTCGCCTCGGCCATGCGGCGCTTGGCCTCCTCGTCGCCCTCGGCCATGCGCTTGGCCAGATCCTGCTCCTCCTCGGGTGTGAGCAGCGGCACCTTGCCGATCTCCTTGAGGTACATGCGCACCGGGTCGTCGGTCGAGAACGTGTCGGCCATGGCCTCGGTCTCGTTCATCTCCTCCTCGGTGACTTCCTCGATCTCCTCAAGCTCCTCGAGCTCTGGCAGCGCGTCCTCGTCCACCGGGGGCAGGGCATCGTCACCGAGCACGTCGATGCTCAGGCTCTCGAGCCGGTCATAGAACTTTTCCGTCTCCTCGCTCGAGAGATTCATGTCCTCGAGCACCATGAGGTCCTTGCTCGAGAGCTTGCCCGCCTTCTTGCCCTTTTCCACGAGGTCGTTGAGCTTTTCCTCCGTGGTCTTTTCCGACTCCGGCTTTTCGGCTGCGGACACGTCCTCCGCAGAGGCTGCCGCGGGCTTGTCCGCGGTCTGCGCCGGCGCGGCGCCGTCGGCCTTGGCTTCCGCCTGTTTGGCGTCGTCCGCCGCGAGCAGCGCGTCGGCCATGGCGTCCAGTTCTTCGGCCGAGAGGTTGTTAAGTTCTTTCTGTTCCATCTTTACCACCATACCCTTTATGTTCTTTGAGTTGCTTTGCAAAAGCCAGCAGGTCCGCCTCCGACGATGCTGCGCCGGCGGTGGCCTGGGTCTGCAGGATGCTTATGTAGTCGTCGAGCGCGCGCGCACCGTTCGAAAGCTCCGCCGGCTGCTGGATGATGCCGGTCAGCAGGGCCAGAACGCCCAGCGAGAGCAGGGTCTTGCCGCCGCCCCCGGACAGGGCGGAGATGCAAATACGGGCGGACGAGGCCCCTGCGCGGGGCGTGCGGGGATGGGAAGACACGGCGGGCATCCTTGGCTGACGGAAAGGCGGCAGGGCCGCGGGGATGAAAAAAGGGCACGACACCGGCCGGTGTCGTGCCCTGCGGGAGACTAGTGCTTGAAGGAACGCTGACCGGTGAAGACCATGGCCACCTGCGGGCTGGCTTCGTTGCAGGCCGCGATGACTTCGGTGTCACGCATGGAGCCGCCGGGCTGGCCGATGGCGGTGACGCCCTGGGCCATGGCGGCGTCCACGCCGTCACGGAAGGGGAAGAAGCCGTCGGAGATCAGCACCGTGCCGGGCAGACCGCCGCGGGCTTCCTGGGTACGGGCCTGGATGTCGTCCAGAGCGGCCTTGAGGGCGGCGTCGGTGGCGGCCTTCTGCTTGAGTTCGTAGAAGGAGAGGTTGTGCTCGCGGAAGGCCAGGGTATCGGCGTACTTGGTGTAGGCCTTGTGGATGGCCAGTTCCACGCAGCCCACGCGGTCCTGTTCACCGGTGCCGATGGCCACGGTGGCGCCGTTGCGGGCAAAGATGACCGAGTTGGAGGTCACGCCGGCTTCCACGGCCCAGGCAAAGCGCAGGTCGGCCATTTCCTGGGCGTTGGGCTTGCGGGCGGTGACGGTGACGCCGTTCTTGTCCGTGGCTTCGGCGGGCAGGAAGTCGGCATCGGTGAGGATGCGGTTCACGAAAGATTTCTGCACCACGATGCCGCCGTCGGCCAGGCTCTTGATGTCCAGGAAGGCGGACTGCGTCAGTTCGTCCAGGCGGCCCAGGCCGGGCAGTTCCATGATGCGCAGGTTCTTGCGGCCCTTGAGGATCTCCACGGCGCCTTCTTCATAGGCAGGAGCGGCCACCACTTCGAAGTAGCTGGCGGCCACCATCTCGGCGGCCTCGCGGGTGAAGGGACGGTTGACCACCACCGCGCCGCCGAAAGCGGCGATGCGGTCGCACCAGAAGGCCTTGTCCAGGGCAGCGGCCACGCCGCCGTCGTCCCAGGCAGCGCCGCAGGGGTTGTTGTGCTTGAGGATGATGGCCGCGGGACGCTCGCTGAGGTACTGCAGGATGTTGGCGCCGTTGTCCACGTCGGTGAGGTTGGTCTTGCCGGGATGCTTGCCGGCCTGGATCATCTGGGCTTCGGTCATGGCCGACACGATGCCCTGACCGGGGCCACGCCAGCGCAGGCCGCCGCAGGTGATGCCACCTTCACGCAGTTCATACAGGGCAGCGGGCTGGTCGGGGTTTTCGCCGTAGCGCAGACCTTTTTCCTCGTTGTCCAGGGTCCAGACGCGCTTGTGGTACACAAGCTTTTCGTCACCCAGCAAAATGGTCATGGTCTCGGGAAAAGCGTCCTTGTGGACTTTCTTGTACATGGCCTTCAGGTCGGTCGTCATGATGCCTCCAGGTATGCCTAGCAAAAAAGGTGAAAGCGCTTCGCGGCGCGGCAATGGTGTAGCACAAAACGCCCCTCTCCACCAGTGCGTCCCCCGGGGGGAGAGGAAGGCCCGCCGGCAGGCGCCTTCCCGGCCCGGAGGGGCGCCGGATTTGACGCAGGCCCGCAAATGGGCCATAACGACGGCGCGATATACGCGCTTCTGCCGGAGGAAACCATGGAAAAACTGCTCACCCGCCTTGCCCGCCAGCTGGACGCCCTCGACGAGGCGTCGCTCATGTCGCTGTGGAGCAAGTACGCCACCATCGCCAGCCGTTTCGAACCGACCCAGCGCTGGGAAGAGGCCGTCCTGGTCTTTTCCATGATCCAGGCCAAACGCTACAAGAACCAGCTGTTCAACTATTATTGGGCACAGCAGGCCCAGCCGCATGAAGACGGCCCCGCCCCCGCGGCCCAGCCCCTGGCCCCCGACTTCGACCTGATGCAGGGCCAGGCGGAAGCTCCCGCGCCGCACCACTGCCGCGTCCTTTCGTTCCGCCCCGCGCCGGGAGATACGGCCCCCTCCCGCAAGGACGACTGAGCCGGGCCCTTCCCGCGCTGCATCCCGCTCACAAAAAACTAACGCTTCGCCTTGTACAGCATGGGCCGGGCCGTCTTCCGCACCTCCCGGCCTGCCCCGTCCGGCGACAACCGCCAGACAGCCCTTGCCTTTTTTTGCGTGTCGTGAGAAACCTCCGCACCCCGGATACGGCATCCGGGATCGCGAACCCCGGGGGATAAGGTTTTCCTGCGCAAGCGCAGTCCCCCTCACCAGCATCGGGGATGTCCGTCACATCCCTGCACAACGCACAGGAGTGGTTCCCATGCGTGCCAACATTCTTTGTGCCGGCTTCGGGACGCGTCTGCGCCCCTTCACCTATCTGAAGCCCAAGCCCCTGCTCAACATCGGCGGATATCCGCTGGTGGAACGTACCATCCGCCAGCTCCATGCCGACGGCGTCACCGACATCGCCCTGGTGGTCGGTTACAAGCACGAATGCTTCAACTATCTTGTGGACAAATACGGCGTCCAGCTCATCATCTCGGCGCAGTATGCCACGGCCAACAACTATTCCTCCCTCCAGCTGGTGGCCCACCGCCTGGGCGACAGCCTGGTCATCGACGGTGACACCTATATCCGCCGCCCGGTGGTGCCCCTGGTGCGTCCCGGGGTCTCGCAGTTCATCTGCCAGCAGACCCAGCAGGGCCATGAATGGGAGCTGATCACCGATGCCGACGACCGCGTGGTCTCCGTGCGCAAGGATTCGCCCTCGGGCTACTGCATGTCCGGCGTCTCCTACTGGACCGAGGAGGCCGCGGCCCTCATCCGCGAGGAACTGGACAGGAGCGGCCCGGACGACTACTGGGAAGACTCCGTCATCCGCATCCTGGACCGCGTGCCCGTCTACGCCACGCGGGTGAAGATGCTGCTCTGCGAGATCGACAGCCTGAGCGACGCCCTTTCCCTGGGCCTGCTGACGCCCGACGAACTGGCCGACCAGTGCTCCGAGACCCAGATGGCCGAAAAGCTCAAGGGCCTGACCAACGACACCTATCACATCCAGCTGGACGGCAAGGGCCTTGTGCTGCGCATCCCCGGCCAGGGCACCGACCAGATCATCGACCGCAGCGTGGAAGCGGCCATGCTGGAGATGGTGAAGGATCTGGACATCACGCCCGAGTGCCACTTCTACGCGGGCGGCATCAAGACCACGGACTTTCTGGAAGGCTACCGCATCCTGAACCACGACACCCTGGACCGGTTCGAGGTGCGCGGGGTGGTGGACATCATGCGCCGCCTGCATGACATCCGCATGCCCGAAGGCTTCCGCGAAAAGTACGGCCCCAGCGCCGTGCTCTCCGTGCTTTCCGAGGTCAAGCTCTACGAACGCCAGAGCGGCGTCAACCTGCTGGCCGACCATGAGCGCAGCCTGTTCTACGATTTCGCCCGCGAGATGGACAGCGACGAGAAGCGCTTCTGCCATCGCGACTTCGTGCTGGAGAACATCCTGCGCAAGGGCGACGACATCAAGCTCATCGACTTCGAGTACGCCTGCTTCTGCTCGCCCTACTGGGACTACGCCAGCTTCGTCACCGAGACCCGTCTTTCCGGCCCCCTGCTGGACGCCTTTATCGAAGCCAGCGGCGCGGACCGCACCCGCCTGCTCAAGGCCATGATCATCGTGGATTACATCTGGGGCCTGTGGGGCTTCTACCGCGAGTGCATCGACTACGGTCGTGGCCGCATCGCGGAAATGGACCGCAACCTGAAACTGCTGCAACGCGGAGAACAACTGGCATGAAGCGCGGTTTTCTGATTTCCGTGGGCGCCTATCTGGGGCTCTGGCTGGTGCTGGAAGCCCTGTTCCCCGCGCCCTCCTACGCCTACCTCGACCCCGGCACGGGCAACGTGCTGGTCTACCTGGCCATCAGCCTGGTGGGGACGGTGCTCTATTTCGTCAAGAACATCGTCTACGCCATCATGGGCAGGGCCAAGGGTGAGCGCCGTCCCGAAAAGCAGCTGCACCACGAGCGCATCCTCATGTTCTCCGAAGGCCGCAGCTACTATTACACCTTCAAGCCCGTCATCGACGCCTTCCTGCGCCGCGGCGTGCCCTTCTCCTACATCACCATGGATGTGGAAGACCCGGCCCTGACCATCGAGAACGACCTCATGAACTCGCGCTACATCGGCACGGGTTCCGCGGCCTTTGCCCGCGCCGCCGGTCGCCGCGCCGACATCATGCTCTCCACCACGCCCAACATCGGCACGCCCGGCTTCCCCATGCCGCGTCCGCGCCGCGTGACCAACCTGGCCCATATCTGCCACGGCGTGGGCGACATCGCCATGTACCAGAAAGGCTCTCTGGACCATTACGACGCCGTCCTGATGGTGGGCGACTTCATGCTGCCCAGCATCCGCAAGGTGGAAGAGCTGCGCGGCCTGCCGCCCAAGGAATGCGTCTCCCTGGGCCTGCCCTATCTGGACGAGCTGGCCGCCAAAGCCCGCAAGAAGGAAGGCCGGAGCACCCCGCCCGTGGTGCTGGTGGCGCCCTCGTGGGGCAACAAGGGCTGCCTCAACATCTGCGGCCCCAACTTCCTGCTGGATCTGGCCAAGGCCGGCTATGACGTGATCCTGCGCCCGCATCCCCAGTCCCTCAAGGTGGAGACCGAGATGCTGGACACCATCCACGAGATGCTGCGCGACTACCCCAACGTCAGCTTCGATACCGAGATGGACGCCACCGCCTCCATGAGCCGGGCCGACGTCATGATCTCGGACAAGTCGTGCGTGCGCTTCGACTTCGCCTTCCTTTACGAGAAGCCCGTCATCACCCTGGACATCCCCGTGCGCAACCCCGAACTCTACGAGGTGGCGGACCTGGGCGTCATCTGGGAAGACACCGTGGCCGCCCGTCTGGGCGAAGTGGTCTCGCCCGAGGACTTCAACAACATCGTGCCCGTGGTGGAACGCGCCCTCAAGACGCCCTCCTCCGCCATCGCCGCCTTCCGCGAGGAATCCGTGGCCTGCTGGGGCCGGAGCGGTGAAGCCATCGCCCAGTGGACCGTGGACACCCTGGCCCGCATGGACGCCGAACACGCGGCCGAAGCTGCCGCCACCAAAACGAAATAGCACGGCCCTTGCCGGGTATGCTTTCAAGGAAACGCCATGTCGCTTCTGTATGAAATATTCATCCTGCCCATCGAGATCATCTACCGGGCCATCTATCTCGGCAGCCTCCAGTTCACCCACAACTACGGCCTGAGCATCCTCGTCCTGTCCTGCATCAGCGCCGTGGCCTTCATCCCCCTGGGACGTCTGGCCGTGGGCACCCAGGCCCGGGAAAAGAAACTCCAGATGATCATGGCCCCGCAGCTGGCCCGCATCCGCAAGGAATCCAAGGGGGCCGAGCGCCAGCGCCGCATCAACAACCTCTACAAGCGCTACGCCTACCATCCGCTGCTGGCCGTCCGTTCGGCCTTCGGCGTGGCCCTGCAGATCCCCTTCCTGACCGGCGCGTACTACATGATCCTGGGGCTCACCCAGCTGCAGGGCCAGCCCTGCCTGATGATCCCCGACCTTTCGCAGCCCGACGGCCTGCTCTGGGGCGTCAACGCCCTGCCCATCGTCATGACCGTGGTCAACATCATCGCCACGCTGACCACCCCGGGCCTGACGCGCAAGGACACCCTGCAGGCCATCATCATCGCCTTCTTCTTCCTGGCGCTGCTGTACAACGCGGCCTCGGCCCTGCTCATCTTCTGGACCATGAACAACGTCTTCTTCCTGCTCCAGAACCTGCGCCTGCCCATCCGCCTGCCCCGCTTCCGCAAGCCCGGCTTTGCCCAGGGCGGCATGAACACCGTCATGGCCGCCACCATGCGCTCGGTCTACAGCCTGTCCTGCGCCGGTCTGGCCATCCTGATCTTCCTGTACGTGCCCTTCCAGTCCTACGCCAGCGACCCCAACTTCTTCGCCGCCGGGCCCCTGGACGTGCTGCTGGGCATGGTGCGCTACCTTTCGCTGACCTTCTTCGTGGTCTTCGTGCTCTGGCTCTGGTTCCCGGCCAAGGCCAAGACCATCCCGGCCTTCGTGGCCTTCTGGGCCCTGAGCCTCGCCTTCGTGAACCTTTTCGTGCTGCCCGGCCACTTCGGCGCCCTGGACGGCATCCGCTTCCTGCGTGAGGCCGCCCTCACCGGCCCCATGAGCACCTTCAAGGACGGCCTGCTGCCCGTGCTGGTGGCCCTGGGCCTGACGGCCCTGCTGTTCGCCTTCCCCAAGGTGCGCCTGCAGCTGCCGCGCGTGCTCTCCATCGCCGTGTTCTCCCTGGTGGCCCTCACGGCCTGGAACGCCCTGACCGCCGAAGAGCCCGAACAGGCCAAGACCAGCTTCACCCCGCCCGCCTATGTGGCTGACATGCAGTCCTATTCCAAGGACGGCGAAAACGTCATCGTCATCGTCATGGACATGTTCACCGGCGGCCATATCGAACGGATGCTGGACGACCCCTGGTTCACCAACGGCTTCCGCAAGGGCATGGACGGCTTCGTCTGGTACCCCGACACCATCTCCATGGCCGACGCCACGGTCATGAGCCTGCCCAGCATCTACGGCGGCCACGCCTACAGCCCGGCGGCCGTCAACGCCCGCCGCGACGTGACCCTGGAAGAGAACATCAACAGCGCCTTTGCCGTGATGCCCCGCAACTTCGCGGCCCACGGCTACGACGTCTGCATGCTCAACGGCCTGGAGTTCTTCAACCAGGACTTCTATGAGCGTCACCTCGGCAAGGTGGAGAACGTCACCACCGTGCCCCAGGTCAAGGACGACTTCCAGCTCAAGTACCACCAGGGCACCAGCCTGCGGGACTTCAGCAGCTTCTTCGCCATGCTGGGCCTGTTCCAGGCCTCGCCCAACATCATCAAGCAGAAGATCTACGACGACGGCAACTGGCATGACGCCGGCGACGGCATCCTGGTGGCCAGCATGGACGCCTGCCGCGCGGGCGACGCCTTCTTCCGCTTCGCCTTCACCTCGGGCATCACCACCGATGCCCCGCGCAGCACGGCCAAGGTCTTCTACACCATGCTGTCCCACTACATGTGGCACTACGCCCCCGACCTCAAGGACGGCCAGCCCGAGATCGTGGCCGACCCCTATCCGGCCACCGAGGGCCAGCTCTTCTTCGTCGACGGCCTGCTGCCCGAACACTACTACGCCGAGCGTCACCTGCTGCGCTACCTGATGATCTTCTTCGACCAGCTCAAGGAAGCCGGCATCTACGACAACACGCGCATCATCCTGGTCTCCGACCACGGCGAGAGCGACAGCCCCATGGTGGAGCGTACCTACAACGACGGCAAGGAATTCCCCGACGGCACCGTCTTCCAGACCGCGCCCTACGCTCCCGGCCGTCCCCACGCCCTCCTGATGGTCAAGGAACCCCATCAGCGCGGCGAGCTGCGCATCAGCGATGCCTTCATGTCCAGCGCCGACGTGCCCACCCTGGCCCTGCAGGGCGTCGGTACCTCCGACGAGTTCGAGATGCGTGACCCGGCCGCCCTGCCCAAGCCGCGCATCCTCACCCATGCCCGCGGCGGCGCGCGCTGGAGCGAACACAAGGAGAACGCCTACATCTTCGAACAGTACCGCATGGAAGGCACCCTGTTCGATGCCTCCAAGTGCACGCGTGAAGGCGCCTACCAATAACGGTCCCGCTGCTCCGGCAGCGTCATGAAAGGGGGGAAGGAGCATCCCGGCAGGGATGTCCCTTCCCCCTTTTTTCGCGGCCCCGGCCCTGCCAGGACGCGGATCTCATAAAATTTTACCCATTTTTCTCCCCCGGTGGCCCCGACATTTGACTTGTCCGCTGTTAGCGGCTAGAAAAAACTAAGGCATTGCGGCCAACGTTGTTCCCCTTAGTCGTCAGGCTACGGGGTTTTCGCGTGTGGACGACAAAACTTCAGCCTTGGCCCGCGCCATGCGGGCAGTGCAGGTGGATATATGGCAAATACGGTCATTATCGGCGCCCAGTGGGGCGACGAGGGCAAGGGAAAGATTGTGGACATGCTCAGCGCGCAGAGCGGGCTGATCGTGCGTTTCCAGGGCGGCAACAACGCCGGCCACACCATCAAGGTCCAGGGCAAGGAGACCATTCTGCACCTGATCCCCTCGGGCATCCTGCACGAGGGCAAAAACTGCCTGATCGGCAACGGTGTGGTGCTGGACCCCTTCGTCTTCCTCAAGGAAGTGGACGAACTGGCGGCCAAGGGCATCGACGTGTCCCCCAGCCGTCTGGGCATCAGCAAAAAGACCCACCTGATCATGCCCTACCACAAGAGCCTGGACAATGCCCGCGAAGCCAAGCGTGCCGGCAAGAAGATCGGCACCACCGGCCGCGGCATCGGCCCCTGCTATGAGGACAAGGCTTCCCGCGTGGGCCTGCGTGCCGGTGACCTCACCAACCCGCAGCTGGTGCGCGAAAAAGTGCATCACGCCCTGCTGGAAAAGAACGTCCTGCTGCGCGAGCTCTACAAGTACGACACCCTGGACGAGAACCAGGTCTGCGAAGAGCTGCTGGCCATCGCCCCGCGCATCACGCCCTATCTGAAGGACGCCTCCTCCGAGATCCAGAAGGCCCAGGCCGCCGGTCAGGACATCCTGTTCGAAGGCGCCCAGGGCATCCACCTGGACATCGACCACGGCACCTATCCCTTCGTGACCTCCTCCAGCACCGTGGCCAGCTCCGCCGCCGCCGGCAGCGGTGTGGGCCCCTCCGCCCTGGAGCGCGTGGTGGGCATCGTCAAGGCCTACACCACCCGCGTGGGCTCCGGCCCCTTCCCCACCGAGCTGGAAGACGACACCGGCCGCTACATCCAGACCAACGGTCATGAGTTCGGCGCCACCACCGGCCGTCCGCGCCGCTGCGGCTGGCTGGACGTGGTCATCCTGCGCGAGACCGTGCGCCTGTGCGGCCTTACCGACATCGCCCTGACCAAGCTGGACGTGCTCCAGAACCTGCCCGCCCTGCAGATCTGCGTGGCTTACGAACTGGACGGCCAGCGTCTGGAATACCCCCCGCAGGAAGAAGGCGCCCTGGGCCGCGTGAAGCCCATCTATGAAGAAATGCCCGGCTTCGAGGACGACATCAGCCAGTGCACCAGCGTCGAGCAGCTGCCCGAAAACGTGCGCGCCTACATCGCCCGCATCGAAGAGCTCACCGGCGTGCGCGTCTCCTTCATCTCCGTGGGTGCCGACCGCGCCCAGACCATCGTCCGTTAAGCGTTCGCGCTTGAGATAGATCCTGCGAGGGGGGAGAGGGAAACCTTTTTGAAAAAAGGTTCTCCCTCTCCCCC
>ENA-ORTY01004168-ORTY01004168.1-human-gut-metagenome-genome-assembly--contig:-NODE-4168-length-11588-cov-3.126767_pt1 | contig 11588 bp, 8 predicted proteins | sample MGYA00241917_ERZ509198 | MGnify/ENA primary metagenome ERZ509198 (study PRJEB26280, sample SAMEA2338857) | human gut metagenome | biome: human gut; feature: human-associated habitat; material: faeces...
GGGGAGGAGATCTCACCGTTTAACATAACTCTCTGTCTCTTCTTCCTGAGACTGGGCACCGGGATCGCAGACAGCAGGGCCTTGGTATATGGATGGACCGGATTATCGAATAAGGTCACAGACGGAGCCTTCTCGATCAGCTGCCCCAGGTACATAACGGCGATATCATTGGCAAAATGGTTTACGACCGAAAGGTCGTGGGTAATAAAGATATAGGTCAGTCCCATCTGCTCCTGAAGATCCTGCATCAGATTCAGGATCTGGGCCTGGATGGAAACGTCCAGGGCAGACACAGGCTCGTCACAGATGATCAGCTTGGGCTCCATGGCCAGGGCGCGGGCGATGCCGATACGCTGACGGCGGCCGCCATCCAGCTCATGAGGGTAGGTGTTGATCAGACGGTCTGCCAGTCCAACGACCTCCATCAGCTCATGAACGCGCTCTGCCCTCTTTTTGGCATCCGGGATCAGCTTCTGGAGCTTTAAGGGCTCTCCGATGATCTCACTAACAGTTTTACGGGGATCCAGGGACGCATAGGGGTCCTGGAAGATCAGCTGCATCTCCCGTCTTAAAAGGCGCATCTGCTCTTTGTTTTTCTTTGTTATATCCTCGCCGTTGAAGATCACCTCGCCGGCGGTGGGCTCGATCAGACGGAGGATCGCACGGCCAGTGGTGGATTTTCCACAGCCAGACTCTCCTACGATTCCCAGGGTCTTTCCACGTTCCAGTGTGAAGCTGACGTCGTCAACCGCATGAAGGGTTCCCTTGGGAGTATTAAAATATTTCTTTAAGTGTTTTACTTCCAGGATCGTGTCGGACATCACTGCACACTCCTTTCAATCTTAAATCCAGGCTCGTCGTATCTGGAGCAGCGTACATAGTGGGTATCGCTGACCCATTTCATCTCCGGACGGGCTTTTGTACATGCCTCTGTGCAGTATTTGCAGCGGGGGGCAAAGCAGCAGCCCTTGGGAAGATCTGTGGGGTCTGGCATCAGACCCGGGATCGGCTGGAGACGGTGACGTCTCTCTTCGATGTTGGGAAGGGATCCGAACAGTCCCTCTGTATACGGATGGAGCGTGCGTTCAAATACGTCCTCCAGGGTTCCGTGCTCAACGATCTGACCGGCATATACTACGGATACCTCATCGCATACCTCTGCGATGATCCCCAGGTCGTGGGTGATCATGATCATGGCGGAGCCGAACTTCTCTCTCAGCTCCTTCATGGTCTCCAGTACCTGGGCCTGGATGGTCACATCCAGAGCCGTGGTGGGCTCGTCGGCGATCAGAAGCTTCGGGTTGCAGGCCAGGGCCATGGCGATGACCACACGCTGCTTCATTCCGCCGGAGAACTGGTGGGGGTACTCGCCGTAACGCTCTTTGGGGATCCCTACCACCTCTAACATCTGGCCAGCCTTGTCGGCGGCCTCTTTTTCACTGATATTTTCATGGAGCCCGATTACCTCGGCGATCTGCTCGCCGACCGTAAGCACCGGGTTTAAGGATGTCATGGGATCCTGGAAGATCATAGATACCAGGTTTCCGCGGATGGACTCCAGATCCTTCTGGGGAAGATTTAAAATATCCTTTCCATCCAGAGTGATGGAGCCGTTTTTGATGACTCCCGGCGGGTCCGGAACCAGGCGCAGGATGGAAAGGGCCGTGGTGGTCTTTCCGGAGCCTGTCTCTCCTACCAGTCCCAGGGTCTTGCCGTATTCCAGCTGGATATCCAGACCGTTTACGGCCTCGACGATTCCGTCGTCGGTTTCATAATGGATCACAAGATCCTTAATATCAAGAATCAGGTCTTTTTTATTTTCTGCCACTGTTCCTGTCCTCCCTTATTTCTTTAACTTCGGATCCAGTGCATCACGCAGTCCGTCGCCTAAAAGGTTCAGGGACAGGATCGTGATGATGATCGCGATACCCGGGAAAATCGTCAGATGCGGCGCATTTCTCAGATATGCGCGGCCGCCGGAAAGCATTGCGCCCCACTCCGGCGTGGGCGCCTTTACGCCCAGTCCCAGGAAGCTTAATCCGGAAGTGGAAAGGATCGCGGACGCTACCTTTAAGGATACCTGTACGATGATGGGTGCCATACAGTTGGGGATAATATGTGAGAGGATGATCTCAAAGTTATTGGCCCCGATACATTTTGCCGCCTCCACGAACTCCTGGTCCTTTACGGTAAGGACGGAGGCACGGACGATCCGCGCGTAGCCGGGAAGGGACGATATTGCGATGGCCAGCATCAGGTTGATGATACTGGGTCCCAGAGCGGATACAATGGTAATGGAAAGCAGAAGGCTGGGTACTGCCAGCAGGATATCCATAAAACGCATGATCACGTTGTCGATGGTGCCGCCGTAGAAACCGGCCGCTGCGCCAAGGCTTCCGCCCAGGACCAGGGAAATGGACACTGCCACAACGCCTACGCTTAAGGATACTCTGGAGCCGTGTACCAGACGGGCCAGGATATCACGTCCGAATTCGTCGGTTCCCAGCCAGTGCTCTGCGCTGGGGCCCTGGAGACGGATCTGGGTGTTCTGCTTGATAACAACTGTATCATAGTCAAACAGCACGTCTGCAAAAATCGAGATCAGGACCAGGAAGACCACTACTGTAAGTCCGATCATGGCCATTCTGTTCTTTTTTAAACGCCGCCACGTCTCTTTAAACTGACCACGCTTCTTGGTGGCCGTGCCAGCCTGTGCGGCGCTGTTGTTCGTCGTTGCCATACGCTGCCTCCTTATTTCTTCTTATACTGTGCTTTGATCCTCGGATCGATATACGCATAGAGCAGGTCCACGATCAGGTTGATAACGCTGAACGTGATCGTCAGCATGACGATACATCCAAGAACCATGGGGGCGTCCTTACTCTTAATGGAGTCTACCACCAGACGGCCAACTCCCGGCCATGCGAATACCGTCTCTGTCAGCGTTGCGCCGCCTAAAAGAGAACCAAACTGAAGGCCGATAACGGTAACAACGGGGATCAGGGCATTCTTTAAGGCATGCTTCCGGATCACAGTCTTTTCCGGAACACCTTTTGCCCTGGCTGTACGGATATAGTCCTGACGGATAACCTCCAGCATGGAGGAACGGGTCATACGGCAGATAAGGGCCGCGTCGCCGGTTCCCAGGGTAATGGCAGGCATAATATAGCTCTTCCATCCGCTCATACCGCCCGAGGGAAGGATCCCCAGATTCAGCGAGAACACGATGATGAGCATTAAGCCCAGCCAGAAGTTCGGCGTCGCCACACCTAAAAGGGCTGCGACCATTCCCACGTTATCCACAGCGCTGTACTGCCTGGTGGCGCTGATGATACCGATGGGAAGAGCGATGGCTACGGCCACCAGGATAGACCAGAAGGCCAGCTTCGCTGTATTGGGGAAAGAAGACATGATGGTCGTAAATACGGGACGCTTTGTGGAATAGGATACGCCCATGTCGCCATGGAGAAGGTTCCACATATATTTTCCATACTGGACGATCACGGGCTTATCAAGGCCCAGGTCTTTTCTGACTGCTTCGATGGTCTGGGCATCTGCGCCCTCTCCTGCGATGATCGCAGCGGTATCGCCTGGTGACAGGCTTAAAATGAAGTAAACCATAAAGGTAACACCTATGAGAACCGGGATAAGCATTACCAGACGTTTCAGTATGTACCTGCTCATTTATACCTTCCATTCCGCCGCTAAACGGCTTTTTTCTGATAATTATGTCTTTTTTAATGGGGGCAGGTCCAGGACCCGCTCCCCATCTCAGTTTTTATTCAATTTTTGAAAAAGCGATTACTTTGCGTAATGGCAGTTGCCCAGATAGTGGCTTGCGCCCTTGTGGAGCTTGAAGCCCTGTAAGTCTGCGCGGACGCCTACGTTGTCGTTCTTATAGTAGAATGGGCACCACGGAGACAGATCGTGAAGGTAGATCTGAAGCTCTTTATAGTATTCCATACGCTTTTCGTTATCATTCTCCTGGGCCGCTTTCATAATCAGTTCATCCACAGTAGCATCCGTCATGAACGCACGGTTTCCGGTGGCTCCATGATTGGAAGAATGGAATAACTGGTACGTACTTCCGTCAGCATCGAACGTGCCGTTGGACCATCCAAGGATGAACATTTCGTGCTCGCCTGCATTTAATGCATCCAGGAATGCGCCCCATTCCATTGTGGAGATATCTACAGTGATGCCGATCTCAGCCAGCTGCGCCTGTACCATCTGTGCGGAACGGGTACGAACGTCTCCGTTTACCCAGAGCTGGCAGGAGAAGCCGTCGGGATATCCAGCCTCAGCCATAAGCTCTTTTGCCTTTTCCGGATCGTAGGGATAAGCCTCTACCTCGTCGGTCCAGCCAGGGATCGTATTATTGATATAGCTGTTGGCAACGGTTCCGCGGCCTTCTACGATGGTATCCACTAATGCCTGCTTGTCGATTGCGTAGTTGATGGCCTGACGGACTTTCTGATCCTTAAAGTGCTCTTTTGTCACATTCATGCCCAGATACTCGATGGAAGAGGACGGCTGGGATAAAAGCTTCACATCGGAATTTGCCTCGATGTTGGAGCAGTCGGTAGGGTCCACGTTCCATACCAGATCAACCTCACCAGTCTCCAGGGCAATGGCGCGGGCGCTGCCCTCGGGGATCACACGGCAGGTAATGGATGTGGTAATTGGCTCCTCCCCCCAGTAATTGGCGTTCTTCTCCAGTGTATAATGATCGTTGGGAACCCATTCCTTTACAGTGAATGGACCGGAACCAACCGCATTATCTGCATCGCCGTAGGCCTCGCCGGCTGCTGTCACGGCCGCTTCCTGCACGATACTTAAGTTGGAGTTTGCAACGATGGATTTGAACGGAGCATAAGGTTCTGTTAATTTGATCGTTACCTGGTGCTCGTTGTCCACAACTACTTCTTTCACCTTGGAAGTATTGCTCTTTGTCTTCGGCATATTCTTTGCACGGTCAAAGGTAAATTTAACGTCGTTGGCTGTCACCGGAGTCCCATCGGACCATACGGCATCTTCTCTCAGCTTGAACACAAAGTCTGTATCATTCACCAGCTCATAGCTCTCTGCCAGGTCCGGAACCAGCTCTCCCTCGTCGCTGATATCAAGCAGCGTGCTGTATACGTGCTTGATGATCACGGATGTGGTAGTGTCCTGCTGGCCTGCCGGGTCCAGGGTCACGATATCTGCGCCCATGGCAAAAGTAATATCGGTCTTTCCAACCTCGCCGGAACCGGAAGCTGCCGCATCTCCGCCAGCTGCTGCGGAGCCGGTGTCTCCTCCGGCTGCTGCGGTCGTTTCATTTCCGCCGCCACCGCCGCATGCCGTAAGGACCATTGTGGCTGCAAGAGCTGCTGCCGCTGCTCTGACTGCATTTCTTTTTCTCATAAACGTAATCCTCCTTTTTATAGTAATACCGTTTTCTTATGGCATTAATCATATCAGTATTGCACAATTTTGTCAATATTTTTATACATATATTGTATTCTTTTGCATATTTTTCACAATCTCGCGCCTCCAGTATAGTGCATTTGCTATACTGGAATGATACTTTTTCAACAAGTCTTGTGTCTTTTGTATATCACCTTCCCAGGATTTTGTCCATCCTGGCTATACACCGTTTCCCGGCCTGTCCCCTCTCCTGCGGCAGAAGCCCGTTTTCCTCCCCAGGGCGGTCCCGCGCGGAGCTGTTTCATACTGTGGGACGTACTTTCCCGCAGCACAAAAACAGCGGGGCCCATCCGGGGCTCCCGCTGTCTGCCGCATCCATATTCTTTTTACTTACAGGTCCGATCCAGGCGTCCAGGCACCCGGCCCTGGTATCCTCCAGGCACGGTCCCCTTTAGCACTCGATCATGATACTGATGATCTCTTCATTGGTCTTTTTCATTCCGTCCTTGGCGAGACGGCCCACGTTCTGGATGGTGTTCTCCACACCCTTCTTTACGATGCCGTCGCCGCCGTAGAACTGCTGGCCTTTGACGTACATATTATAGCCTAAGATGGCCGCGTCCACAGACTCTGCGATCTTGGCTGCGCAGGAGGCCTTGGCTCCGTCACAGACCATGCCGGAAATAACGGCCAGCGCATTGACCACCGTGTGGATCACGGCATCAAAGTCTCCGCCGTTTAAGTAAGCGATACCGGCTCCTGCACCCGCACCTGCACTGACCGCACCGCAGAAGGCAGAAAGACGGCCGATGGGCGTTTTCTGGTGAATGGTGGTCAGGTTGGAAAGAGCCAGGGCCCGGTACATCTTTTCCTCACCTACATTCAGCTCTTTCGCATAGACGATCACCGGAACAGAGGCTGTGATCCCCTGGTTTCCGCTGCCGGAATTGATGATCACCGGAAGCTCGCAGCCGTTCATCCTGGCATCAGACCCAGCCGCTGCCCAGGCTCTGGCCCTGGTGCGGATGTCATCGCCGTTCATGGCTAAAAGCACAGATCCGATGTTTGCGCCGTAATTGCCCTTTAAGCCCTCTTCTGCAATGGCCATGTTGCAGCGGATCTGGGGATCCAGCACATGCTTTAAGTCCTCCACATCCACAGTATTGATGAAGTCCCAGATATCTTCCATATTTAATAAGGAACGGTCCGTGAGGCCCTCGTTTGTCTCGCCCTCCACCGGCACCTCCTTTAAGATCTCACCGTTCTTCTCGATCAGTACGATGTTGGTATGGAAGTTGACGATCCGGACTCTGGACCATGCTTCCCCTTTATATAAGGTAACGACGATTTCAAATGTAAAGCCATTGTCCACATGTTCCACGGAAATAGGCGTTTTTTCCAGGAACTCCTTCATTTCCGCGATCGCTTCCTTCTCTACACTGGCGATCACCTCCAGCTCCTTGTCCGGATCCCCGGCCACGATACCAGCCGCAGCCGCAGCCGGAATGCCCTTTAAATGGTCCGTGTTGGGCACGATCACCGATTTCACGTTCTTGATGATGCTTCCGCTGGCACCGATCACCACCTTATCCGGCAGCTCTCCCAGCACCTTTCTGGCCACAGCAGCCGCATATGCCAGAGCGATGGGCTCTGTACAGCCCATGGCCGGTCTTAACTCCTCCTCCAGGATCTTAATGTAGGCATTGTACTTTACATTGGTCTTTTCCATGGTCATTCCTGTCCTTTCTTCTTATGGATCCGCTCTCCCCCGGCGGCAGAAACAAACGGACCCGAACTCCTTCTGGCCCCAGTCTTTTAAATCAGCATATCATAAGAAATGATAAAAGTAAAATTTAATGTTTTAAATATATTATTAAAATATTTTTATCGTTTACTTGCATTCCCCTTCTCCATCCTGTATGATAGCCCCAGGAACAAAAAACAAAGATCTGCAAAGGATAACGCCATGGAATTACGCGAGATCGCCGCCTTCCTCCAGGTGGCACAGCTAAAGAGCTTTTCAAAGGCCGCCCGGGCCCTGGGCTATTCCCAGGCGGCGGTCACCATCCAGATCAAGCAGTTAGAACAGGAGCTGGGGATCCATCTGTTTGACCGCATCGGAAAACAGACCATCCTGACCCATCAGGGCATGGTCTTCTATGACCATGCCGCCGCCGTCATGCGGGAGATCTCCTGCGCCAGGGCCGCAGTGACCGAAAGCCAGGAGCTGACCGGGGCCCTGACCATCGGGACCATCGAATCCATCTGCGCCTCCATCTTCCCGGATCTTATGGAGGCCTTCCATAAGGCCCACCCAAAGGTAAAGGTCAGCATGGTCCTGGACTCCCCGGACGTGCTTCTGGACCGGATGAACCACAACGCCATCGACTTCGTGTACCTTCTGGATCAGAAGATCTACGACCACCGCTGGGTCAAGGTCCTGGAGGAGCCGGAGGACATTGTCTTCGTGGCCTCGTCTGCCCATCCCCTGGCTGGCCGGAAAGCCCTGGAGCTTAAGGAGCTCCTTCCGGAGCCCTTTCTCTTAACTGAAAAGGACGCCAGCTACCGGTTTGTTCTGGACCGGTATCTGACGTCCATGGATCTGCGGATCGAGCCGTTTTTAGAAATTGGAAACACGGAATTTATCATCCGCCTGTTGAAAAACAATGCCGGGATCTCCTTTCTTCCGGAGTTTTCCATTAAAAACGAAATATCGGCAGGACATCTGGCCGTCCTGCCGGTAAAGGATTTTCATATGCATATCTGGCGTCAGATCCTCTATCACAAGGATAAATGGGTCACCAGGGAGATGGACGCCTTCATCCGCCTGGCCCAGGAAGCACCCTAAGCCTTTTTTTCTGCCCTCAGGCTCCGGCCCCCGGCCCACACCAGGGCCAGGGTGATCACAAGGAGAAGGCCGCTGACTCCGATGGTCAGATCGTAGCTTCCGGTGAGATCATAAAATTTTCCAAACCAGGTATTAAAGGGAGACACCAGAAGAGTCCCGAACATGGTCACATAGGAATAGGCCGTCCCATAATCCTCGCCTTTCCAGAACAGCTTACAGAACAGCGGAGCCATTACGGAGGACAGGGGAGGCGTGATCCCGTAAAGGAGGGCTCCCGCCATGACGCTGGCCGGAAGTCCCAGGAGCAGAAGGACATGGCCGATCTCTGACACCAGGATCGAAAGCTCAAAGGTACGGACCGCCCCGAACACGTCGCTGGCCTTTCCAAGAAACAGCTTGCTGGACATGTTTCCAAGGAGCGCCATGGTGGTCATCATGGCCGCAGCGGCCATGGGAAGGCCCGCATCCAGGCCGCAGGAGGTCAGGAACATGTTTAGATAAGAGCCGGCCAGGGCTCCCGCATAGGCCAGAAGCGCCAGGTAAAAGACCGGCTGCTTTGCCAGGGATGCCAGGGAAAGTCCCTTTTCCGGACCAGCCGCTGCGGCTGACGGACCATTCTTTCTGACATCCGGCCTTTCTCCGGAAGCAGCCGCTGTTTCCGGAAGCTCCTCCGCCCCATAGGGGAGCATCCCCTTATCCGACGGCCGGTTCCTTAAGACAAACAGGGAGACCGGAAGGATCAGGACGATGCTGGCCGCCCCGATGATCCCATAGCTGGCCCGCCAGCCCAGGGCCGGGATCATAAAGCCCAGGGCGCTGCTCCCCATCATGCCCATGAGGCCGGAAAATGCGGCGGAGATCCCCACAGCCATCCCTGCCTTTTTGTGGAACCAGTTATTTAAAAGGATGGGGGCCGCGATCATGCACAAAAATGAGGACGCGATCCCCTGGATCATACCGGCCGCATACCACTGCCACAGCTCTGTGAAGGTCCCCATGGCCATATTGGAGACGCCGAACACCACTGCCGCCGCGCTGATGACCGCACGCACGTCCAGCTTCTGGAAGCTCTTCGCCACAAATGGAAGGACCAGAGCAGAGCTTATGGAATAAAGCATCCGGTAAAACGTAAATTTCCCCATCTCAAATCCCAGATCCTGGCACACCGGAGAATAAAACACCCCGGAGCAGTTATTGATCAGTCCCAGGCTGGCTCCTTGCATGATACAGCAGCCAGCCAGGATGAACCAGGCATAATGGATCTTTTTTCTTCCCTTTTCCATGTCCGTAAGACTCCCCTATCTCTTTCTGTTAAAAAGCAGCTTCCCGGCACACTGATCCGGATCCGACCGCCACATACACGTTTTGCAGTACAGGCATTTCCCCGGGTCCCGTCCCGCCTTCACATCGCTGGCCCAGTTATAATTCACTAAAACACCGCGGCCGATGTTGACCATATCCGCTCCGGTCTGCTTAAGAACGGCCTCTGCCGTCTCCCCGTCCTGGATCCCGTACACAGCAAAAACAGGAACCTGCACGGCAGCCCTGATCCGTTCTGCCCCGTAAATGGCCTCTGCGAAGGGATAGCCCTGCGGCTTCTCACGCACAGCTTCCTTATCAAAGCCATAGGACACGTTTATAAAGTCGATGCCCATGGCCTCCAGCTTTTTAGCATGGGCCACACCGTCGGAAAGTTCCGGCTCAAAGGCCCCCAGACGGATCCCCACCACAAACTCCGGCGGCGTCACCTTCCGGATCCCATCGATGATATTTTTTGCGATCTGCATATCTTCCGCATTATACAGATCTGTCCTCCGGTTCACCCGGCGGTTAAAAAACTGGCACAACAGGTAATTGTGACAGCCATGGAGCTCCACGCCGTCGTAACCGGCTTCACATGCCCTTCTGGCTGCTTCTATGAAATCCCCTTCGATCTTCTGGATCTCCTCCACAGAAAGCTCCCGCCCATGGCGCTCCCTTCCCTTAAAGACCAGGGAATAATCACTGGGACATACGGGATCCTCTGTTTCAGACACCACCCCGGCGTGGTGGATCTGTAAAAGCAGAGGGACGCCCTCTCCGTGGACTGCCTCCACGATCCGCTTAAGCCCCGGCACATGGGCATCGCTCCAGATCCCCAGCTGGTCCCGGCTTAAACGGCCATTTTCGCTGACACAGGTGGCCTCCTGGATGATGAGCCCATGTCCTCCCTTTGCCATGGCCCGGTAATGCTCCACGTTCTTATCCACCACCATGCCGCTTTCATCGCTCCATCCGAAGCAGACCATGGGAGGCACGCAGATCCGGTTCTGGATCTCCAGATTTTTCAGCTTCCATGCAGTAAATAATCGTTCCATTTTCCCCTTCCTTTCCATATATTCATATCGGTCATAACTTGAAATTATATTATATCACATTTTTTGCATTTTTCATAGATTTTTTTCATCTTTTTGCCATAAAAAACTTGAAGTCTGCGGAAGAACTCATTATAATGGAAAAAAATAATTACCGGCCGCAAAAAAGCCCCGGAGGCTCCATTTCCGGCAAAAGCGGCAGAACGGAGGAAAAATCTATGGCAGCAAAAAACATCGACTGGGCCAATCTCGGATTCGGCTATATGAAAACCGATTACAGATACGTTTCCAATTATAAAAACGGCTCCTGGGACCAGGGAGCCCTGACCACCGACGACCAGATCCTCTTAAACGAGTGCGCCTGCGTATTCCAGTACGCCCAGACCTGCTTTGAGGGCTTAAAAGCCTACACCACCGAGGACGGCCATATCGTCACCTTCCGCCCCGACTTAAACGGCGAGCGGATGGAAAACTCTGCAAAGAGACTGGAAATGCCCGTATTCCCCAAGGAACGCTTCGTGGAGGCCGTTACAAAGGTCGTAGAGGCCAACGCCGATTATGTGCCGCCCTTCGGCTCCGGTGCGACCCTCTATATCCGTCCCTATATGTTCGGATCGGATCCCGTCATCGGCGTAAAGCCGGCCAGCGAATACCAGTTCCGCACCTTCTGTACGCCGGTGGGTCCCTACTTTAAGGGCGGCGCAAAGCCCATCACCATCCGCGTCTGCGACTTTGACCGGGCAGCCCCCCACGGCACCGGCCATGTAAAGGCCGGTCTGAACTATGCCATGAGCCTCCACGCCATCGTGGACGCCCACCAGCAGGGCTATGATGAAAATATGTATCTGGACGCTGCCACCAGAACAAATGTGGAGGAGACCGGAGGAGCCAACTTCATCTTCGTTACAAAGGACAACACCGTGGTGACTCCCAAGTCCGACAGCATCCTTCCTTCCATCACCCGTCGTTCTCTGGTA
>ENA-ORTY01004172-ORTY01004172.1-human-gut-metagenome-genome-assembly--contig:-NODE-4172-length-11582-cov-5.327665_pt1 | contig 11582 bp, 10 predicted proteins | sample MGYA00241917_ERZ509198 | MGnify/ENA primary metagenome ERZ509198 (study PRJEB26280, sample SAMEA2338857) | human gut metagenome | biome: human gut; feature: human-associated habitat; material: faeces...
GGGGAAGTTACGGAACTTTTGTGGGACAAAGGGAATACCGTTGAGGTAATAGTTTGGTTGTCACGCGCAAAGTGATGTTATAAACTCCCAGGGTATACCTTACAAATAATGGTATTGCGGAGATGATATAAATGGTATTTGAGTTAAATGAGTTTCATAGAAATGCAACAGATTCCGACTTGATTGATGACTTGCAACGAGTTGCTAAAATTTTGAATCAGGATACCGTTACCCTTGACGATTATAACCACTATGGAAAATTTCACTCTACAACGCTTACCAGAAGATTTGGTTCGTGGTTTACTTGCTTAGCCAAAGCATCCTTAAAGCCCTCTAGGTCTAAAATCGGAATTACAGACGAGGAACTATTTGAGGAAATCGAAAATGTATGGGTTCGATTAGGAAAGCAGCCAACATACTCACAAATGCGAGACATTTCCAAATATTCAGTCGGAACATACGAAAAGCGTTTTGGTGGTTGGCGTAATGCACTAGTGGCATTTGTGAATTACATAAACGAAACCGATTCTAGGGATGAGCAAACAAAACCAAATAATGTTTATTGTGTAGGTATCCACCATAAAACCTCTAGAACAGTGAATCTGCGGACACGATTTATTGTCATGCAACGAGATAAATTCAAATGCTGTGTCTGCGGTGCTTCTCCTGCAAAAGATTCTTCTGTCGAACTTCAAGTTGACCATATTATTCCTTGGGCCAAAGGCGGAGAAACTGTAATTGATAATCTACAAACACTATGTTCAAAATGCAACCTTGGCAAAAGCGATTTAATGCCAGATTGATATATTTTATAAACTATTAGCATTCTCGAAGCTTCCACAATTGTGTTTCGCCTATGTTTTTCTTGTACAACTATATTTGTTCAAACTCTATTCCCCGCTTGTTCACGATTTGCCCATATTTGTGTGCCATAATAGTACGATGAAAACAATGCGGCTGTGCCGCAAAAAGGTGGTTTTTACATGAAAGGCTGGTTTCAGCGGTTTATGGCGGGCCGATATGGGTTCGACCAGTTCGGCGGTTTCCTGTGTATTTCATCGCTTATCCTTATTGTCATCGGCGCGTGGGTGTCGCCGGTGCTGTACTGGCTGGGGCTGGCGGCCATCGTCTACAGCTATTTCCGCATTTTGAGCCGCAACACCCGCAAGCGGTACAGCGAAAACCTCAAATATCTCTCCTACCAGAACCGCGTTACCACGTGGTTTGGCAAGCAGCAGGTGCGGTTCAAGCAGCGCAAGGACTATCACTATTACCGCTGCCCCCAGTGCGGCCAGCAGCTGCGCGTGCCCCGTGGGCGCGGTAAGATCAGCATCACCTGCCCGAAGTGCGGCCATCAGTTCATCAAAAAGAGTTGACGCGCGATGTTCGGATATGTTACGCTTTACCGTAAGGGTCTGGCAGACGCCGAGATGGACCGCTACCAGGCTTACTACTGCGGGCTGTGCCGGGCGCTGGGCCGCCGCTACGGACGCACCGGACAGTTGGCATTAAGCTATGACATGGCATTTGTCGCCATTCTGCTAACAGCACTGTATGACACGCCCACAGCCTTTTCCGAGGGCCGCTGCGTGCCCCACCCACTGAAAAAGCGCCCCCGCGCGGACAACGAGCTGCTGGACTACGCCGCCGACATGACCGCCGCGCTGGCGTACTACAACTTTCTCGATGACTGGCAGGACGATCACCGCCGCGCCAGTCTGACGCAGGCGCAAAAGCTGGAGCCAAGCCTGCCCGCCCTGCGGGAGCGCTGGCCGCGCCAGCTGCAGACCATGGCCGCGCAGTTGGACAGGCTGAACGCGCTGGAAAGCGCCGGCAGCCACGATTTGGACGCGCTGTGCAACGCCTTTGGCGCACTGCTGGGCGAGGTGTTTGCCTGCCGCGACGACATCTGGGCCCCGGCGCTGCGCGGCATGGGCAATGGGCTGGGGGCGTTCATCTACCTGATGGACGCCTACGACGATCTGGAAAAGGACAGCCGACGCGGGCAGTTCAACGCCCTGCAGCAGCTGGCGGACGAGCTGCCGCCCGCCGCCTATGAGCAGCGCTGCCATGAGCTTTTGACCCAGCAGATGGGCCGCTGCGCACAGCAGTTTGAGATGCTGCCGATTTTAAAGGACACCCCGGAGGGGAAGCTATTGTACAACACGATCTATTCCGGCGTGTGGAGCAAATACGCGCTGGTACGCAAGCACAGGGAGGCAAAGCGCCATGACTGATCCATACAGTGTATTGGGCATCACCCCCAGTGCCGACGACGAAACGATTAAAAAAGCCTACCGAAAAAAATGCAAGGAGTACCACCCCGACCTGCACCCCGATGACCCGTCGGCGGAGGAGCACTTTAAAGAGGTACAGGCCGCTTACAGCGAGATCATGCGCATCAAGCAGGGCGGCGGGGCGTCTTACAGTGCTGGCGGGCAGCGCTATGGCAGCAGTCAGAGCGGCTACAGCCAGCAGTATCAGGACCCGTTCAGCGGGGCCGGGTTTGGCTTTGGACCGTTCGGGTTTGGGTATTACAGCACAAGCGGCTCGTCCGGGCGGCAGAGCTACGGCAGCGCTGCCGGTGACCCAGAGCTGCGTGCCGCGGCAAACTACATCCGCAGCGGCTTCTATGAGGAGGCCATGAACACGCTGAACGGCATCCCCGCTGCCAACCGCACGGCCCAGTGGCACTACTACGCCGCGCTGGCCAATCAGGGGCTTGGCAACAACATCCGCGCGCAGGAGGAGGCCCGGACGGCGGTCTCGATGGAGCCGAACAACTACGCTTATCAAAACCTGCTGGATCAGCTGCAAAGCCCGGGCCGCAGCTACACAAGCTACCAGCAGCCCTACGCCCAGCCCAGCGGCAGCCCGGGGTCTTTCTGTCTGTCGTTCTGGATGTATTTATTGGTGTGCAATATTTTGAGCTGGTGCTGCTGCGGCGGCAGAGGCGGATTCTTTATCTGCTGATTTACACGTAAGGGCCGGGCATGCCCGGCCCGCGGCTTTCCCGCAGATGGGCGGTTATCTTCAGGCTGCGGGCCGCACATGTGCGGCCCCTACAAAGCAATATAGGAAAAGCGCTGTGACTGTTTGAAAAGGTCACAGCGCTTTTGTTGTTGTTTTGTAGGGGAGGGATTTATCTCTCCCGGGCGTTGGCGGCGGTGGAAAGGTACACGGGAGACATGAATGCCTCCCCTACAAACCATTCGGTTACAGCATCCTGTCCAAAAGCGGCATTAAAATTTCTATGTTTTGACAAAACTGCGGGTAGAAGTCGTCGCCGAGCTCATAGTCGTAGTAGAGGGCACGCTCCATACGCCTGACAGCGGCGGAGAAGCGGGGGTTATCCGCGCCGCCCGCGGCCTGTAACCGGTGGGAAAGCTGCGTGCAGACGATGGCCCAGCGGGCATCCACCCCCGCGCGGTCCAGCACGGCGGAATCCTGCAGATAGTCCTGCAGCGTCCGTGCCTCTCCTGCCCGTGCACCGCAAAGCGGCGTCTGTACGTAATATTCCGTCTGCGCTGTCACCGTGTCGATGCTCTGCCCCAGCGGGTAGAGCGCACAGGCCAGCGGGCGCGCGGCGTGGATGGTGCAAGCGCTGCCCTCAAAAAAGCGGCAGTTGCCGGTTTTGGGGTCCGGCGTCAGGCGCAGGGCAGGCAGGCAACTTTCAGGCGCAAGGTAGCTTTTGCAGAACGCCGCCGCCACGATACGGGGCGGCAAGCTAAGCCGCCGCGCAATGCGGTAGAGGTCATACCCCGACAGCACCAGATCGCGCCTCTGGCGGCAGCAGTCGCCGCAGCCCGCACAGGCAAAGTCAAAGCGGTCCCCTGCCGCCAGCCGCGGGCAGTCGTCCCAGTGTTCGCCGCAGCGGCCCGGCTCAACGGCTGGCATCACAGCTGCACCTCACCGGCGTAGGGCTGGCCGTGGGCATAGGCGTCCAGCGCCTCAAACGGGCTCTGCACCATGCTGGCGACATTGACGTCGGTGTAAAACGCCGTGTGCGGGCTGACGATGACATTGGGATAGCTGCGCAGCAGGTTCAGTTCGCGGTTCGGGATGGCCTGCCCCATGCGGTTGTAATAGTAAATACCGATCTCATCCTCAATGACGTCGAGGCCCGCACCGCCGATCTTGCCGCTTTCCAGCCCGGCGATCAGCGCGTCGGGGTCAATGAGCGTGCCCCGCGCCGTGTTGACGAGCAGCACGCCGTCTTTCATTTTTGCAAGGGCGCCGGCGTTGATGAGGTGGTGGTTCTCCGCCGTGGCGTTCGTGTGCAGTGTGATAATGTCACTTTGCGCGTAAAGCTCGTCCAGCGTGACGTAGTCGGCGTACTGCCTGACCGCGTCGTTCGGGTAGAGGTCGTAGGCCAAAATCTTGCAGCCGAAGCCGCTCAGGTGGCGGATGACCGTCTGGCCAATCTTGCCCGTACCGATGACGCCCACCGTGCAGCCGGAAATATCGCGGCCCATCTTGCCGGGCAGCGAGTAGTCCTGCACATTGGCGCGCAGCATGATTTCGTTCATGCGGCGGGTACACATCAGCATGAGCATGATCGTATAGTTGGCCACGCCGTCCGGCGGGTAATGGCTGTGGCTGATGCGCAGACCCAGCTTTTTGGCGGTGTCCAGCGGGATATGATCATAGCCGATGCTGCGGCAGGGCAGATATTTGACGCCCATTTCAGCCCATGTCTGCAAATATTCAGGGCGTATCTCGCAGGGGTTCGTGCTGACGGCGTCGCAGCCCTCGGCCAGATGCAGGTTATCCGGGCGCGGCACGTCGGGCGTGCCGGTGTAGTCGATGCCGTAGCGGACCTTGTAGGGCTCGCAGTATTGCTGCTCATCAAAGGGGCGCAGCGCGTAAAACATGATTTTCATGCTTTGTCATCTCCTGTTACAGGTGAAAATCAAAGGTTTCGGCCAACCAGTCCGTGCAGAGGGCCACCCAGGCGCTGTTGTGCTTGTTGGGGGTGTTGACCTCCCGCGTGCAGGTGCTTGTGCCATGGCCGTCGTGGGCGAAAAGATGCAGCTCCAGCGGGACCTTATGGGCTGTCAGCGCACCGGCAAGCAGCAAAGAGTTCTGCACGGGAACGGCCGGGTCCTCCACCGTATGCCAGACGAAGAAGGGCGGCAGACTGTCGCGGACCTGGTTTTCCAGGCTCATTGTGGCGCGCAGGTCGGCGTCATCGCCGCAGAGGTTGACAATGGAGCCGTCGTGGCGGTATTCCCCCGCCGTGATGACCGGATAGCCCAGCACAACGGCATCGGGGCGGGCCTCGGTGCCGTGGATGCCAAGGGCGGTCTGCACAGGCTCGCCGTCCCACAGGATGGCCGTGGACGCCGCCAGATGGCCGCCCGCCGAGAAGCCGCAGATGGCGATTTTCGCCGGGTCGGTGCCGAACTGCTCTGCATTGCGGCGAATATGCAGGATCGCCCCGGCAGCATCGATCAGCGGCTGCCAACGCAGCGCGGGCACGGTCTCGTCACTTCGGCAGGTGTAATAGAGGGTAAAGACGTTGTAGCCAGCCTGCAGAAACTGCATGGCAACGGGGTCGGCCTCGCGCCTGCTGCACCAGGCGTAGCCGCCGCCCGGCAGGATGAGAATGGCCGGACGGGTGTTGAAGGCAGGCATCTCGACGGTCCTATCGCGCAGATACCCGATGAGCTGTGCGCCGCCAGGGAGAGTGTGGGTGTATATTTGCATGATGGATTCTTCTTTCTATAGTATTTCTATGGTAAGGGATCGTTTTTTTCTCGGCAGGGCGTAGAGGCCGCCTATATGCGGCCCGCAGCTGTACGCAGGCAGACATTCACGGGCATGCCCGGCCCCTACCGCGCTGTTTAACACAATACCTTATACATTGTTAGCATACCGCAAATTCCCACGTTTGAAAAGCCCTGAATTTAAATTTTTTGTTAAAATGCTTTGCAAGGGTTGCACTTTATTAAAAAGAGTGCTAAACTAACTTTAGCAGTTGAAATAAACGAGTGCTAATTTCATTTGTATAAAGTGAGGTTTTCTACCATGGCTATGCGTCAGTTTAAGGCCGAGAGCAAAAAGCTGCTTGACCTGATGATCAATTCTATCTATACAAACCGCGAGATCTTCCTGCGTGAGCTGATCTCCAACGCATCGGACGCCTGCGACAAGCGCTACTTCAAGAGCCTGACCGACACGTCCATCGGCATTACGAAGGACGACCTGAAAATTCACATCCAGCCCGACAAGGACAGCCGCACGCTGACCATCACCGATAACGGCATCGGCATGACGAAGGAGGAGCTGGAGAAGAACCTCGGCACGATTGCCAGGTCCGGCTCCCTCGACTTCAAGACCGAGAACCAGAGCGATAACATCGACATCATCGGTCAGTTCGGCGTCGGCTTCTATTCCGCGTTCATGGTGGCCAAAAAGGTCACCGTCATCTCCCGCGCGCAGGGCGCTGACACGGCCTGGAAGTGGGAGTCCACCGGCGTCGAGGGCTACACCCTGACCGAGGCTGACAAGGAGGACGTCGGCACCGAGATCATTCTGGTGCTGAAGGACGACACCGATACCGACAAGTACAGCGAGTACCTCGAGGATTACGAGCTTGCAAACCTCGTTAAGAAGTACAGCGACTATATTCGCTTTCCCATCACGATGTACCGCGAGAAATCCCGCCAGAAGCCGAAGCCGGAGGACGCGGGCGACGACTACAAGCCCGAGTACGAGACCTACACCGAACTGGAAACGCTGAACAGCATGGTGCCCATCTGGAAGCGCCCGAAGAACGAGGTCAAGGACGAGGACTACAACGAGTTCTACAAGAACAAGTTCATGGACTACACCGACCCGCTGCGCGTCATCACCAGCCGCACCGAGGGTACGGCGACCTACACCGCGCTGCTGTTCATTCCCGGCTCGACCCCGTACGACTACTACACCAAGGAGTACGAGAAGGGTCTGGCGCTGTATGCCTCCGGCGTTATGATCATGGAGAAGTGTGCCGACCTGCTGCCGGATTATTTCAGCTTTGTGAAGGGTGTTGTGGACAGCGAGGATCTGAGTCTGAACATCAGCCGTGAGACGCTGCAGAAGGACAACCAGCTCAAGCTGATGCGCAATTCTCTGGAAAAGAAGATCAAGAACGAGCTGCACGCGATGCTCGTCAATGACCGCGAGAAGTATGAGACCTTCTGGAAGAACTTTGGCCGCCAGATCAAGTTCGGCATCTACGGCGACTACGGCATGCACAAGGATCTGCTGGGCGACCTGCTGATGTTCTACTCCGCCAAGGAGAAAAAGCTCGTCACGCTGGACGAGTACGTCGAGAAGATGCCCGAGGATCAGAAGTGCATCTACTTTGCCGCCGGTGACGACACGGACCGTCTGGGCAAACTGCCCAACGCCCAGCTGGTGTTGAGCAAGGGCTACGACCTGCTGCTCTGCACCGAGGATGTGGATGAGTTCTGCCTGCAGATGATGCGCGACTACAAGGAGAAGGAGTTTAAGAACATCAACTCCGGTGACCTGGGTCTGGAGACCGAGGACGAGAAGAAGGCCGCCGAGGCTGCCGAGACCGAGAACAAGGACCTGTTTGAGGAAATCAAGAAGGACCTGAACGGCAAGGTCAAGGAGGTCAAGGTCAATCCGACCCTGCAGGAACACCCCGTCACCCTGTCTGCCGAGGGCGGTATCTCGATGGAGATGGAGAAGGTACTGCGCCGCATGCCCAACGCAGAGGGCGTCGAGAGCACGAAGGTGCTGGAGCTGAACCCGAACCACACGGTCTTTGCCGCCCTGAAGGCTGCCCACGCCGCGGGCGACACCGACAAGGTCGCCAAGTACGCCGAGCTGCTCTATGACCAGGCCCTGCTGATCGCCGGTCTGCCCATTGAGGACCCCGTTGCCTATGCACAGCTGGTGTGTGGGCTGATGCAGTAAAATCAGAATAACAGCCGCCCGCCCAGGTACGATGCCTGAGCGGGCGGCTGTTTTTTTGATGGGGTTGCAGGGGCAGGCATTGTTCGACCACGGCAACACGGACTTTCCGAGTCGATGCAGGCACCGCCCCTATGTGTAAGGGCGGATTCCATATCCGCCCGGGAAAGCTTCCGCCACCGCAAACGAGCACGGGCTCATATAGAATGCGCCCCTACGGAGTTATGCCGCAGGGGCGCAATTTTTGTTTTTTACACAAACGGATTATAAAACCGTCCAAACCTGATCGTCACGGTCAGGCTGATGAGCAGCAGCACGACGCCGACTGCCAGCGCGATAAAATCGCGGCGGGCAAAGGGGCGGCGGGTGTACCAGGTGCGCTTGTCATGCTTGCCGAAGCCGCGCAGCTCCATGGCGTTGGAGATCGTGTCGATGCGGTTCAGGCTCGTCAGAATCAGCGGCAGCAGGATGCTGACCGAATTCTTCAGGCGCTTGAAGAACGGCTCGCTGCGGCCCAACTCGACGCCGCGGGCCTGCTGTGCCTGGCTGATGCTGTGGTAATCGCGCTGAATATCCGGAATGTACCGCAGCGCAATGGCGACGGAATAGCCGACCTTGTATGAGATGCCGATGCTGTTCAGGCTGGCGGCGAACTCACTGGGGTTCGTGGCCGAGATGAACAGAATGGCCACCGGCAGCGCGACAAAATATTTCAGTGAGATGTTGAACATGTAAAACAGCTGCTCGGCGGTCAGGTCGTACCGCCAGAACAGGTGGCAAAGCACCGTGCGGGTGCCGTAGAGCGCCGTGCCCTGGTTCGGATCGAACAGGAAGATGAACAGGTCGTTCAGCGCGAGGAACACCAGCATAAAGACCAGCATGAAACGAACCTCACGCAGCTTGATGTGGCTGAGCCTGAACACCGCAAGGCTGACGGCCATCAGCCCCAGCAGCACCCAGGTGTTGTAGGTGATCATGCTGGCGAAGGTAAACAGCAGAAAGAACGCCAGCTTTGTCGTGCCGGTCAAGTCGTGTACCACGCTTTTGCGCGGTATATAGTTCAAAACGGTATTAGCAGCCATCGGCGCGCACCTCCCTGTCTGCCGCGATAAAGCGCTCCACAAATTTCTCGGCGGGCGTGATGCCGCAGCGGTTGGCCAGCGTGTAAAGGCTCGTCTCCTTCAAGGCCGCCTGCTCGATCAGCGCCGGGTCACAGAGGATGGCCGCCGCGCTGCGGTCCGCAATGAGCCGCCCGTCGCAAAAGGCCAGCGCCCGCGGCGTATATTCCAGCATCAGGTGCATGTCGTGGGTGATCATGACCACGGTCACACCCTTGGCGTTCAGCCCGCGCAGGAACTCCATAATGTCGGTGTAATGTCGGAAATCCTGGCCCGCCGTCGGCTCGTCCAGAATGATAAGCTCGGGGTTCTGCACCAGCACGCTGGCGATGGTCACGCGCTTTTTCTGGCCGAAGCTCAGCGCCGAGATGGGCCAGTTGCGGAACGGGTACAAGCCGCAGACCTTCAGCGTGTCCTCGACCCTGGCGCGAATCTCAGCATCGGTCAGGCCGCTGCCCTGCAGGCCCAGCGCGACCTCGTCAAAGATCATCGTCTTGGAGATCATCTGGTTCGGGTTCTGCATGACATAGCCGATATGCCTGGCGCGGCGGCGGATGTTTTCGTCTTTCAGGTCTTTTCCGTCAAAGAAAATTTCACCGCTGTCGGGCGTCTCAAAGCCGCAGATCAGCTTGGAGAGCGTTGACTTGCCCGCGCCGTTGCGGCCCACGATGCTGACCATCTCCCCTTTTCCAATCGTGAAGCTCACGTCAGACAGGGTGTGCTGATCCTTGCTGTAGCCGAAGGACAGGCCCTTGACCTCCAGCAGCGGGGTCGGGGCAGGCTTGGCCGCGGGCAGCGGCTCGGCGCGGAACCAGGCGCGCAGCTTCTCGGTATCGGCGTCATCCAGCACGACGGAGTCAACGTGGGCGGGGTACTTGGCGGGCGTGATGTCAATGCCCGCATACCGCATGGCCGTGACGTAAAGCGGCTCACGGATGCCGTTTTCTGCCAGCAGTGCGCCGGACAGCAGCTCGTCGGGGCGCAGGTCGGCCAGGATGCGGCCCTCGTTGACCAGCACAATGCGATCCACGCTGCGCCAGAGCACGTCCTCAAGGCGGTGCTCAATGATGAGGACCGTCGTGTCGGTCTTTTGCTGGATCGTGTCGATCAGCTCAATGGCCTGCTTGCCCGTGGCCGGGTCAAGGTTTGCCAGCGGCTCATCGAACAGTAAAATCTTCACCTCGTCGACCATGACGCCCGCGAGGCTGACGCGCTGCTTCTGGCCGCCGGAAAGCTCGTGCGGAGCGTAGTCGAGGTGGTTCTCGATGCCTACCAGCTCGGCGGCGCGGCGGGTGATCTCGTGCATTTCGTCCTGCGGGGTGCAGCTGTTTTCCAGCGCAAAGGCGATGTCCTCCCCCACCGTCAGGCCGATGAACTGGCCGTCCGGGTCCTGCAGCACCGTGCCGACGTGGCCCGCCAGCTCAAAAATACTGCTGTGGGGCGCGTCCACGCCGTCCACGGTCAGCGTGCCCGTGCACTCGCCGGGGTAGGAAAACGGGTTCAGGCCGTTGATGCAGGCCGCCAGCGTGGACTTGCCGCTGCCGGACGGCCCGGCGATCAGCACGCGCTCCCCGGGGTAGATGTCCAGATTGATGTCATGCAGCGTGGGCTGCTTCTGGGCACGATACTGGAAAGAAAAATTTTTGAAGGATATGATCGGGGTTCTCGTTTCAGCCATACGGCACCTCGCAGGGGAAATTGTGGTGGAACAGCAAAATGCCTTCCCGCGTTTGTGGGAAGGCATACGGGTTTAACAGCGGATCACTCTTTGTCCAGAGAACCCTTCTTGGCGATGGTCTTGGTGTAGGCCAGAATCAGCAGGCCGCCGACGACGACAGCCGTGATGATGTTGGACACAGCGGCAAACGCGCCCTGTGCAAAGACCTTTTTGGCGGGCTCGGCGTAGATCAGGATGTCCAGCACAGGCGCAACGACGATCCAGGCAATGGCATGGGCCACGACATTGGCGATGGCGAAGGTGGCGACCTTACGCTTGTTGAAGTCGCCCTCCTGCACATTCAGCTTCTTGGCAAACAGGCCGACGACCACGCCGGTGAAGGCGGAGGCGATGACCCAGCTCCACCACGGGATGCCGCCCCAGGACAGGTCGATGAGGGCATGGCCGATGAAGCCGATCAGGGCGCCGGCCACAGGGCCGTACATAGCGGCCAGCAGACCGAGCACCGCGTACTGCAGGCTGATGTTGGTGTTGGGCACCGGGCTGGGGATAGCGACAAAGCGCCCCAGAACAAAGAACAGGGCTGCGCCGATGCCGACGGCAACGAAGGTTTTACTGTTCGAGTTTTTCATGATTCCGCACTCCTTTTAATACTATACCGCAAATCGTTCTTCCGCTTTCGCAAAAGAACAGTTTAAGTATACTGTTATAAAAGTGCCGCTGTCAATGGGCAAAAGTCGAGGTATGCACTATTTTGGTGAGATTTCGGCACAAAAAAACCACCCCGAAGGGTGGTCAAAAGTGGAGCGGCCGACGAGGCTCGAACTCGCTACCTCCACCTTGGCAAGGTGGCGCTC
>ENA-ORTY01004173-ORTY01004173.1-human-gut-metagenome-genome-assembly--contig:-NODE-4173-length-11578-cov-4.766901_pt1 | contig 11578 bp, 7 predicted proteins | sample MGYA00241917_ERZ509198 | MGnify/ENA primary metagenome ERZ509198 (study PRJEB26280, sample SAMEA2338857) | human gut metagenome | biome: human gut; feature: human-associated habitat; material: faeces...
CGCGTCTCCATCAGCACGCCCGCCGCGCCTCGCGCGGCCGCCACGCGGATGAATGCGCGGCCATCGGCCTTTAGGCCGGGAACGGCGACGAAGACGTCGCCCGGCTTCACGCTGCGGCTGTCGAGCCGCAGATGGGCGCCGTCATGCACAAGGGCCTTGAGCCAGGCCGTCACTTCGTTCATCGACTTGTTCATCTTGTGTTCAATCCATTGCGTTGTCAGTGTCTAACCTTCGCGAGAAGCCCGCCGCCCGCAGGCGCCGTCTTGTCGTCGGGCGAAACCATCAGGGTGCGCAGCGCACCCGTGGCCACCTCGTTGAAGACGGGGGCGGCCACCAGACCGCCGAAGCGGCCTTTCTTGGGCTCGTCGACCATCACGGCGACGATGAAGCGGGGCTGGGTCGCGGGCACGATGCCCACGAAGCTCGCCACGACGTCCCTCGTGTACTGTCCGTTCTTCACCTTGTTGGCCGTGCCCGTCTTGCCCGCGACCGAGTAGCCCGCCACATTGACGTTGGAGGCCGTGCCGCCGCGCTTGACGGTCGCCATCATCATGGCCCTCATGCGGCGTGCGGTTTCAGGCTTGAAGACCTGCGTGCCTGCGGCAGTCTCGCCAGGCATTCGCTTGAAGAGCGTGAGGTCGATGACGTCGCCGTTTCTCGCAAGCGCCGTGTACGCCTTGACAAGCTGCATGAGGGAGACGGTCACGCCGTGTCCGTAGGAAATCGTCGCCTGCTCGACGGGGCGCCAGGTCTTGCCTGGACGCAGTCTGCCCGAGGTCGCGCCGGGAAAGCCGATCTTGGGCGCATTGCCGAAGCCGAGCTCCGAATACGTCTCATAGAGCGTCTGTGGCGAGATTTCGAGGGCGATCTTCGCCGTGCCGATGTTGGAGGACTTGGCCACGACCTCGGCCACCGTCAGAAGGCCGTAGTCGTGCGTATCGCCGATCGTGCGGTCGCCGATCGTGAGCTTGCCGGGCGACGTCTGGATGGTCGTGAGCGGATCCACAAGCCCCATGTCGAGCGCCTTCGCAATGGCAAACGGCTTCATCGTAGAGCCGGGCTCGAACTGGTCGGTGAGCACGCGGTTGCGCACACGCTCGAAAAGCACCGTGGAACGATCGTTCGGATCGTACGTGGGCTCGTTGGCCAGCGCGATGATCTCGCCCGTGTTGACGTCCGCCACCACGACGGCGCCCGCCTTAGCCTGATGTCGCTCGATGGCGGCCCTGAGCGCCTCGTAGGCGATGAACTGGACTCTGGAGTCGATCGCAAGGGTCACGTCGGTGCCCGCCTCGCTTTCCTTGGCCCAGACGTCGTCGACGATGCGGCCGTGACGGTCGCGGATCACGCGCCTCGAGCCCGCGCGCCCTGCCAGCACATGGTCGCGGGCAAGTTCGACGCCTTCCTGTCCGTGATCGTCCGCACCCGTGTATCCCACGATGTGAGCCATGGCGGGACCGTCGGGATAGCGGCGGCGCATTTCGGGCGACATACCGATTCCGGGGATCCTGAGTGCACCGACGGCCTCGGCCAGGCCGAGATCGCGGTTGCGGGCCAGATAGACGAAGTTGGGCGACGAGCTGTGGTCAAGCTTCTTGAGCAGCTCCGAGTACTTGATGCCGAGCAGCTTCGCAAGCTCGCGCAGCTGCTGCTTCTCCTCCTTCGTGCTGCGGGGCACGAGCGCAGGGTCCGCCCAGACGCTACGGCAGGGCTGGCTCGACGCGAGCACGATGCCGTTGCGGTCGAGGATCTCGCCTCGGAGCCCCTGGATCGTGATCGTGCGCGCAAAGCGCTTTTCGCCCTCGTTCTGCAGGAAGTCATTGTTGAAGACCTGCAGATAAAAGGTTCTGCCCGCAAGAATGAAGAAAAGCATCAGGATTCCGAAAAACGCAAGGTAGGTGCGGTTCTTCGGAATGGGAATGATGATGAGGGGGTCGGCGGCATGCTCGGGCGCAGCCTTTCTGGCCTCACGGTCCTTTGCGAGGAAGTCCGCGATCTTCTCCCAGACGGCGAGCACGGAACGCTCGATCCATTCGAGAAGCGACAGCTTCATGGACGGCCTCCTCTGGAGCCCTCGGAGGCCCCCGCCTTGCCATCGGCCGCCGCAGCCTGAGCTGCGGCCGTGTCGGGCGCAAACGTGACCCTGTGATGTTCGTCCACCACCAGGTTCACCGTATTCTCGCCTCTGGCCACCTCGAGTCCGAGCGCACCCGCGCCGTCAGCGATGCTTCCGGGAAGCGACGCCTTGCGGACCTTGAGAAGAAGGTGGGCCTCGTCGTCGGCGAGCCTGCGGCCCACGTCGACGGCGCGCTCATGCTCCACGAAGAGCGTGCGCGCCCTGTACTGGACGTTGACGAGCGTGATGGCAAGCGCAAAGAGGACGAGACCCAGCACGGCCACGACGACCAGGTCCATCTTGCTTACCTGGCGCATGCCCCGTCCTCCGGACGCCAGGGCGACACGGTTCGCACGCCGACGCGGAGAATCGCCGAACGCGCGCGCGGATTCGCCTCGCACTCGGCCTCGGACGGCTTGATGCGCTCAATGTTGTCGAAGAGCGGCTTGGGCAGCATGTCGTTCGTGAGAGGAAGCCTCGGATCGAGCCCGCGCTCGGGGTGGGCCGCCCTGTCGAAGAAGTGCTTGACGATGCGGTCCTCGAGCGAGTGGAAGGTGATGACGGCAAGACGCCCCTCGGGCTTCAGAAGCCCTCCGGCGGCGTCAAGCGCCTGCTTGAGCTCGTCGAGCTCATGGTTCACCTCGATGCGCACGGCCTGAAAGGTGCGCGTGGCGGGATGCTGGCCCATGTCCTTGCGGTTGCGAGGCACGACGCCTGCAACCAGATCCGCAAGCTCGCGGGTCGTCTCCAGGGGCTTCGTCTTCCTGCGTGCGACGATCGCACGCGCAATCGGTCCCGCAAAGCGCTCCTCGCCGTAAAGGCTGATCACGTGGCGGATGTCGCGCTCCTCGGCCTGCGCCAGCCACTCAGCCGCCGTCATGCCGCGCGTGGTGTCCATGCGCATGTCGAGCGGACCGTCAAAGCGGAAGGAGAAGCCGCGCGCAGCGTCGTCGATCTGGGGGGACGAGACGCCGATGTCGAGAAAGATGCCGTCGGCCTGATGAACGCCGATCGCGGCAAGAGACTCCGTCATCGTCGAGAAGGGCTCGTGAATGATCGTGAACCTCGGATCCGTCCAGCTTCTGGCAACCTCGACCGCCTGGGGATCGCGATCGAACGCAATGAGCCGTCCCTTCGGGGACAGCTTTTCAAGAATGCGACGCGAATGACCTCCGCGCCCGAATGTTCCGTCGACGTACAGTCCGTCAGGGTCTCCCACAAGCGCCTCCGGCGCCTCCTCGCCCAAAACCGACAGATGAATGAATGCCTCGCTCACGCCCGCAACTCACAAACGATGGAGGCGGAACCAACCGCTCCGCCCCAAAAATTCTTCACAATCAGAACGAGAAGTCCGCCGCATCAAGCTCGGCCGCGAGCGCCTCGCGTTCACGCGCCTCAAGCGTGCTTCTGTCCCACAACTCGAAGTGCTCGCCCATGCCGATCAGCGCAACCTCCCTGTCGAGGCCGCACATCTGCCTGAGTTCGGAGGGAATCAGAATCCTGCCTGCACGGTCCGGCTCCAGATCGACGGCGCTGCCGAGAACATAGCGCACGAAGGCGCGCGCCGCATACGGCAGCTTCGCCAACGCCCTGCGCTTTTCCTCCCAGACGGGCGCCGGATACAACACCAGACAGCCGTCGGGATGCCTCGTCACCGTGACTTTTCCCGCGCACGAAACGGCAAGAGCCTCCCGATGCCTTGCAGGCATCGACAGGCGTCCCTTCTGATCCAATGACAAGAGCGAAGTGCCTTGAAACACCCTCGGTCCTCCCGCAACCAGCCGTTTCGTTCGCCGCACGAGCCTGCGGCCCGCAGCGGATCTCCCCCACTTTTTCCCACTTCTGCAGTCTCACTTTAGCGTCAAGGCGTCCGACGGTCAAGGCAGGCAACATCTTTTTTCGAGGCCCCGCATCCGCTCCCGCGTGGGACTCCGGACTAGATAATTCGCCTTAGCCCGCACAGCAAGCCGTCCGTCATGTGATAGGCTTGACGGATTGCCTCTCCGAAAGCGCCGTACAGCCTCATCCTCACGCGTTTTCACCGAGAGAGGCCCCCTCGAACCCACCCTTCGATCTGACACGACTTATGAACATCCTCGACAAGATCATGAAGCCCCGCTCGATCGCGGTCGTCGGCGCCTCCACCAAGCAGCACACCATCGGCTCGGACATCATGAAGCGCCTGCGTGAATACGGCTACGCCGGCCCCGTCTATCCTGTCAACCCGAAGGGCGGCGTCATCGAAGGCCTGCCCGCCTATGCGACGGTGCTCGACATTCCCGGCGAAGTGGACCTTGCCGTCATCATCGTGAACGCACGCTTCGTGCTTCAGACGATCGACCAGTGCCACGAAAAGGGCATCAAGGGCCTGTGCGTGATCTCCGCAGGCTTCAAGGAAACGGGGACTGAAGGCGCCCGGCTCGAGGCCGAGCTTCTCGAACGCGTCCGCCGCTACGGCATGCGCTGCGTGGGGCCGAACTGTCTCGGCGTCGTCAACACGCATCCCGCCGTGCGCATGGACGCCTGCTTTGCCGAAGCGCTGCCCGAGCGCGGCAACATCGGTTTCGTCTCCCAATCCGGTGCGCTCGGTGGGGGCATCCTCAACATTCTCCGCGACCTCAACCTCGGCTTCGCGCAGTTCATTTCGATCGGCAACCAGGCCGACGTGAACGCCGAGACCGCGCTTGAATACTGGGAGGGGGACGAAGACGTCAGGCAGATCCTTCTCTACATGGAGTCCATCCAGAATCCCGCAAACTTCCGCCGCATCGCCTCGCGCCTCTCCAAGAAGAAGCCCGTGCTCGCACTCAAGGCGGGCCGCTCGGCCGCAGGCGCCTCCGCCGCATCCTCCCACACGGGCAGTCTTGCAGGCGCCGACCTCGCCGCCGACGCGCTCCTGCGCCAGTCGGGCGTCATCCGCGAGTTCTCCCTCAAGAATCTCTTCGCAACCGCCAAGGTCTTCGCCAACTGCCCGATTCCGAAGGGCGACAGGGTCGCCATCGTCACGAACTCCGGCGGCCCCGGCATCATGGGCACCGACGCCATCTGCGAAAAGGGCATGAAGATGGCCGAGCTCACGGACGAAACGAAAGCGAAGCTCCGGAGCTTCCTGCCTGCCGCCGCCTCCGTCAGGAATCCCGTCGACATGATCGCCTCCGCTCCGATCGAGCACTATCGCCAGACGCTCGAAACGGTGCTCGCCGATCCGAACGTCGACATGGTCATCACGATCTACCTGCCGTTCCTCGGCCTCAAGGACACCGACGTCGCCCGCGCGATCATGGAGATCAAGGCCGCACATCCCGAAAAGCCCGTCGTCGGCGTCTTCATGACGAAGAGCGAGTTCTTCACGGCATTCTCCGCCGCCGACGTCAACGTGCCCTTCTTCATGTACGTCGAGGAGGCGGTCGAGGGCCTTGCGCGCCTCAACGAGCAGCGCCTCTGGATCGAGCGCCCCGAGGGCGTGCTTCCCGACTTCAAGGTTGACGGCGAACGCGCCCGCAACATCATCCGCACGGCGCTTGCCGACGGCCGCGACCAGCTTACGACGCGCGAGAGCATCGACGTTCTCGACGCCTACGGCGTGCGCGTGTGCAGGGCCGGCTTTGCCGCAGACGAGGACGCAGCGGTCGCCGTCGCCGACCGCATCGGCTACCCCGTCGTCATGAAGATGACCTCCAAGACCACGTCCCACAAGACGGACGTGGGCGGCGTGCGCGTCAACATCGGCTCAGCCGAGGCGCTTCGCGCCGAATACCGCGACCTCGTCGCCAAGCTCGACGAGCGCGGCCTGCTCGACGGGCTTGAAGGCGTCATCATTCAGGAAATGGTCAAGGGCTCCCGCGAAATGGTCTGTGGCATCGCCACCGACCCACAGTACGGCCCGATGCTGATGTTCGGCCTCGGCGGCGTCTTCGTCGAGGTCATGAAGGACGTCGCCTTCCGCATCGCACCCGTCACGGACACCGACGCTCGCGACATGGTCCGCTCGGTCAAGGCCTACAAGCTTCTTCAGGGCGCCCGCGGCACGACGCCCGCCGACATCGCCAAGGTTGAGGAGACGCTCCTGCGTCTCTCCCAGCTCGTGACCGACCTTCCCTTCATCGACGAACTTGACATCAATCCGCTCATGATCTCGGAAAAGACTGGTGAGCCGATCGCCGTCGACGGCCGCATCAAGGTGCGCCGCTGCGAGGCCGAATCGGCTCTCGCCTGATCGATCTGACGATTGCAAATAAACGAAGAGGGGTTCGGCTTGTACCGAACCCCTCTTCTGTTGTCTGATGACCGGAAACTCTCCCGATAAGCCGGATTATGTTCCGCGCCCGAGGGCGCAGTGACGATCATTCGTCTAGGACGGCGCTCGCGCGACGCCTCAAGCCATCTACCCGCAACCGGTCCGGGCCGAACCATAGGCTGCCTATTTGATGTTGCTCCCCGTAGAGATTGCCCGTTTCAACCGACCCCAACGCCGGCTCGTCTCTGTTGCTCTGATCCTCGCCTCGCGGCGGACAGCCGTTAGCTGCTACGGTGCCCTGCGGAGTCCGGACTTTCCTCCCGCGGATTGCTCCGCCGACGATCGTCTGGAAAAGTTTCGCAGTCAGGGGACGCACTCTACCCGCTTTGGCGCATTTTTTCAACTCGCTCGACGAGTTTTCCCGCTTTTTTGACGCCCGCCTCGATGCCTTGTGCGACAATGATGGGTTCTGCGGACCCCGTCGCCTGGACGCGGCATCTCCGCTCCCGATTCAGACAACTTACAAGAAGGCCGCCCCGCCTGATGCGGGCGGCCGCAAAGCCATGAACATCAAAATGAAGACGCTTGCCGCCGCGACGGCGGCTGCGGCCTGCGCCGCCGGCCAGGCTCATGCCGGCTTCCTTGAAGCCGTGATCGACACGACGCCGGCCGGCTACGTGTCCTCCTCCGCCGAACGCCCCGGCGACTTCGGCTCCTTCTGGCAGGACACCGTCCGCGGTGCCAAGGCCATCATGAAGGAAGCCGACTTCCCGTACCTGTCCTGCAACTGGGTAGACCTGCGCACTACGCTGCGTGTGCTGCCCTCCGTCAAGGTGTTCGTGCGCGGCGGCAGACGCATCGCCTTTGTGGGCGTGACCACCCCCGAGACCTTTACCAAGTCCACCCCGGCCTACTTTATGAACGATGCCCAGACCAAGTACATCTACGACATTCTGGGCGGCGAGGATGGCCAGAAGCTCTACGATGCCGTTCAGGAAGCCATCGACAAGGCTGAGTTCTGGGGCGCTGACACCATCATCGGTCTGGGCCATCTGGGCGTTGACCCCTCCTCCTCTCCCTGGACCAGCGAGGAAGTCATTGCACACACCCACGGCTTCACCGCCTTCATCGACGGCCACTCCCACACCGTGATGGCCAATAAGCAGGTCACCGATGCTTCCGGCAAGGCAGTCACCCTGACCCAGACCGGTTCTTACTTCAAGAACATCGGCAAGATGACCGTGGGCGCAGACGGCACCATCACCACTGAGCTCATCGACACCTACGAGGGTCTGGATGCTGCCGTGGCCGCCACCGCCTCCAACTGGATCAGCGCAGTGGACGATATGCTGGGCGAGGAGATCGCAGTGGGCGATACCAAATTCTACATCAACGATCCTGCCACCGGCAAGCGCCGCATCCGCTCCGGCGAGACCAACCTGGGCGACTTCGTGGCCGACGGCATCTACACCTACTTCAACGAGATCGAGGAGCTCCACTGTGATGTCGCCATTATGAACGGCGGCGGCATCCGCACCGATGTGGAGGCTGGCCCCTGGAGCTTCAAGACCTGCAAGACCGTCAGCCCCTTTGGCAACGTGGCCTGCCTGATGTCCGTGACCGGCCAGCAGATCCAGGACGCTCTGGAGTTTGGTGCCCGCTTTGCCGGTGCTGAGGGCAAGGAGAACGGCGGCTTCCTGCAGGTGGCAGGTGCCAGGTACACGATCCACCCCATGATCCCCAACACCGTTCAGACCAACGACAAGAATGTCTGGACCGGCAGCGCCGCCACCCCGCGTGTCAGCAATGTGGAGATCTACGACAAGACCACCGGTACTTATCAGCCCCTTGACCCGAACGCCACCTACGCTCTGGCCGGCATGAACTACACCCTGCGCAATCTGGGCGATGGTTTTGCCATGTTCGATGGCGCGACTCTCATCAAAGACTATGTCTCTGAGGACTACCTTGTCATGTCCAGCTACGCAGCCATGTTCGGCGGCGTGGATGCCAACGGTCTGCCGCATCTGGCAAGCGCCAACAGCCCGCTGGCCGATTACCCCGGCTACATGCTCAACTACGAGGATCCGTACGGCGCAGGCCGCATCCAGATGATCTGGTAAATTAAGGATACGACCCTCTCCGTCAACGCCGCAGGCTTTGACGGAGAGGGTTATTTTTAAGCAGCATTGTCAGCAGGAATCGAACCCGGTTTGTGGATCAGGATAGGGGAAAGTTGCATAAATCCGGCAGAGCATCCTTGTATACTACGCCAAAGTTTGTGACTTTTTTATTTGTTTGCTTGCGAACGATCTGCACTGGAAGTATAATAAACGGGCAAGTAATATATCAGCTGTGCTGTTGCAGGCACAGAGACAAAGGAGAAACATTATGCAGACACGGTATACCAGCGCCGACCAGTGGGCAGAGGCCAAAGACGGCGTGATCCCTGCACCCTACGCTCTGGAAGAGGGCGAGCAGATCATTGACCAGTATCTTGAGCCGGTCATCTTCCACAACGTCAACGGCCCCGACATCGGTGTGACCACCTGCGGCGTGATCGTCAAGGACGGCCTGTACTTTAAGGATCTGGACAACAGCGGCGAGCTGGCCCCCTACAAGGATTGGCGGCTGAGCCCTGAGCAGCGCGCTGAGGATATGGTCAAGCACCTGCGGCTGGATCAGCAGGCAGGCCTTGTGCTGAACACCCTGTTCAACAGCCCTGTGGTGCCCACCCGTGCCGAGGCCACCAACGCCGAAGGCAAGCTGGAGCTGGGCAAGATCTACAAGCACCACAACCCCGGGGAAAAGCCCATGCCCGGCCCTCTGCCCGGCATGACCGTCAGCATTGATGACAGCCACGTTCTGGAAAAGCACATTGCCGCCGGTGTTTACCGCGGTGACATGCGCTGCGAGGCCGGCATGGTGGCCCTGTACCACAACGCCGGCACCCAGATGCTGGAATACGAGGCCTGCAAGGGCGGCGTGGCCATTCCGTACTCTCTCCACACCAACCCCATCAACATCGGTTACCCGGACTCTCTGGGCATCGGCGCGGCTGTCATTGGCGACGGCAACACCGACATGGTCTATGAGATGGCCCAGACCGACCGCAAGATGATGAAGGCCGAGGGCCTGAACATCATGTACGGCCCTCAGGTCGATGTGACCTCTGACCCCCGCTGGCCCCGTACCTCCGGTACTTACGGCGAGCGTCCCGATGTCACCAGCGATATTGCCGAGGCTCTGGTCAAGGGCTATCAGGATGGCGACAACGGCCTGAACGAGGGTTCCGTTGTTCTGACCATCAAGCACTTCCCCGGCGATGCCCCCTCTGAGAATGGCTTTGAGCCCCATGTGCCCATCGGCCAGTGGCGCATCTACCGCACCCCCGGCTCGATGGAAAAGTATCATCTGCCCCCGTTCCAGCGCGCCTTTGACCACAAGGTCTCTTCCATCATGCCGGACTACTCCCGTATTGCCACCGATGGCCGTGCCGTGCCCCAGACCTACCGGGGCGAGATCACCAGCACCGAGGAAGTGCCCAGCGCTTACAGCAAGGAGCTGATCACCGATCTGGCCCGGAACAAGATGGGCTTTGACGGCTATGTCAACTCCGACTCCGGCATCACCACCGTTCAGATCTACGGCGTGGAGAACCTCACCGAGCCTGAGCGCTACGCCAAGGCCATCTCTGCCGGTACCGATGTCATCGGCGGCAACACCGACCCCGAGAACATCGTCAAGGCTGTGGAGGACGGTCTGCTGCCCAAGGCAGATCTGGACCGCGCCAGCTACAATCGTCTGCTGAGCCTGTTCCGCACCAAGCGGGTGGATAACCCCTACCTCGACCCCGACAAGGCCGATCAGGCCCGCGTGGATAACTTCGATGGTGCCAAGAAGAAGGCTTACGAGGCCAACCAGAAGGCTGTTGTTCTGGTCAAGAACCACGAGAAGCTCCTGCCTCTGGCCAAGAGCCAGAAGGTCTGCATCGTCACCTTCAAGGGTGTGGACTCCGGCTTTGCACAGATGGCACAGGCCATGGGTGCCGGTCTGGGCAACACGGACGAGGATGCCGCTCTGCGCAAGACCCTGACGGAAGCCTTTGAGAAGAAGGGCTACACCGTGGTGGCCGCCCCGGAGGAAGCCGATGTGCTCTACCTGCACGTCTGGCCCATCAGCAACGGTCTGGTGTTCAACCAGTACGCAATGCCTGTCATCGAGATGGGCGAGATCGTCACTGACGAGCGCGAGCGCAACAAGAGCCAGAAAAAGACCGGCAACAAGGTCACTGTTGTCACCCTGAAGGACGTGGAGAAGATCAAGGAACTGGCCGATGCCATCCATGCCCGCGGCGGCAAGGTGGTTGGCACCTGCGTGGTCTGCAACCCCTGGCTGCTGGACAAGCTGGAGCCCTACTGCGACGCACTGACCATCCAGTACACCGTCAGCGCCGTTGCCCTGAACAACGCCCTGAACGCTCAGGTCGATGTCATCAGCGGCGACTTTGCCCCCACCGGCAAGCTGAGCCTGACCATGGTCTCTGACCCCGCCGTCATTGCCATCACCGAGCAGGAGATCGACGGTGTGGTGCGCGAGATCTGCGCCTCTCCCAACGACGTGCCCGGCTACGATAAGGATCAGTACATCGATCCCGCCATCCTCGCCAACGTCAAGGGCGGCAGCTACGCCTACTGCGATGCCGACGGCAACTACTACCGCAGCGGCTTCGGTCTGAATTACTAATTCCCGTTAACGAAAAAAGAGCGATACAGCGTTTGCTGTATCGCTCTTTTTATTTACTGCTTGTCAAATTCCGCGGCGATCTCAGTCAGCAGTCTGCGGATGGGCAGGTGCTGAGGGCAGGCCTTTTCGCACCTGCCGCACTGGATGCAGTCAGATGCCCGGCGGCCTGCGCCGGTATAAACATTATTATAGTAAAAGTCGGCGTTCCAGTCGTGATAGATCTGCTTGGTGTTCATCACGGCGAACAGGTCGGGGATGGCGATCTGCCTGGGGCAGCCGTCGGTGCAGTAGCGGCAGGCGGTGCAGGGGATCAGGTTCATGCCGCAGAAGATCGACTGCACCTTCTTCACGGCTTCCAGCTCAGTCTCGTTCAGGGGCTGGAAGTCCTTCATGTAGCTGAGGTTATCCTTCATCTGCTCCATGCTGCTCATGCCGGAGAGCACCATCATCATGCCGGGGAAGCCCGCGACAAAGCGGAT
>ENA-ORTY01004177-ORTY01004177.1-human-gut-metagenome-genome-assembly--contig:-NODE-4177-length-11572-cov-2.723452_pt1 | contig 11572 bp, 12 predicted proteins | sample MGYA00241917_ERZ509198 | MGnify/ENA primary metagenome ERZ509198 (study PRJEB26280, sample SAMEA2338857) | human gut metagenome | biome: human gut; feature: human-associated habitat; material: faeces...
CATAGTTCACAAAAAGATACCACCCATAAAGCGATATGATATTTTTAATTTTTACAAGAGATCCTTTATTTTTTATCCGGTTCTTCTTCTCTGAGTTCTTTCATCTTTCTGAAATACGAACTCATCTCATCTGCCATTCCCGAAAGCCTGTTCAGCAGTCCGGAAAACTCCGTCAGCATCTCATCATCCTTGTAATACGGATACACAATATCATGGTCAATCTCGCTCCATCCTTCTTCAAAAAGCGTTCTGCCCTGGATTTCCAGATAGTATCCGTGATACTTGATGATATAATGCAGTGAACGGTAATACCCGCCTGTCCGCACTTCAATCTGCGTACTGTCATAAATCCTCGTATCCCCGGAACGCTTGTATACTTTTGGACGTTCTGCGATATAGCAGTGCTCTGGATCCTCATCAAAATCCCGCAGCCTGTCCTCTACATAATTGTTCGGATCATTTTCAAACATCGAAGTGATGAACTTATGAAAATGGATCCAGTCCTCCCGGTAAAGGAAGAAAACCCTGATACCAATCAAATCTGTGATGTATTTGTGGTAATTCGATTTGTTGATATGTTCAAATTTTGCATAATTTTCTTTCCGCTTCCGGATGATCTTTTCCAGAAGGTGCATTGGATTCTTGGTTCTGTAACGGTAGGAATGGATCCCCGCTTTTTCAATATCATACAGATACTTATCTACAAAATCCTTGCCAATCTCCCGCAGCTTTCCCTCGATCGTCGCATAATGATCCGCGATCGCAGTCAATTCCTCCCAGGAAACGCCCGCCGCGTTAAAGTCTTCCTGTTCGATCCGATATTTTCTTAAAAATAAATCTCTCTCCATTATCTCCTCTTTATCGGAAGCCCACTGAGCGCAGGAACCGGGCAAATGCCTCCCTGCCTTCCGGCGTACACTTATATACACCCGCGTCTTCCAGTACCTGCTCAAAGACAAGACCTACCTCTTTTTGCAGGATTTCGTTTATATTTTCACTTGTTATATGCTCATACTTCGGCAGGAACTCATCCACCCAGTCCGCATGCTTTTCAAGCTCCGGATTGGAACGGATATCGCCTCCGGAAAGGATCGCCTCCGCCAGATCGGCAAGCTCCTGTTTCAATCTGGACGGGAGCACCGCCAGACCCATGACCTCGATCAGACCGATATTTTCTTTCTTGATGTGATGCAGCTTCGCGTGCGGATGGTAAACACCAAGCGGATACTCATCCGTCGTGATGTTATTGCGGAGCACCAGATCCAGCTCATAGAAATCGCCATTCTTTCTGGCAATCGGCGTGATCGTGTTGTGCGGTTCTCCGTCCATCTCAGCATAAATAAAAGCATCCTCATCCGTATAGCTGCGCCATGCACGCAACACCTTTTCACCCAGATCAATCAGGCGGTCCGGATTCTTGGAACGGGTCCGCAGAACTGACATCGGCCATTTAACGATTCCGGCTTCCACATCCTCGAAGCCTTCCATCTCAAATTTCTGTTCAATCGGCGCTTTTGCCATCGCAAACGTGTAATGTCCGCCCTGGAAATGGTCGTGACTTAAAATCGAACCACCGACGATCGGCAGATCCGCATTGGACCCCAGGAAATAGTGCGGGAACAATTTCACAAAATCAAACAATTTGACAAACGTTGCCCGTTCGATCTTCATCGGCGTGTGCACACCGTTGAACACGATGCAGTGCTCATTGTAATACACATACGGCGAATACTGGAAGCCCCACTGGCTGTCATTGACCGTGATCGGGATAATGCGGTGGTTATTGCGCGCCGGATGGTTGACACGTCCGGCATAGCCTTCATTTTCCTTGCATAAGAGGCATTTCGGATAACCGCTCTGCTTTGCCAGTTTGGCTGCCGCGATTGCCTTCGGATCTTTCTCCGGCTTGGATAAATTAACCGTGATGTCCAGCTCCCCGTATTTTGTATCCGTTTTCCATTTCATATCCTTGGAAACACGGTAACGGCGGATGTAATTGGAATCCTGGCTCAATTTGTAATAATAATTGGTTGCCGCCTCCGGCGATTCCTCATACAATTTCCAGAAATGTCCAATCACCTCGCTCGGGCGCGGCATCAGGCAGTTCATCAGCTTCGTGTCGAACAGATCGCGGTACACCACGCCGTCCTCCTTCAAAACGCCCGTCTCATGTGCATAATCAAGCAGGGCATCCAACGTCTCTTCCAGTGAAATCTCCCTGCATGCGCCCTGTGGTTCTTCATATTCATCCAGTCCCAGAACCTCGAGAATCTGATTCGTCGCGTAAATGCGATCCGACTCCTGAAGAAGCCCCGTATTAACTCCGTACTGTACTAAATTTCTGATTGCTTCATATACTGCCATACCCCATCCTCCTGACTGAAAAACAACCTTGCTGTTTCATTCTTATCCTTTTATCATTATAACTTTAGCTGCCCGTATACCATTGCGCCACCTTATCTCATGGCATTTTCGGTTCCAAAAATGCCTGCATATGAACAGTCACTGTACATCCCGTACTCTTGTGGCTTCCATTTACATAAATTTTGTCAAATCCAGACATTTTAAGCGGTTTACCAGGATTCCTCCGAGAAGCCCAATCAGCGCCCCCGCTGCCGTTCCGGCTGCCAGAAGCACCGGAAGATAGTAGAACAGACTCGCATTTTCCACCACCAGCGCCGCCACGATAAGCTGCCCGATGTTGTGTCCCGCACCACCCAGGATGCTGACACCGGTCACGCCGAACCAGTCCAACCGACGGAACACCACCATCAGAAGAAGGCTGACCGCAGCACCTGCCAGACTATACAGCATCATCGACAGGTTTCCAAACGTAAATCCTACCAACACGATACGCACCAATGCAATCGCCGCTGCCGCACCGGCTCCCAGCAGATACAGGCTCACGATCGACGCCAGATTCGCCAGTCCCAGCTTGACTCCCGGAACGCCCAGGTTGATCGGTATCAGGGTCTCGACATAGCTCAGCAGAAATGCCAGCGCTGTCATCATTCCATATAAAGCGATTTTTCCGGCTCTGGATGTGCCTGCTCGTCCTTTTTTCTGCATTTCTTCCTCCTCTGTATACCTCTATGAATATATTAGTAAAAATTTTTAGTTTTGTAAAGCGCGTAACGGTTCACAGATAGGAATTTTCTGAACTGAAAATTCCGTACGATACAGTTCTGGCGTTACTGTTCACGCATACGTGCCCAGTAACGTTCTGGCTGCCGATGCGTTTAGTTTCTGGGCAGTAATCTTGACTTTCCTATCAACCTTTGTTAGAGTAGTTGCAGACATTTTTGCAAACATAGTTTCAAACCGAATTTTCGATATTTTTAAGAATGGAGCTCTTTATGAAAAAAAAGGATTTATCCGCGCTTCTGACACTTCTTGCCGTCGTATTTTTTGGCTGCGGCGCGGCGCTTCTTTTCAGCAAATCCCGCCGGGAGCCGATCAGCCGTTCCGCGTTTCTGCTGAATACATTTGTCAACATCACACTCTATGATTCGCAGGATGAAGCGATCCTTGACCACTGTGTGGACATGTGCCAGGAGTACGAAAACCGTTTCAGCAAGACGATCGAGGGCAGCGAGCTTTACAAGTTAAACCACCGCAGCGCCGACGAGACGACTTTTACCGTCTCCGACGATATGGCGGCGATGATTTCTGAAGGACTGCATTACAGTGAGGTTTCCCATGGTGCCTACGACCTGACGATCGAACCGCTCAGTTCTCTCTGGAATTTTACCAGCGACGAGCACGTGATCCCGGCGGAGGATGACATAACAGCGGCGGCAGAACGCGTCAACTGGAAAAATGTAAAACTTGACGGAAATACTTTAACCTTCCTCTCCCCGGACACGACGATTGACCTCGGCTCCATCGCCAAGGGCTACATTGCCGACCGCATGAAAGACTATCTGACCGAATCCGGCGTCGAAAGCGCCATCATCAACCTGGGCGGCAACGTACTCTGTGTCGGTGAACGCACAAATCACCAGCCGTTCCGCATCGGGCTGCAGAAACCGTTTGCCGACTATGCAACGGTGTTTGCCGATCTGAATATTGATGACATGTCCGTTGTCTCCTCCGGCGTCTATGAGCGCCATTTTGAGGAAAACGGTGTCAATTACCATCACCTGTTAAACCCGAAAACTGGCTATCCGTACCAGAACGGACTGGTTTCCGTGACGATCGTCTCCCCGCGTTCGGTGGACGGCGATGTACTCAGCACGACCTGTTTCTCGATGGGACTGGATAAGGGCCTGGAACTCATCAATTCGATGGATGGCATTTATGCTTATTTTATCACGGATGATTATGAACTGATTTACTCGGATGGAGCGGAGGCATTTATTGATGAAATCAAAGAAAAATAGAAATGATTTTGTTTTGATTCTGGTTCTTCTTGCCGTCATACTCATCGGTTTTCTGGTTGTGCGCTTGCAGCGCCAGAAGGATGCTTTTACCGTTGATGTCAGTGTCGATGGAACAACCGTCGCCACCTACCGGCTGGATGAGGAGATAGACACCTGGATCGACGGGTATCAGGGGGGACAAAATCATCTGGTGATTCAAGATGGATGTGCCCGGATCGAAGAGGCAGACTGCCCGGACAAGCTCTGTGTGAAGCAGGGAACCGTTTCAGAGAGTGGGGAATCGCTGGTTTGCCTGCCGAATAGAGTGGTTGTGGCAGTTAAATAGATATGGTTTGCCAACACGGACGGAAACGCCCAGCGGGTACGCATAATTGCGCCGCTGGGCGTTTTCTGTTTATTTTATTCCACAAATTTGATCGATTTTAAGCAGCTCTTCCTCGCTCAACGGTGCCCCATCCAACATTTTCAGATTATCTAATATCTGCTCCGGTTTGGACGCACCGATGAGAACGCTGGTTACCACAGGATCCTTCATGACCCATTTGAGCGCCATCTGGGAGAGTTTTTCGCCTCTCTGTCCGGCCATCTCGTTGAGGGCGCGGATCTGGCTGATTTTTTCTTCGGTGAGCTGGTCTTTTTTGAGAAATCTGCCGTCGGTCATGACGCGGCTGTCGGCTGGGATGCCGTACAGATAACGGTCGGTTAAGGTTCCCTGTGCAAGCGGGCTGAATGCAATCAGACCTTTCTTTTCTTTGACAGCGGCTTCTTTTAAGCCGTTGTTTTCGATCGTGCGGTCAAAGATGCTGTAGCGGTTCTGATTGATGACGAACGGGCATTTCAGATCGCGCAGGATCGCAGCGGCTTCCTGCATTTTTTGTCCATTGTAGTTGGAAAGTCCTGCATAGAGAGCTTTTCCGCTCTTAATTGCCTGATCGAGTGCTCCCATCGTCTCCTCAAGCGGCGTCTCCGGGTCCATCCGGTGATGGTAGAAAATGTCTACATACGGAAGTCCCAGGCGTGTAAGGCTCTGATCGAGGCTTGCAAGCAGGTATTTGCGGCTGCCCCAGTTTCCATAAGGGCCGTTCCACATCTCGTATCCGGCTTTCGTGCTGATGATCAGCTCGTCTCGATATGGCATGAAATTTTCCTTTACAATCCGTCCCAGATTTTCCTCAGCACTTCCCGGCTCCGGTCCATAATTGTTGGCAAGGTCAAAGTGCGTGACGCCATTGTCAAAAGCGGTAAAACACAGCTTCCGCATTGTCTCATAGACGCCGGTGCTGCCAAAATTATGCCAGAATCCCAGCGAAACTGCCGGGAGCCTGAGTCCGCTGCTGCCGCAGCGGTTGTAGGTCATTCCATCATATCTTGCGTCTGCTGCCTGATACATATACTCTTTCCTTTCCTACTCCCGTCCAGCCTCTGCCTGAACCTCGCGGATAGCTGCGTCGATCTGTGCCTCTACGGATACCGGCTTCTGGACCGGTGCTTCCGGCTGCTTCTTTACTTTCTGTACGGTCAGCGGCATATTAACGCCCAGCGGATTGAGAACGATGCCCTTTGCCTCCTCCGGGAGTACCTGAGCCAGCTTGAGCGCATCTACAACAACCGGGCGGAATTTCTTCTCACGGTTGAAACGCTGGAACTCGATCACATCCGTAAAGATCGGCTGGAAAATATCTCCGCTCTTTAATTTAACCAGCGGAATGCCATTTCCTTCCTCTGGAAGCGGCACGATATAGCGGCCCTTCGTGAAGTGCGCGCCGATCTCCTCCTGTAAATCGTTTAATTCCGGCGTAATCTCCTGATTTGGCTGACGGCGCAGATCCTGCATATAGTAAAGCATCGTCAGGTGCAGCTCCGGGTTCTCCACCCAGACTTTTCCATTCTTGCTCTCCTCCGGGTCTTTGCGTCTTACAAACTCGGTCAGCTGAATCATCTTCTGCTCCTCGCCCACGTGTACCTGGATAGCATTGACACCCATCGTGTAAAGGCTGGTATAGAAAAGCAGAAGGCTCTTTCTGTCTACCTTCGCGATTCCTACCGGAATCTGCTGCTCTGCCAGCTTCTGTGCGCCTGCCTTTGCGCCCTCTTCGTCCGTAAACAGCAGGATGGCATCATCCATTGTTTCCGGATCACAGTATACATACGGCTCTTTCGTACATCCGGAAAGAATGGCATATAAGGAATCTGCCTCTCTTAACTTCTGTGCGAAGATATCCGGCTCCTGTTCATTCGTATTTGTCTGCTTTGTCTCGTTTTCCATCCGTCTAATCTCCTTTTTATTGAATCGTCATCAATGCCTCAAAATCAGCCCGTGCAAATCGGTGGTAAATCGTGTGCCCCATCTCCTCACGGATGCAGTAATCATATGCATCGATGCTGCTGTCTGTAAAATAAATGACATAATCAAAATCCATGCCGTCCGGCATCTGCCGGCACTCATACGCGCCGAATTTTTCAAACACAGCGGTAATCTCTTCCTTTGTGCAGGCGTGCTTTTCCCGAAACAACTGGATCAGCTCTTTTAAAAACGGCGGTTCCGGCACCTGCTCATGGACATACTCCACAAAATCCGGTGGGATCGTAAAGACGATCCGATCGGCGTGGATCCGAATCTGGGTATCTCCCATTTTCTCCTTCTTCGCCTCCAGCTCATGCCGTATCTTCTTCGCCAGCTCCCGGATATCCGTCTCCTGCATCTCCAGCATCGCATTCAGGGAAGAAAGCGGATAATAAAGGCGCATCGTCTCCCTGGCATAACCAAGTTTTAGCTGCGCCTCTTTGATCTGATCCGTCATATTTTGAATTAAAGCTTCCAGTTTCATGTCATACTCCTGCCTCGGAAACGAAACCTCCGTCCCCGGCATCTTTATTGGGTCGATTGAATCATTGATAAGTACCTTTTTCACAATCTCTCTCATTATAACAATTTACCGAAAATGCGTCAATATGCGGATATTTGCTTTTTCGGTTTCTGTTCACGCATAGTTACTGGGCACGTATACGTGAACAGTGACACGCATATGTGCCCAGTAACAGACCTCTACAAATAGCAGGTCGTAAAATGCGCCTCGCCCTCGTCATCCAGATCCATGAGCATGTAGCTCGGGCGTCTGCCCTCCTGACGCGGAAACGAAAGACTGCCCGGATTCAGCACAGTCAGATCCCCGCGCCGCTCCAGATACGGCTTGTGGGTATGTCCAAACATCGCAATCTGCACGCCGCGATCCTGTGCCTCATCGATCAGGCGCTCCGTCCCAACCGATACGCTATAAAAATGACCGTGGGTCAGAAATGCGCGGTATTTTCCAATCGAAATCTCCTTCTCGCGGTCCAGATGGGAGAAAAAATCATTATTTCCCAGCACCATATAGACCTCGCAGTCCGGGTTCTGCTCCTTACACCACGACGTAATCATGTCCTCACTTCCCTCGGCGTCACCCAGATGAATGAACATGTCAAACGGTGCTTCATTCTGGATGACTTCCAGCAGATTACCATCCCGACGGTGGGTGTCGCTTGTAATTAATATCTTTTTCATCACTCGCCAAGCGCCTCCTTCAGCGCATCCTTCATCCGCTCCAGCGCCTTGCCCCGGTGGCTGATACGGTTTTTCTCCTCCATCGTGAGCTCTGCTGACGTTTTGCCGTACTCCGGCAGCCAGAGAATCGGATCATATCCAAATCCGCCATTTCCAGCCGCTTCCTTTGCAATCTCGCCCTCCATCGCCGCTTCTGTGTGAAGCACTCTGCCATCCGGCAGCACTGCCGCGATATTGCACATAAAACGGGCGCTCCGCTCTTTTCCTTTTGCATCCTTCACGCGCTCAATCAAAATCCGGTTCTTTTCCTCATACGGTGTGTCCCCTAAATACCGCGCTGAATAAACGCCCGGCTCGCCGTTTAAATAATCGATCACCAGTCCAGAATCATCTGCCAACACAATGCCGCCCGTCTTCTCCCAGACTGCCTTCGCCTTGATCTCTGCATTCTCGCGGAAGGTGGTTCCATTTTCCTCGATCTCGCCTTCAAATCCAGCCTCGCGCATCGTAACAATCTCACGGTTTAAATCCTTTAAAATCTCACGGATCTCTTTCAGCTTTCCCGCATTTCCCGTCGCAAATATAATTTTCTCGCTCACTTTTCCTCGCTCCTTTATCCTCAAACAGCATGGCTTTTCATATCCCGACATTCCGAATCACCGTTCTTCAAAAACAGCTTCCGCCATACCTTCACATCCGTACCAGCAATCAATTCTAGGAATCCACATTTCTCGTATACGCTTTCAAACACACATTGCAGTTTTGCTCCGTCTCCACGCGCTCCCAGGAGGAACCGCGGTAACTGATATAGCCTTCACCGTCGCTTAAATCGACCGTCAGTCCCTTATCCGGCGAACTGTACTCGATCGCCACCGGATGAATCGCTCCCGGTGTCGTGATCTCGACAATCACGGCAAACCGTTCGCCTGCCTCCAGCGTCACCGTCTTATCCAGCAAAACCGTATAATATCCGGCGTTCGCAACCTCCCCGGAAGCCACCTTTCTGCGCCGCCCGAACTGGGAGCTGCCCTCGGCGTCCGTCACGGTATATACCTGATACGATGTATTTTCCCCGGTTGCATAGAAGCCGACTGCCTCCAGCTCTTCTTTCTCCTCTGCCGTATAAATATTGGCAAAAAATGCCGATTCTTTTCCGTAACCGAGCTGCCCGACCCAGCCGCACAGATCTGTCTGGTAAATGTGGTCGTAATTATCTGCCGACTCGATTCCAGAATAGAGAATGTTGTGGATCATAGTAGGACACGTAAAAATACCCATCGTCCCCAAATTCGCCGCCCCAGCTGTTGGCGCAGATAAACGCGCCATCCCCCTCCGGCGGCTGGTTAAAATTGTCTCTCGAATAGTGGTCATCCCAGCCGATGATCACAACGTCATGATTTGGCTTCTCATCGCCATTATACCAGTACGCCCCTGTCTCTTTCCGGTAATAATGCGTGTCGTCGCGGTCACTGACCATCGCCGTATACAGGGAGCTCTGAACGCCTCCGTACAGGTAAACCGCCCGTTTAACCGCCTCATAATCCTTCTCCGGCAACACCTGTATCTCCTGCACATGACAAGCAGGGCTTAAACCGTCAGGCGAATAGCCGTCGCCGTATGGATCCTCTTCTTCCAGCACCGGCCCCTGCCACGCCAGCAGATACGCCATCGACATCGTATACTCGCCCCCGGCATTCTGTGAAAAATGGAAGCTGTTCCGGAGGGACATATGATCCTCCGAAAAGCTGACATTCCACTCCGGCCGGACACGACTTTCCAGCGCCATCACCGATGCAAACGCCCAGCACGTTCCGAGACTCCCCTGGTTTTTAACCGCCGGTGCCCGGCCAGCCTTCCGGTAATCATAGGATTCCGGCAAAAACGTGGCTGGATCCTCTGACCCGGTCAGTTCCATTTTCCGGTTCTCTGCATCCCAATTTTCTTCATAGGAAAATACCTCCGTCACCGCCTCAAGCGGCACATACAGGATTCCATTTTCCCACTCTGGGGGTGCTGCAATCGTCTGGCTCTCCTCCCCAAGCAAAAGTTCCGGGCTTCCGACCGTCATCTCCGCATGAGTATTGCCGCGCTCCATCACAAGCCGGTTTCCATCGTAGAGAAGCGCCGCACAGGAAAGCGTGTCCGGCAGCATCCCATACGGTATCATAAACTGCCCGTCCTGCGACATTCGGAGGCTTCCAAGCTGCGGATCGACCATTGTTCCATCGACTTCCAGCGTGATCGGGCTGTCATTAATCTCCTCGGCCATCTGCTCATACCACTCCGGCTGCCACTCGGCGCTCTCCTCCGTCTTTTCCACCTGCTTCGGAATATGAATCAGACGGTTCTCGCGTACCAGAAATCCCAGCAGAAGCACCAGAAGCGCCCCATAGAAAACATTACGCTTCAACCTGATCCCCCGTTTTTCTTCTCGGCGGCTTCGGACCCATAAACTGATAATAATACGTCTTCATCATACCATTATAGATTTTCCGGTTCTTGTCCGCTTTCCTGCCAATATAGCGCTCTGCGTCCTCATACGCGGTAATCAGGTACATCGACCAGGAATCCAGCGCCTTAAACCGTTCACCGATCGTCTTATAGAGCGCTGGAAGGTTCTTTTTCTCCTCGATACGCTCGCCGTAAGGCGGGTTTGTGATAATAAAGCCATATTTCTTCGGATGGCTCAGCTGCGCCACCGGGCGCTCCTGGAAATGAATCATGTGATCCACTCCGGCTCTCTCCGCATTTTCCCGCGCCGCCTTGATTACCTCGCCGTCAATATCGTAGCCCTGAATGTCTACCTTTACGGTATCATCCACCATCTCGGTCGCTTCATCAATCGCGTCGTACCAGCATTTCTTCGGAATCAGGTTTGTCCAGCTCTCCGACAGGAAGGAACGGTTCATGCCCGGTGCCATATTTGCCGCGATCATCGCCGCCTCGATTGGGAAAGTACCGCTTCCGCAGAACGGATCGACAAGAATCCGGTCACCCTTCCACGGAGTCAGCATGATAAGTGCTGCGGCAAGGGTCTCGGTGATCGGCGCTTTCGCGGTCAGCTTGCGGTAGCCTCTCTTATGAAGGGAAACGCCGGAGGTATCGAGTCCGATCGTAACCTCGTCTTTTAAAATCGAAACACGGATCGGGTACTGTGCACCGTCCTCCGGGAACCACTCCATGTGGTAGACCTGTTTCAATCGCTCGACAATCGCTTTTTTCATAATCGACTGGATATCGGACGGGCTGAAGAGCTTACTCTTGATGGAGTTTGCCTTCGTTACCCAGAACTTTCCGTTTTTCGGGATAAATTTCTCCCACGGGAGCGCTTTTGTCGCTTCAAAGAGTTCATCGTACGTTTCGGCGTGGACCTGTCCTACTTTGAGCAGGATACGCTCGGTCGTGCGAAGGAACAGGTTGGCGTAGGCGATTCCCTCTGCATCTGCAAGAAACGTTACTTTTCCATCCTCCACGCGCTCGATTTCGTAGCCGAGGTCGAGAATTTCACGTTTCATCACCGCCTCCAGGCCGAAGTGGCAGGGGGCAAGGAATTCATATGTTTCCATTTATCTTTATTTCTCCATTTTCTTACTTTTTTGCATTCAGTTTGACGGCAGACGCTTCTGATTGTTTGCTCCTGCGCCTG
>ENA-ORTY01004181-ORTY01004181.1-human-gut-metagenome-genome-assembly--contig:-NODE-4181-length-11553-cov-2.655418_pt1 | contig 11553 bp, 9 predicted proteins | sample MGYA00241917_ERZ509198 | MGnify/ENA primary metagenome ERZ509198 (study PRJEB26280, sample SAMEA2338857) | human gut metagenome | biome: human gut; feature: human-associated habitat; material: faeces...
CTCAGACCAATCTTCTTGCATTGAATGCTTCTATTGAAGCAGCAAGAGCCGGAGAGGCCGGAAAAGGATTTGCAGTTGTGGCAAATCAGGTAAATCAGTTAGCTGATCAGAGTGCCCAGGCAGCAAAGGAATCTGCAGCATTGATTGAAACCTCTGTGAAAGCTGTGGAAAAGGGTATGGTGATCGCAGGAGAGACTGCAACACAGCTGGAAGGAGTAGCAGAAAACTCCAAGATGATCACAGAAGAGGTTACTAATATTGCAGAAACCTTAGAGACACAGACGGCAGAGATCCAGCAGATCAATGAGGGAATTGAACAGATCAATGACGTTGTACAGACGAATTCAGCAACATCAGAGGAATGTGCGGCTGCCAGCCATGAGATGAGCAATGAAGCTGAAAATCTGCGTGAAATGATCCGCAAATTTAAGGTCGCAAAGTTTGAAAAGACTGAAAAATAAAGGTTAGTATCCGGGGATGAGGTCACTTCACATAGAAAAAGATTTCTGTGATGTATTCACTTTCATCCCCGGAGGAGATATAATCATTAATCCAAAATTCATAGGTAAATCATTATACAGGGAAGCTGCTTCTTTGGCTTTCCCTTTTTCTATATCCAATATAACACGTGGGCATATCACACTTTATATTATTCATGATTTGGATTAGAATAAGTCTGTATATAGTGGAAGTTGGAAAATATATAAAGGCAGGAAAGGCAATTATGGGAAGGTTGTTGAGCCTGTTTATGGGTGGAAATTTTTATATAGCTATTTCAGTGGGAACCCTTGCGTGCTATTTATTCTTATTGTCCTGTTTTGTCAGTATTTCAAGGGAAGAAAGAGTCGTGCATTATCTGAGAATCATCCTGGTGGCACTTTCGTGCTGGACAGGTGGTTCTGTCCTGATGCGCCTGCAGATCAGTCCAGGGATGCAATTCTGGTTTCATTTCTCAATACTTGGTTTACTCATTATTCCTGTAGGAATGTATGGATTTTTGTTCTGTGTGCTTGAGATCCAGGGGAAACAGAAGCTTCTGAACATCTGCATGCTGGCATCCATAGTGACATTGCTTTTAAATGCATATACAGAGTGTCTCCTTCCGGTACCGGAAATACAGCAGCTGCCTGGTGGGAACATCTCCTATATTTACCATGCAAGACCGGGAATCTGGTTATGGATCGTCGCAGAGTGGATTCTTTTAATCTATGTAACTGTTCTTGCCCACAGAAAAATCGGAACACAGTATGAGTACAGGAGAAAGCTGGGTCCGCTGTTACTTGGGATGCTGCTTGTTTTTGCAGGAAATATTGCCTGTATTACACCACTTGGAAAAAATCTGCCGCTGGATGCCCTTGGCGGGGCGGGAATGGCGATTTGCATTTTACATGTTATTTTCACGCAATATTTCTTTTCGATTTCATCCCGTTTCATTACGGGAGCGGCTTATTTTGGAGCGACAGTTGTAGCATTTATCCCGGTGGTATGGTTTGGGCGTATTGCTGATGGCCTGTTTGACAAGGGCAGTCCTGATGAGCAGATAGTTATCATATTTATCGTGGCAGAGGGGATATGGTGTATCCTGATTTCAGCGCTGGCAAGGAGCTGGGCAGAGCATATACTGATCAGGAAAAGGAAATATATTGTTGACAGTCTTCTGGAATTTCAGGATAGTGTCACTTCCATTATGAATAAAGACAAGCTGTATCAGATGATCCGGGAGACTGTAAATGCAGCGGTGAAGGACTGCTGTGTACATATTCTGGAGGAAAGGGACGGAGTCTTTGCAGAATACACAGAAAATGGAATGGTGCCCCTGGCGAAAGAGGTGGAAGCACAGCTGGAACAGTTCCTTAACAGCGGCAGTGCGTATAAGGATCCGGCATTTGCGGTCTTTAAATATGACGCTAAGATTTACGGGTTCCTATATGTAGAGCTTTGCAGGAAGAACAGACTTATTTATGACGAAATAGACTGCATCAGGCAGATCGGAAACAGTGTATCCAGCGTGCTGAAGAGTATCAATGCGTATGAGAGGCTGTATCAGGTATCGATCCACGATGGACTGACAGGCCTGTATAATAGAAATTTCTGTCGTGAGAATTTGGGAAAGCTGGATATCACGGCACGTCCTGTCGGTATGATCTATATGGATATGGACAACTTCAAGTTATATAATGAGCTGTATGGAGAAAGCATAGGAGATCAGGTTTTGTGCTGGTGTGCAAAACAGCTGCAGGAGGCTGCAGATGACAGCATGAAGGTATTCCGTGTTGGAGCCAATGAGTTCCTGATCATCACGGCTGAAGACAATAAGGACAAGCTGATCTCATTCGCAAAGCAGATCCAGAAGATCATGCTGGAGACAACGGAGGATAAGCCGAAGGTCATTCAGTTGATCACGTTCAGTATAGGTATCGCCTGGGATAAATCCATGGCGGAAGATGCAGATGAGCTGGCCCAGCAGGCGAAGCGGGCATCGTTTTATGCCAAGGGAAATGGAAAAAACTGTATTGAGGTTTATGAAAAGGATCTGAAGGAAAAGGACCAGGAGAGTGAAAGCAGCGAAAAGGGATATAGTCAGGTATCACCGACGATCTTTGCCCTGATGGCGGCAATAGATGCCAAGGATTCCTTCACCTTCGAGCATTCTGAAAATGTTTCCAGATATGCAGAAAAGCTGGCGGCAAAGCTCGGGCTTCCGAAGGAGGATATCCAGACTGTAAAGGTAGCAGGACTGCTCCATGATATTGGCAAGATCGGTATTCAGGACAGTATCCTGAAAAAGCAGGGTAAGCTCACAGATGAGGAGTACAGCATAATAAAAACACATGTAGAAAAGTCTGTTGAGATGATCCGCGTTCTTCCTCATATGGATTATGTCATTCCTGCGGTTTTGTCCCATCATGAACGGTATGATGGAAAAGGATATCCGAATGGGATCCGTGGAAATGAGATCCCCATCCTTGGAAGGATTCTTGCGGTTTGTGACAGCTTTGATGCCATGGTCTCCCGAAGAGCCTATAAGGAAGCTATGAGTATAGAGTATGCGACCGGGGAGCTGGAACGCGGCAAGGGAACACAGTTTGATCCAGACGTGGCACAGGCATTTATTGAATTAATAAGGGAAAATCCATCGTTTATTGCACAGTGATCAGATTTGGGACCCGGGATAATATAAATAAAATAGGAATGAGGATCAGAATTTTATGGAACTGGATGTTTTAGGACTGGTTGCAGCATGTTCATATGCACTGGACTGTGTGGAAACAGAGCTGGTACATGTGACCAGCAGACATGCGAAGCGTGTGGCCTATATGAGTGTCTGCGTGGCAGAACAGCTTGGAATATGTGGAAAAGATTTACAGGATCTGGCGGTGTATGCCCTGCTGCATGATAATGCCCTGACACAGTATATCCAGGAGGAGCTGCACAGTAATCTTACTGATATGAAGGAGATGCCCCGGATAGGTGTTCACTGTTCGATTGGAGAGGAAAATATACAGGGATTTCCTTTTCATACAGATGTGAAAAATGTAATATTATATCACCATGAAAATGCAGATGGGAGCGGACCGTTTGGAAAGAAATCTGAGGAGGTACCGCTTTTTTCGCGGATCATACATCTGTGTGATCTGTTGGATCAGGCATGCTGCCGCAAGGCGTTTACCACAGAGACATGGGAATGGGCGAAGGACGTTCTCAAAAGGATAAGAGGTACTATGGTAGATGAAGAATGTGCAGAGGCATTTGAAAAGATATTTTCAGAAGAGTATTTTCTGTCCCTTGGAGGAAATTTTGAAGCCTCCCTGTGGAATAAGGTACCAAGGCAGAAGCAGGAGCTTGACTTTTCCCAGATCAAGAAGCTGGCAGGGTTTTTTGCAAAGATCGTAGATTATAAATCTCCCTTTACCAGTACACATTCGATCGGTGTGGCAGAGAGGGCAGAGAAGCTGAGCCGCTATATGGGCTTTGATGAAGAAACGGTGCAGAAGATGTATCTTGCCGGAGCACTGCATGATATAGGAAAGGTTGCAGTAGGTAATGAGATTCTGGAGAAGCCGGATCGGCTGACCGATGCCGAGTTTGCTGTGATGAAGCATCATGCTGCTTATACATACAATATTCTGTCAGAAATTGATGATTTTGAGGAAATACGGGACTTTGCAGCATTTCACCACGAGCGGCTGGACGGAACGGGTTATCCCTTTGGCAAGGATGCTTCTGAACTGAATGTACAGGAACGGATGATGGCGTGTATTGATATTTACCAGGCACTGACAGAGAGCCGTCCTTATAAAAAGGGCATGTCCCACGAAAGGGCCTGTGAGATCCTGAAGAATATGGCAGATAAAGGATGGCTGGATATGGATATCATAGATAAGATCGAAATGAGCCTGTAACGGAGGTATTTACTATGGCAATTGCAGCAGATCTTTTACAAAGATGTACCAAATTAAATTTCTATTGAGTCCAGGTAAAGCAGTGCTTCACCAGTAGAGCTTCATATTTTCCTCGATTTCAATATCAGGGAGCTTCAGCTCCTTCTTGATACTGTCTGCAGTATCCTGATAGCTTATATGAAATCGCTTACAGGTGCGGATCATGGCAGGTATTACTTCGGCTCTGCCTTCAACCCTACCTTCTCTTTTTCCTTCTGCCCTACCTTCAATCCTGCCTTCTCTTAGTCCTTCTTTTCTGCCCTTTCTGACATACTGGTCAAATAATTCACACATACTGATTTCATCCTCCTCTTTCACATTCATTTCCTGAAGTATAGCCTCTGTGTCCTCTACATTTTCATCTCCGGAGAGTACCCTTAGCAGCTTGATCAGCGCCTCCTTATGTACCACCTTCTGTTCTGACCGGTAATCTTTTCCTTCTGCAAGATAATCGACCACGATCCGCATGTCACTCTGAAACTGTTTTCTTACTTTTTCCGGCAGATTTCTGAGTTCAAATACATGAAGCTTCAGATCATCCACATAAGACATTGTCTTAGCCGGAAGTCTCTTATCCCGAAACATTTCATGGACACTTCTGTTTTCATTCCATCTTCTCTTTCCCCAGTAAAGAACCAGCTCTATCACTGGGAATCTGTTCTGTATCTTCTTTTCATACTGCTCTCTGTAGATGCCTCCAATATAGCCAGCTTTGCGAAGCAGCATATCAGGATCCTTCTTCGTCTGATTAGCAAAGAGATACACAGTCCGTATCTCTCCGTCAGCCATATCATACTTTGCGATATCCTCCAGCTGATTTCGCAGCTTTTTCTCTCCCTGATACAGGGTTTCCGTTGGAGATGCCAGAAGGTTTTCTTCCTTTATCTCGTTCTTTCCCTCATACAGAAGTACATTGAGAATATCGGCTGCCACATCCGGATACGCTTCAAAATTCTTCGTTACAAGATCATTGGTACTTTCCATTCATTTCTCCCTTCCTCTGGCGGAAGAGAAAATGAACGCCCCCTGTTATTTCAATCTCTCCGCCTGTTTAGTTGTGTCATAAGTGAATCTCTGGCGAAAAGCCTGAAACTACATGATATGATTTTTCTGATAGAAACACTATATCATATATACTCACGCTGTGCAAGGAGTTTTTTAAACATGATTTCGTTTATTTTTCAGTATTCATCTCGATGTAAGATATGCAATTGTCAAGGTTCTGGCAAGGACAGCCGTCTGTCCATCCTTCCTTTTATATCAGCCAGAGGCTTACGCCCCTGACTGACGACCACACCCGGAAAAATAATCATGCATGATTACTTTTAAATCCCATTATGCAGCCAGGTTGAGAATGCCTGGCTGCTAAAAAACACTAATACCGGATTGGATTACTGTGCTGCAGGAACCTCAATAAAGGCAAGAGTTCCGTGGCTTGTCATGTCGACAACTACGTGATCCTCTCTGATCTCTACAACCTTAACCTCAACCCATGCACCGTTTACCTTCTGGTAAACCTTGATGCTCTGGCCTGCCTTCACGCCCTTCATGTAGAAGTTAACCTGAGCAGATTCGAACTTGCCGACAACTGCTTTGGTTCCAAATACAGAAAGAACCTTTCCGCCAAGCTCAGTAGCCTGTGCCTTTGCGTCCTTAACAGTAGCTGCATTAGCCTTTGTTAAGAAGAAAATTACATTACTGGGGGCTCCGTTAATGATAACGTGTCCACCCTGTCCTGTCGGAAGTGCATCCGGGAGTCCGGGAGTCTCAACAATTGCATTGTTGGTATACTCACCGACTGACTTACTTTCAGCTGCTGCAGCTGCTTCTACTGTTGCAGAAACGCTGGATGCAACTACTGCTGCAGAAGGTGATCCTGCTGCAGATACAGTCATACCGCAGAGCATTGCTCCGATCAGGGTACATGCGATAAGCTTTTTCATTGGACTGTCTCCTCCTTTCTTTTCAGCAAAAAGCCGAAAGCCTGAGTGTGGTTTTATATCATCACCGTTTTACCGGTGTTGATACCTGCATAGCCTGTACCTGCATCACAGGTTACTGTGTCATTTTTATTCAACAACTCTGTCTATAGTTCCTGCAGCATCTCCCACAAGGGCTGCGATCACAACAAACTGTTTATCTGAAGCTGCATCCTTCTTGGTCGTAAGGGTGATCAGGAAATTGTATGGACTTACCTCTCCAAAGCTTTCCCGCAGGTTCATTCCCATGATACGGGTTCCATACAGATCATCTATAAACTGCTGGCATCCACTCTGATAGGTAAAGTCATAGGTTCTGATCAGACTGGTATCCTCTCTTTCATAGGCCGCAAAGATCTCATAGGTCAGAAGATTGCCATCGATATAAATATAGGCATATTCATGCTTTTCAAAAAAATCCGGATCCGCAAAATCGTATAATCCTGCAAAGGGTGCGCTGTCGCTGTCTCCACTTCCATGAATAACTGTGTTGAAATCACACATATTTTTCATATTGGCAAGCTCAGTATACAGAGCGCCTGCAGCATTATCCCTGCCATAGGCATCTCTTGTTTCATAATAATCATCTGCCTCTTCGCTCTGCAGGATGGGATCATCGATCCCGGTTCCCGGTATATAGAGCCAGCCGAAAATATCCGGATTTTCTGCCTGAAGGGCTGTGAAGTCAATCTGGGAATCGGAAGCGCTTTCACCAGCGATCCCTGTCTGCTTCTGATCTTCTGCAGACTGTCCCGCATTCTCCGTCATTTCCGTATTTTCTGGATTTTCTGTTTCTGCTGTATTCTGGTCTTTGCCGGCACACCCGGTCAGCAGGCTGCTGGCCAGTATTATCCCGGCAAATCCCAGCGTTAAAAATTTTCTTTTCATTCTGCTTCCTTCTTTATGTATAATGCTTTTACTGCTCCACCGGCTCATAGAAAATATTCAGAATCATTTCATAAAGAGCATCTTCATCCGGATAGAACTCTTCAAATTCATCTCCCATGACGGTTTCTCCCTGCATCATGTAAAAGCTGTTTTCATCAAAGCTGTAATCCACAAGGATCGGCGCAAGGTATGCCACCTCGTCTGCGGAAATATCCGTTACCATCTGCGGCACCACCGCCTGGTACAGATCAAGGGCTACGGTGATATCCTTCTTTGCTGCCGACCTGGCTGCCTGTACATAGGCGTTCAGGTACTGCTTCTGTCTGGCAAGCCGCATATCTGCCGAGCCAAACACATTCACATCCCTGGCCTTCACATACCAGAAGGCAGCTTCTCCCATCAGATGCACCTTGGCATCCTTTTTCAGGGAGCTGTCATACTTCGTCAGATCATCAAGTACTGTCACATCCACACCCCCTACCGCATCATTTATGGTTGGGATCGCACTCATGTTGATGGCGGCATAGCCATGGATCGGCAATCCGTAAAACAGTCTGCTGACTGCTTTTTTCTGATATTCACAGCTTTCCTCTACACCATTTCCAAAGCCGTGCTGGACAGCGATCTGTGCTTTCTGAGTCGTCACATAGGCGCCGCTGTCATTATAAATATCCACATCTGCCATGGTGTTCCGGTTGATGCCGACGATCTTAAGCGTCTTATCATGGGGATTCATCACTGCCAGGAACAGGGCATCTGCCTGGCCGCCCTTTGTCCCTTCTTCTACTTCCTTCACATCACTCTTCTTATCAATTCCCATAAACAGGAAGGTCCTGATATCTTCGTTGTAGGCATAAATGCTGCCATTATACTTCACCCAGCCCTCCTGCCACTTTGTTTCTTCCTCTTCCGTCAGTGTCTCCGATGCACGGACAAGGTTCAGATCCGGCGCAGCTTCCTCTGCCTTGCTGGTAAGGCTTTTTTTACCAACTGCGCGGACGATCTGGAAGGCTGCCACGATCAGGGCTGCCACCGCTATCAGTTCAATTACAATTGTGAGCGCAAGTTTTTTCTTTCTCTTTTTCTTTTTTGCTGCCACGTATTCAGGATCCAGAAGATATTCCTTTTCCTGATTGATCCGAAGATCCCGTTTTTCCTTTTTAGTCATGTCTTTGCTGTCCTCTTATTCTCTCAGTGCCTGCCGCTCTGCCCTACTGCACCTGTATCGTGATCGGCACCGCTGCTGATCTGTTGCCATCCGAATCCTCAGTCTGGACTGTCACTTCATAAGTACCCGGTTTATTCACATCATATTTACTGACCTTCAGGTTCCCGAACAGGGTTTCATAGCTGTCCTTGTCATCCCTCAGGGTCCCGATCAGATTCACCCATGCCGGTGTAGAACCAGCCGCTACCTTCACAGAATTCTGCTTCAGGCTGAGTACCGGTGCTGCGTCATTTGTTTTTGGTGCTTCCGCGGGCTTCTGCTCTTCCACTGCCTCCTGTTCCGGCTCTGGCTTTGGCGTATTCTCCGGTGTTCTGGTCGGTCTTGGCGAGGCCGCAATAGACGGACTTTCTGAAGGCTCCGCATCCTCTTGCTGTTCCTCATTCTCTGCATTTTCAGAATTGTCTGTTTCATTTTCCTGATCCGCTGCAGCATCTGTAGATTCAACCGTCAGGCTGCTTTCCGATGCAAAGGCTGCATCATAGCCTGCCTGCGTCAGCTGGTCTGCCAGTTCTTCGTTTTCTCCCTCCAGGGAAGCAGGGAATACCTTGGAGCACTTGGCGACATTGCCGGCTCTGTCACTGACTGCGAAAAATACAACTGCTATATTTTCTGCCGGATCCGTTACGATCTTTTCCACAACGATCCGGTCTGTGATATCACCATCTACATTGTCCCTGGCTGTGATCCCCTCCTTCAGCTTTTTCTCATCCATCCCTGTCCGGTAAACAACCTCCGCTGCCTGGAAATCAAATACCGGCTTTGTTTTATCCTGTCCTGCAGAAAGGATGATGCAGACAACAGCCAGTGCTATATTCAACACTACAAGAATAATTCCGATCACTTTGCTCTGTTTCATACTCTGTCTTCCTAAATGTCCTCAATGAATTCAATGTCTTCTGGATCTGTACCTGCCTCTGATATTTTCTGATCAGCGCTTCCCTTTTCAGGATCCTCTACCATATCATCCCGAAACTGACGCACCTCATTCTCTGAAGAGCTCTTCTCCTGTCTGGAAGCCGTTTCAGATCCGTAGTTTCCATAATATTTTCCGTAGTATTTGCCATAATATTTTCCGTAATGGCCATAATAGCCCTTCCCGTTCATGTCCACCTTATTCAGGACTACACCAAGGATACGGCTTCCAGTCTTATCGAGCTGTTCCTTGACCTTCTGGGCAAAGCGGTAGCTGATGGCATTGCTCTCGATGACAAGCACTGTACCATCACAGCTCTTTGCAGCAACAGCCGCATCAATGACACTGCCAAGTGGGGGTGTATCCACGATCACATAGTCAAAGGAGCTTCGAAGGACATTCAGGATAGAGCGGAACTTTTCTCCTCCGAGAAGCTCACTGGGATTTGGCGGTACCGGTCCGGAAAAGGTGACATATAGCTTTGGAACATTTGTCTCACACATAACCTCCAGATAGTTGGCCTTTCCGATCAGGCAATGTGTCAGTCCCTTCCGGACAGCACCTGTCTTATACCGGCCGACAAGGACACTTTTTCTCATATCCGCGTCGATCAGCATGGTCTTGCTTCCTGCCTCTGCAAAGGCTCTCGCCATTTCCATTGCCACACTGGATTTTCCTTCATTCGGAGTGCAGCTCGTAACTGCGATCACCTTCACATCCCCGCCACAGAATTCAATATTGGACCTGAGTGTCTTAAAGGCCTCCCGGATCCGGTAATCATTATTCTTTTTCTCAAACTGTAGTTTTACATTCTGCATGTTTTTTCACCTTGTCATATGGTAATTTTCGGCTTCACTGCTCCTGCCCTGTGTCAGTGCTTTCTGTGTTTTTTCTTCTTATTCTCTGTTTCCTCTACTGCGACCGGGATCAGTGCCAGTGTGCTGAGTCCCAGATATTTCTCCACATCATCACTGGTCTTGATCGTATCATCCATAAGATACTGTATGATCACAATGGCACTGACGAGAAGTACACCGATGATCCCTCCGATCAGGCTCCATTTCACTACGCTCGGTCCTGCCTTTTCAGTAGGCATGTTTGCTGTCTCCACCACATTTACCGCCTCTATATCCATTACGTTCTGGATATGACTACTTGCAGCCTCCCGAATGGCATTGGCAATATTCATAGCCATTACAGGGTCTGAATCCTCTACCGTGATCGAAACGATACGGGTATCTGTCGGCGTAGATACACTGACCTTTTTCAACAGCACATCATAATCCATATCAAGCGCCAGATCCTGGATCACCTCCTCCAGGACATACCGGCTGTTGATCAGCTCCGCATAGTCCTTGGTCAGCTGGCTGCCAAGCTGTACATCACTGTAGGTCACTGTAGATTCACTTGTCTTATTCAGGATATAGATTTTGGTGGTGGATTCATAAGTCGGAACCAGTACGAATTTGCTGAAGGCAAAGCAGGCAAGTGCACAGAAAAGCCCGGCACTTATGATCAGCCAGATCCTGCCAAGAAGTATCTGGAAAACCTCCAGCAGATCGATCTCTATCATGTCATCATCATTTCTGCCCGCCACAGAGGGGTTTGTTTGCATTTGTTGTTCCATAGTTTTCTTTATCTCCTGTATATTCTGCCTGTTATCTACTTTTCCTTCGTCAGGTCTCTCTTTGTCCGGAAGCTTATATATATTCATTCTGGACGAGCTTCATTGGATTCTCATAAAGCAGCTCCCGTGTGTAATCTTCTCCAAACTTTTTAACCAAAAATCTGGCACACTCGCTAAGCTCCGGAGTTCTGTTTTTCGTATCATGGGCATCCGTCGCCACGAAATGGACCGCTTTTCTTTTCAGCAGACCTCTGGTAAACATTTTGGTCTGCAGGCCATAGCGTCCCATAATGCTGCCTGCATTTACCTGTATGTAAGCTCCCATGCCGGTCAGCTCCTCAGCCCGGTCAGCTTTGCCGGTCATACAGCGGTATCTCTCCGCATGTGCCAGGACAGGCCGGAAGCCCTCTGCCAGGAACTGGTACAGACCATTCCTGATATATTCAAACTCATCCATGGGATTAAATTCCACAAGT
>ENA-ORTY01004184-ORTY01004184.1-human-gut-metagenome-genome-assembly--contig:-NODE-4184-length-11544-cov-3.194969_pt1 | contig 11544 bp, 8 predicted proteins | sample MGYA00241917_ERZ509198 | MGnify/ENA primary metagenome ERZ509198 (study PRJEB26280, sample SAMEA2338857) | human gut metagenome | biome: human gut; feature: human-associated habitat; material: faeces...
ATATCGGGCCGGCCAAGCTGGCAAAAGCGAGCAAATTGGGTATAAAACAGATCGGTGAAGATGATTTTATGCGTATGTTGGATGAAAATCCGACTACGGAAACCGGAAATGTTTCGGTGCAGGGAACATTGTTCTAAAAAAAACGTTAAATTTGCATAAAAATTAACAATTTGCGATGAAAACGAACATTAAAGGGGTAGGGGTTGCATTGATCACCCCGTTCAACGATAACGGCGACGTGGATTTCGAAGCGCTGGAGCGCTTGTTGGACCGGGTGGCGGCAGGAGGTGCGGATTATTTGGTCGTGCTCGGTACGACAGCCGAAACTCCGACGCTTTCCGCGGCAGAAAAAGAGGCTGTAACGAAATTCATCGTAAGCAAAAACGGAGGCCGGATGCCGGTTGTGATCGGGATCGGCGGTAACTGTACGGCCGAAGTGGTCGACCATATCCGCCATTTCGATTTTACCGGTATCGATGCCGTTTTATCCGTTGCACCATACTACAACAAGCCTTCGCAGGAGGGAATTTACCAGCATTACAAGGCGATTGCCGGGGTGTCGCCACGTCCGGTGGTCATGTACAATATTCCGGGCCGCACCGGCGTGAACATGACTGCCGAGACGACGTTGCGCCTGGCCCGCGAATGCAAAAATATCATTGCCGTAAAAGAGGCATCGGGTAACCTTTCGCAAATGGCGTATATTCTGCGTGACCGGCCCGAAGGTTTTCTGGTGATCTCGGGGGATGACAACTTAACGCTGCCTCTGATGGCTATGGGTGGGGACGGCGTGATTTCGGTCGCCGTGAATGCCTATCCCGGAAAATTCTGCCGCATGGTACACCTGTTGCAGCAGGGCGACACGGCTGCCGCTGCGGGTTTGCACCTGGAGATGATGGAGGCGACCGACGCCCTGTTTGCCGAAGGCAATCCCGTCGGTGTCAAAGCCGCTTTGGCTTATTACGGCCTGATTCGCAATAACCTGCGTTTGCCGCTGGTGCGATCGAGTGCTGTGCTGAACGAAAGGCTTAAAGAACTGATCGGGCGGTATGATTTGAAATAACGTTTTATAGCCGGAGTGATCTGCACCTAACCTTTAAACCTATATTATGAAGCGAATCATGTTGTTTGCGGCTGTGGCCGGCTTGTGGGCCTGCACGCCGCAACCGAAGGATGAGATAACGGCATCCGGACTGAAACGAAGCGATTTCCAAGCCGAGGTGGACGGAAAGAAAACCGATCTGTACCGGTTGGCGAACGCTTCCGGTATGGAGGTCTGCGTGACCAATTACGGAGGGCGTGTGGTTTCGGTACTGGCACCCGGCAAAGGCGGTGCGATGTACGATGTCGTACTCGGTTTCGACCGCATTGCCGATTACCTGAAGCACCCGAGCAATTATGGAGCGACGATCGGGCGTTATGCCAACCGGATCGCGAAAGGTCGCTTTGCAATCGATAACGATACGATTCAACTCGAACTCAACGATCACGGCAACACGCTGCACGGAGGCCTGCGTGGATGGGCCGACCGGGTATTCGATGCGGTCCAGCCGGATTCTTCGACCCTCGTGCTGACCTATGTCTCTCCGGACGGGGAATCCTGCTTCCCGGGGACTGTCCAAGCCCAGGTGACGTATAAATTAACCGATGACAATGCACTGGATATCAGTTATACCGCTACAACGGACCAGAAGACCATTATCAACCTGACGAACCATTCCTATTTCAATCTTTCGGGTGATCCGTCGACGAAGATTACCGACCATACCTTGTGGATCGCAGCCGATTCGATCACTCCGATCGATTCGCTCGCTATTCCGATCGGCGATCCGATAGCGGTGAAAGGCTCGCCGTTCGATTTCACGTCGCCCAAACCGGTAGGGCAGGCGCTCGACAGTACCGATTGCGTACAAATCCGGAACGGCATCGGTTACGACCACAACTGGGTGCTGAACACGGGAGGTGACATCACTAAGCCTGCCGCCCGATTGATATCTCCCGCTACGGGGATCGTGTTGGAGGTATTCACGACGGAGCCTGGCCTGCAGGTCTATTCGGGTAATTACCAGGATGGAACTCACGTCGGGAAGAAAGGCATTACCTATCCCTACCGCGGAGCGATCTGCCTCGAATCTCAGCATGCGCCCGATTCACCGAACCATCCCTCATGGCCGTCCGTGCTGCTCAATCCCGGACAACCTTACCAGAGCCGGTGTATCTACCAGTTCTCAGTGGCAGATTAGGAATTAGTTCGGATTGTGAATTTTTGCATTAGATAATTACACAGAATTTGGCTGCCATCCGGCGGCAGGCGGGCGGAGAAACGGTTTTCTCCGCCCGTGTTGCGTCCCGGGAGACGGATTGCCCGGTTTTTGCAGGAGTTTGCAAATAAATTTATACTTTTACCGTTATAACAGCGGTATGGACAAATATTGCATATGATCAGAAGAATCCACCTTTTTGCCCTGTTTGCGGCCTCTTTGCTGATAGGCTCCGCCGCAACCCTTTCCGCCCAGGAGACGGAACCTCAGGCGCCCGATAACGATGCTATCCTGAAAGATATCATGAACGGCCAGTCGTCGAATTACTATCCGTCGTTGTTTATGCGCTACATGGCCGGCGATACCACGCTGACGCTCGACGAATACCGGCATCTCTATTACGGCTATGCCTGGCAGCCCGAATACGAACCTTTCGATAAACCGGAGGTAAAGGATAAACTGTTGTTGTTGGTCGCCCAGACCAAAGACAGCCTGACGCTCGAGAATGCCGAACAGATCGTCGATTATGCCAACGAGGTGATGCGCTTCGATCCGTTCAGTCCGGGCAACCTCAATTTCCTGATTTACGGGTACGGCGCGATCGGCAACAAGGTGCAGGAACTGCTCCGCCATGAGGACATTCTGGGCGTCGTGATCACGCACGGCACGGATACGCTGGAGGAAACCGCGTATCTGCTGGATCTCGTGCACAACAGCGAGAAGCCGGTCTGTCTGACCGGAGCCATGCGATCGGCGGCGGAGATCAGCCCGGACGGACCGGTGAACCTGTTGTGCGCCGTGCGCACGGCGGCGAGTTCCGAAGCCCGGGGCAAGGGCGTGCTTGTAGTCATGAACGAGGAAATCCACGCCGCACGCGAGGTCGTGAAATCCCACTCCGCGAATACGGAAACCTTCGTTTCGCCGTTCTGGGGACCGCTCGGCTATGTGGACCCCGACCGCGTGGTCTTCCGCCGCAATACGCTCGGCAGGCAATCCATCCGTCCGCCGGAGCTGGTGGAGGACGTACACTTGATCAAGTTGGCGAGCGGCTCGGATTCGCTGCTGATCGATTTTCTGGTGGAGCGGAACGTCAGAGGGCTCGTGCTTGAGGCTTTCGGCCGGGGCAACGTGCCGCCCGCCGCATTGCCGGGCATCCGCCGTGCCGTGGAGAAAGGGATTCCGGTGGTCATCACCACCCGGACCATAGCCGGGCGCGTGCTCGACGTGTACGGCTACGAGGGCGGGGCCAAAACCGTGCTGGAGGCCGGAGGGATTCTCGGCGGCGAGACCAGCGGGCCCAAGGCCCGGCTCAAGCTTATGCTGGCCCTTGGCGTGGCGTCGGGCCGTGACGAGCTGGCGGTCTTTTTCGATACGCCGTGATCGATTTCATGAAAAAGACAAACGGGTAAGCTAAAGATGGCGCGGGCGATTCCGCGTCATCTTTTTTTTGCGGCACGGATCGGGAAGAAAACAGGGCGCAACGGTCCGGAATCGCTGACCCGTGGGCCCCCGGGGTGGAAAAAGCCCCACATTTTTCCGGGACCCCCCGGGATTGTGGGCTTTTTCATTGTTGCGTCTCTTGCTACACTACCCCCGTCCCGACGAAAAACGGGACCCTGGAGAACCCCGTAACTTGCCGTGCCGTACATCGGCAGGATGCCGAGGAGCCTTTTTATGAGCTACCCGAGAGCCCTGACGAGGGCCGTTCTGTGTATGTTGTTGTCTTTGACGCTGTTGGCCTGTGAGGAAGGGGGCAAGGGTGCCCCGGGTTCCTCCGGTCCGCGCGAAGTCGTGATAATCAAACTGGAGCCCCGGCGGGAAGTCTACACGACGGCCCTTGCCGGGCGCATCGCGTCGTTTCAGGTGGCGGAAGTCAGGCCGCAGGTCGGCGGCATCCTTCAGCAGCGTCTGTTTACCGAGGGCGCCGACGTGAAGGCGGGGCAGGCCCTGTATCAGATCGATCCCGCCACGTATGAGGCCGCCTTGGACAGCGCGCAGGCCGCGCTCATGAAGGCCGAAGCCAACGTCACCCCGGCGCGGCTGAAGGCGGAGCGTTTCCGTGAGCTGCTGGCGATCAAGGCGGTGAGCAAGCAGGAGTATGACGACGCGCAGGCCGCGTTCAAGCAGGCCGAGGCGGACGTGGCGGTGAACCGCGCCGCCGTGAAGACCGCCCGCATCAATCTGGAATACACCAAAGTCCGTTCCCCCATTTCAGGGCGCATCGGCAAGTCGGCGTTCACGCCCGGCGCGCTGGTGACCGCCAATCAGGCGCAGGCGCTGACCTCCGTGCGCCAGCTTGATCCGGTGTATGTGGATATCACCCAGTCCAGTCAGGATTTGCTGCGGCTGCGCGCTCAATTCACCAATGGGGAATTGCGTTCCGCCGCCGAGGAAGCGCCTGTCCGCCTGAAACTCGAAAACGGCGCCATGTATCCGCATGAGGGCCGCTTGCAGTTCACGGACGTCAGCGTGGACGAAAGCACCGGCATGGTGTCCCTGCGCGCCCTGTTCCCCAATCCCGAACATATTTTGTTGCCCGGCATGTACGTGCGCGCGGTCATTGCCGAGGGCGTGGACGAAAACGCCTTGCTGGTCCCGCAGCGGGCGCTGCGGCGCGATCCGAAGGGGCAGGCTTCCGTGCTCCTTGTGGACGGCGGCGGCAAGGTGGACGTCCGGCTTGTCGACGTGGGCCGTACCGTAGGCGATTCGTGGCAGGTGCTTTCCGGCTTGAAGCCCGGAGACCGCGTCATTGTTGAAGGCGGGCAGAACGTCCGTCCCGGCATGAGCGTGAAGATCAGGGGCGAAGGATAGCGGGGAAGTCGGAGGGGGCCGCGAAAGGGCTGGTTGTCCTATTCGTGGGCCTCTGGGGTTCTTGAGGGTCGGCTGTGACTTGACTCCCGTTCCGCGTATCTTCCCGCCGCCAACGGTTTTTGAACAATCAATAACAGTCTGGTGATACGGGGAACCTCCCGTCGGCAGGCGTTTCCCGGTGGTTTCCCTTAACGGCCTTTTTTCGGCCAGCAGAGGATGAAAGCTTCCCTTGAGGAAAAGAGAAGGCCACCAGAAGGCTTTTGAGAGCGCCTATCCTCTTTTTTGAAAAAGTCCCGTATGCAACCATATAACTTCATAGAGAACTTATGGCACGTTTTTTTATAGACCGCCCGGTGTTCGCGTGGGTTATCGCCATCCTGATCATGATGGCGGGGGGGATTTCGATATTCCGCCTGCCCGTGGAGCAGTATCCGCGCATCGCGCCTCCGGTGGTCACCATCACGGCTAAATATTCCGGGGCCTCGGCTCAGACGCTTGAGGACACGGTCGCGCAGGTCATCGAACAAAAACTGAACGGCATCGACGGCCTGCTGTATATCAACTCCACCAGCGACGCCGCCGGGCAGGTCTCCATCCGGCTCACCTTCGATCCCGATACCAATCCCGACGTGGCTCAGATGCAGGTGCAGAACAAGCTCCAGCTCGCCACTTCGTCCCTGCCGGAAGAAGTGACGCGGCAGGGCATCACCGTAACCAAGGTGGCGGACAGCTTCCTTCAGATGTACGCGTTCGTGTCGTCCGACGATTCCATGAGCGCGGCGGACCTGTGCGATTTTGTGGGCTCCACCATCCTTGACCCCCTGAGCCGTGTGGACGGCGTGGGCGAAGTGTCCCTGTTCGGCGCGCCCTATGCCATGCGAATCTGGCTCAACCCCTCGAAGCTCCTCTCATACAGCCTGACGCCGTCCGACGTGATCAATGCGGTGAAGGCCCAGAACAAACAGGTTTCGCTCGGGGAAGTCGGCGGCAAGCCCATCCGGGACGGGCAGCAGATGAACGTCACCATCAAGGCGCAGAAACAGCTCACGTCCGTTCCGGAATTCGAGCGCATCCTGCTGCGCGTCAATCCCGATGGCTCCGCCGTACGCCTCCGGGACGTGGCCCGTGTGGAACTGGGGCAGGAAAGCTACACCTCGTCGGCCCGCTACAACGGCAAGCCCGCGGCGGGCGTAGGCATCAAACTGGCTTCGGACGCCAACGCTCTGAACACGTCAAATGCGGTGGCGGCCTTCATTGAGGACATGCGCCCCTATTTCCCGCACGGCGTGGAAGTGGTGTCGCCCTACGATACCGTTCCGTTCATCAAGATTTCCATCATCGAGGTGGTCAAGACCCTGCTTGAGGCCATCGTGCTGGTGTTCGCGGTCATCTACCTGTTCCTCCAGAACTTCCGGGCCACAATCATCCCTTCGTTGGCGGTTCCCGTGGTTCTGCTCGGCACGTTCGGCGTCATGGCGGCGTTCGGGTTCAGCATCAATACGCTGACGATGTTCGGCATGGTGCTGGCAATCGGCCTGCTTGTGGACGATGCCATCGTCGTGGTCGAAAACGTGGCCCGCGTCATGGAAGAGGACGGGCTGCCTCCGCGCGAGGCCACCATCAAGACGATGGGCCAGATCACCGGCGCGCTCATCGGCGTGGCGGCGGTGCTGTCCGCCGTGTTCGTGCCGATGGCCTTTTTCGGCGGCACCGTCGGCGCCATCTACCGCCAGTTCTCGCTGACCATCGTGTCGGCCATGATCCTTTCCGTTGTCGTGGCGGTGGTGCTGACGCCCGTATTGTGCTCCACCTTTCTGAAGCCCGGCCACATGGCCTCGCAGCACGGCTTCTTCGGCTGGTTCAACCGGAGTTTCGACCGGGCGACCACGGCCTACAGGGGGGCCGTCGGCAGGATCATCAAGGTCGGCGGCAGGATGATGGTCATATATTTGGCCATGCTCGTGTGCGCGGGCTGGATCTTGTGGCGTATGCCCACGTCGTTTCTGCCCAACGAGGATCAGGGCATCCTGACCGTGGAAATCCAGCTCGGCCCGGGATCGACGGAAACGGAAACCCTGAAGATCGTGGAACAGGTGGAGCGCTATTTCCTTGAGAATGAAAAGGAAAACGTGCATGGCATGATGCTGACCCTTGGGCGCGCATCGGGCGGCAAGGGGCAAAGCACCGCGCGCGGGAACATCCGCCTCCGCGACTGGAGCGAGCGCAAAGATCCTGAGCGGCGCGCGCAGGCCATCATCGACCGGGCGAATCAGGCTTTTTCCTCAATCATCAATGCCCGTGTATTCGTCTCCGCGCCCCCGGCGATCCGCTCGCTCGGCAACGCCACCGGCTTTGACTTCGAGTTGCAGGATCAGGCGGGGCTTGGGCATGAAGCCCTCATCGCGGCGCGGGATCAGCTGATGGAGCTGGCGCGGCGCAGCCCCCTGCTGCGGAACGTCCGAACTTTCGGGCAGGACGACAGCCCGCAGCTGGAAGTTGACATCGATCAGGAAAAGGCCGGGGCGTTCGGCTTGCCCCTCGACGCCATCAACACGGATCTTTCGGCGGCGTGGGGCGGGAAGTACGTCAATGACTTCGTGGACCGCAGCCGCGTCAAAAAGGTGTATGTGCAGGCCGATGCGCCGTTCCGCATGAAGCCCGAAGATTTCAACAGATGGTACTTCCGCAACGACAAGGGCGAGATGGTGCCGTTCACGTCCATCGGCGAGGCCCGCTGGACGTACGGCCCCATGCAGCTTGAGCGCTACAACGGCGTGTCCGCCGTGCGGATACAGGGCCGCGCCGCCGCCGGGATGAGTTCGGGTACGGCCATGCTGGAGATGGAACGGCTGATGGGGGAACTTCCCGAAGGCATCGGATACCAGTGGACCGGGATGTCCTTTCAGGAGCGCCTTTCCGGTTCGCAGGCGCCGTTCCTCTATGCCTTGTCCATCTTGGTGGTGTTCCTCTGCCTCGCCGCGCTGTACGAGAGCTGGAGCATTCCGCTGTCGGTCATTTTGGTCGTGCCCCTCGGCGTGCTGGGTGCCTTGGTCGCGACCAGCGCGCGCGGGCTGTCCAACGATGTGTATTTCCAGATCGGCCTGTTGGCGACCATCGGGCTCGCGGCGAAGAACGCCATTCTGATCGTGGAGTTCGCGCGGGAGTTGTTCCAGCAGGGCGCGAGCCTCGCGGACGCCGCAATGGAAGCGGCCCGGTTGCGCTTGCGGCCCATCCTCATGACTTCTTTGGCCTTCCTCATCGGCGTATTGCCGCTGGCGATAAGTACCGGGGCGGGTTCGGGAAGCCAGAATGCCATCGGGACCGGCGTCATGGGCGGCACGTTCGCGGCAACGGTTCTTGGGATTTTCTTTGTCCCGGTCTTTTTCGTCTTGGTCTTCCGCCTGTTCAACCGGAAGGCTCGGGAGGGCCGGAGAACCGCCGTTCCGAAGGAAAAGCGTTAGAAAATCCGTCCGGCTTGACTTTGGCGCAACAGGAGGTAGTGTAAAGACAATCCTGTATTGTCCAACTCGTTACGCTGGAGGCGTCTCATGGAACTGAAGAAGATCCTTTGCGCAGTCGACCTGAAGGACAGCGTCAACCCTGCCGTGGAATATGCGAAGATGCTCTCGGAACTTTCGGGGGCTTCGATCTCGGCTATTTATGTCGTCTCGTCGCGTTCGGCTTATGAGAACCTGCAAGTCCCTGTGGAGGACATCGCCAAGGGGATGCGAAGCATCTGGTCCCGTGCCCGGGGGGATATGGATGCTTTCGTGGAGAAGCAGTTCCCCGGCATGGACGTCAACGGGCTCATCTATGAAGGGCGCCCCGCCGAGAAGATTGTGGAGATCGCCAAGGAACTCGGCGTCGACATGATCGTCATGGGAACCCACGCCCGCGAAGGGTTGGATCGGCTGTTCTTCGGCTCCGTGGCCAATGAGGTGGTGAAGTCCGCCAAGTGCCCCGTGATGACCATCCGGCCCTCCAAGAAGCCCGAGTAGGCACTTCAAAAGGCATTGTCATCAAGAGAGGATCTGGGAAGGTCCTCTCTTTTTCTTTCCGGCGGGTACGAGGGCATGGAACGGGGCAGCGAAGGCGGCGGGAGCGCCTGCATGGGCATGAAGCCGTTTCCGTGAGCGGATTGGGTGCTATGGCTTTGCGTATGGTGCGCATATGTCTTGGAGACGATGTTTCCGGGCCCAGATTGGCTCATGGATTCTTATACAATTCAAAGTGAAAGAAATATAGGACGAAAATCATCGATTCTCTGTTGTTACTTTTCTTTGTATTGTGTTACTCATGGTTTTACGGCGTGAGGCGTGCCCTTTTGGCTGCCGTCGGCCCGACACAAGGAGATTCGGTTATGTGGAAAACGTTTCTGATGAGTTGCATCATGATGCTGTCCGTTTCCGGCGTTGCGCTTGCGCACTTCGGCATGGTCATCCCTTCTGCGGGCACGGTGACGGACAAGAAGGACGCCGACGTCACGCTGGACCTGTCCTTTACCCATCCTATGGAAATGCAGGGTATGCCGCTGGCCAAGCCGAAAGCGGTGCAGGTCATTGCCAATGGCAAGACTGAAGACCTGAAACCCAGCCTCAAAGCCAAAAAAATCGTGGATCACGACGGCTGGACCGCGCAGTATGCGATCAAGCGGCCCGGCGTCTATCAGTTCGTCATGGAGCCGCAGCCGTACTGGGAGCCCGCCGAGGATTGCTACATCGTCCATTACACCAAGGCGTATGTGGCGGCGTTCGGCGAAGAGGAAGGCTGGGATGAGCCCGCCGGGCTCAAGACGGAAATCGTTCCCCTGACCCGTCCCTTCGGCAATTATGCTGGCAATGTGTTTCAGGGGCAGGTGCTGCTGAACGGCAAGCCCGTGCCCGGCGCCGATGTGGAAGTCGAGCTGTACAACAAGGATAAGAAGTACGAAGCGCCCAACGAGTATATGGTGACGCAGGTCGTGAAGGCCGACGCCAACGGCGTCTTCACCTATGCCGTGCCTTTTGCGGGCTGGTGGGGCTTCGCCGCGCTGAATACCGCCGATGAGAAGCTTGATCACGACGGCACGCCCAAGAATGTCGAGCTTGGAGCCGTGCTGTGGGCCGAGTTCGTCGACCAGGTGAAGAAGTAAAAAAAGACAAGCGGGAGGGTGCCGCAGTGGGTGTGGTGAACGCCTGCCGACATGCTCTCCGATTCACCCTGCCTGCAGGGATTGCGCAGGAGGGGAGGAACAGGCGTTCCGCTGCTTCGAGAACTCGGGAAAGCCTGGAACAGGGATTCGTAAAGACGAGCGTTTTTGAAGAGGGAAGGCCGGGCTCTGCGCTGGCAGGTTTGGGGAAGGGAGGGTGAAACTTTTTCCGGAAAGTTTTCGTCTCCTTTCCCCAAATTCCTTCCTCGGTAAAACAAATCGAAGGTGAACCATGCATATTTCGGAAGGGGTGCTTTCCCCGGCGGTCCTTGGGGCAGGAGCCGTGCTGGCGGCGGCCGGTATTGTCATTGGGCTGCGGAAACTGGACTACGACAGGCTGATGACGGTGGCGATTCTGGCCGCGGCCTTTTTTGTGGGCTCACTCATCCATGTGCCCATAGGCCCGAGCAGCGTGCACCTCATCCTGAACGGGCTCCTCGGGATGCTGCTCGGCTGGGCGGCGTTCCCGTCCATTTTTGTGGCGCTCATGCTTCAGGCGATCCTGTTCCAGTACGGCGGCATCACCGTACTTGGCGTGAATACCTTCAATATGGCTTTTCCGGCGGTCGTCTGCTACTACGCGTTCCGCCCCATGCTGTTGAAATCCGCACGTCAGCGGATTGTCGGCGCATTCTGCTGCGGGGCTCTCTCCGTCGCCGGGGCCGGGCTGCTGACGGCGCTGTCGCTGAGTTTCAGCGCTGAAGGCTTTCTCCGTACCGCACAGATCTTGTTTCTGGCGCACATCCCCGTCATGATCGTGGAAGGCGTGATCACCGCGCTGGCGGTTTCGTTCATTGCCAAGGTCCGCCCGGAAATCCTGCAATTTTCCAAGGAATAGCGATATGCGTATGTTTCGCCTTTGGTGCATGGCGTTGTGCCTCGTATTCGCCGAAGCCTCGTTCGCTTCGGCGCACCGCGTGAATATCTTCGCCTTTGTGGATGGGGATGCCGTACAGGTCGAGTGTGGGTTCAACAGAAGCCAGAAGGTCAAGCAGGGGACCGTGGAGGTCTTTGACGCAACGACCGGCGCGCGGCTGTTGCAGGGAACCACCGATGATAACGGGGTGTTCCGGTTCCCGGTGACGGCGGAGCTCCGCGAGGCCGGGCACGATCTCAACCTCCGGATCATCGCCGGGGAAGGGCACCAGAACCAGTGGAAGCTGAGCAAAGAAGACTTTTCTTTAGGTGCTGACAGCAAAACGGCTGTGAGCACTGTAAAACTTGAAATCCTTAATAAAGAGGCCGAGACAAACACAGCATCTCCAAAAATTTACTCTCAGGAAG
>ENA-ORTY01004189-ORTY01004189.1-human-gut-metagenome-genome-assembly--contig:-NODE-4189-length-11532-cov-8.799164_pt1 | contig 11532 bp, 12 predicted proteins | sample MGYA00241917_ERZ509198 | MGnify/ENA primary metagenome ERZ509198 (study PRJEB26280, sample SAMEA2338857) | human gut metagenome | biome: human gut; feature: human-associated habitat; material: faeces...
GCATAGCCTCCGAGGCTTCCTATCCGCTTCGGGTGCTATGCTTATTTTGTACCAACCAATAAAAGCATTTTAAAAAATATTTCGATTTCTTTGGAAGAATCAGTAGCTTTCCGGCGCAAGGTGTGGTATGTGTTGTGGCTACCAAAGAAAGGAGCGATGCTCATGGCAAAAAACGTGCAAATGGCGAAGGCAACATTCGCAAACGCGCAGACGGGCGTTGGGAGGGTCGCTACACAGCAGGCTACCACCCTGAAACAGGAAAGCGGATCATCAAAAATGTGCTGGGAAAGACGCAGGCAGAATGCAAGGCAAAACTGAGTGCCACTTTGGAATCGGTCAAGGGTATTGACGTCAGCCGTGCCGATGAATACACGGTTGTCGCTTGGCTGCGGACGTGGTTTGAATTGTATGCCAAACCACACATTCGCCCATCCACCATGAACTACTACCACCGAAACATCGAACAGCATGTTGCCCCGGCTATCGGAGACATTCCTCTGAACAAGCTTACTACCCGTGACCTGCAAAAGCTCTACAACGATTTACAAAGCAATGGCAGGTTGCGAAAAGTACAGAAAAAGGAAAAACCCGGACTGAGCAATTCCACTGTGCGCGGCATCCATACGATGCTGCACAATGCTCTTGACCGGGCGGTGAAAGAAAAACTCATCCTCAGCAATCCCACGGAGAACTGCATCATCCCCAAAATTGAAAAACAAGAGATGAAGATTCTTCATCCAGACCACATCAGCTCGTATCTAAATGCAGCCGAGCGGCGTAATGCCCTGCCGATGTTCTATCTGGAACTGGTCAGCGGACTGAGAAAGGGCGAGCTGGTCGCGCTCCAATGGAGCGACCTTGACGAAGCCAACTGCACCATCTCCGTCAGTAAGCAGGCCAGCTGGGACACGGAGGGAAACCTCATTCTGAGCCAACCCAAAACCGGGAATTCCATCCGAGAGGTGTCCATTCCGCAGGATGCCGTGGAGCTATTGAAGCAGGAGCACGCCAAGCACCCGGACAATCCGTGGATGTTCCCGTCCGGCAGAACAGGAGAAATGTATCACCCCGACTCGGTCGTAACACTCCACAAGCGGATCCTCAAGGACGCGGGGCTGGAGCATATCAGGTTCCACGACCTGCGCCATACCTTCGCAACGCTGGCACTGCAAAACGGTGTGGATGTGAAAGCCGTCAGCAGCATGCTGGGTCACTACGACGCAGGCTTTACGCTCCGCACCTACACCCACGTCACACGGCAGATGCAGCAAAAGGCCGCTGAAAAGATAGGGAACTTCATGGCGCAAGTCCGATAAAATCCTTCATATAAAACGGAGCATCAGAGCGGAAGTAACTTCCGCTCCGATGCTCTTTCACCCTTTCCGCGCATTTCTAAAGTGCTCCCCAAGTCAAGAACATTTTCATTTGACCCATAGCGGCAGCATACCGGCGGGGTACTCACCTGTGGTGATGTAGTGGTAATATTCGTTAGGGGATAGCTTCGCCAGATCCCACTGGCAGCGGTCGTTGTTGTAGTAATCCATCCAGCGGTCAATGGAGGCTTTGGCGGCCTCAAAAGACGTCCACCCCGGGATCTCACTGGCCAGTTCGTCCTTCATGTGCCCGAAGAAGCTCTCTTGGGGCGCGTTGTCCCAGCAGTTCCCTCTGCGGGACATGGACCGCCGCAGCGCGCTGTTCTCCACCAGCTGGATGAACTTCAGACTGGTGTAGTGGGTACCCTGGTCGCTGTGGATCACGGTCTCCTTGCTCAGCGAGATCCCATGGTGCTTTACCAGCAGCTGGACCGTTTCCAAAACAAAATCCACTTCCAGCGATTCGCTCATCGCATAGGCCAGGACCTGCTTTGTGAAGGCGTCCAGGATCGTGGAGAGGTAGCAGAATCTGCCGCGGAGCGGGATGTATGTGATGTCCGTCAGGAGGATGGCTCTCGGCCCATGAGACTCGAATTCCCGGTTGACCAAATTCTCCGCGGCGCTGCCCATTCGGATGGATCGCTGCAATCTGCGGTAGGGATTCGGCTTTCGGATGGGGCAGGTGAGCTTGTATTTCCGCATCAGGCGGCGGATCTTCTTCACGTTCATTCGGATACCCATGTGCAAAAGCCGCATATGAATGCCGCGAACGCCCTTTACGTAGCCCCGGAACCGGTATGCCTCCAGGATCTGTTCGAATGCCGCCCGGTCCTTCGCCTCCCGCAGCTCTTTGTTTTTTTCGGAACGCACCCAGTTGTAGCAGCCGGAGCGGGAGACACCTGCCAATTCGCACAGGTCTTTCACGGTGAGGATGTTGTTCCGATCCGCCAACGCGGCGCGAATGGCCTCAAAGCTCTCTCCGGCGCTGTCCATGGCTATTCTCCCGGCTTGCCGTGCAGCCGCATGACTTTTTTTAAGAACGCCATCTGCTGCTGGAGACACAAAATCTCCCGTTTCATGCGTCTGGCGGCTTCGTCAGACGGGGCGGACGCCCCCTCTGTCTGGCTGTTCCCGCCGCCTGGTATACGCACACCGCCCCGGGCGCCCTCATGAAAGCCCTCCGGCGATCTGGCCTCCCGCCGGATGCGCTTTGTAGTATTGTGGATCCGCTCGAAACCCAGAGCTTCCGTGTTATAGCCCAGCTTGCGGAAGGCGGCTGTGCCGGTGTAGCCCTGGAGACTGAGCGCCCAGAACGCCTCCTTGAAAGCGAGGGTGTAGGATATGCTGTCTGCCGTCACCCGCAGCGTGTAGGGGTTTGCCTGCAGATGCTTCAGTTCCTCTGGTGTGAATTTCTTCTTCGTGCCCATACAGCACCTCCGTTCGGTAGTTCTATCATAACACAGGTGCGGCGCTTCTGAACCTATGGGTCAAATGCGTGTCCGCCGAACGGGGCCATGGGTCAAAATCTCGTGTCCATTTTCTTGGGTACAGTTTAATTCGGTATGTGGGTCACGATGTGGGTCAGGCAGTTGACCCACATTTTGACCCACACATTTTTCAGCATTTTTGCAACAAAAAGCATCGAAAACCGAAGTTTTCGATGCTTTTTTGGAGCTGGTGGGGTGACTCGAACACCTGACCTCTGGTTGTTCGTAAGGATATATAATGGAGGACTCTCGATTTAACTTCCTGCAGATCGGCACCGCTGATTACATTCATTGTAGCATCCTTATCGCTGGCAACATAGTAATCGATGCGATGTTCCTGAAGCAGCTTTCCACGCAGCGTCACGGCAAGCTCAAAGTCTACATAGTACGCTCTGCGCTGGGTTTCCTTGACGGGACGAGCAACCGTGTCGCCGAAGTTCTTCCAGCGGCCCGCATGCGCACGAAGCATCACTTCTTTCGGCGTTACATCCAGATAAATAACAAGATCGACGGTTGGAAGAAGCTGCTCGCTGGCTGCGCCCATGCCATAGAAAATAACGATTTCGCCGTTCTGCTTTGCCTTTGTACAGTGTGCAAGTGCGGCAGCAACTTTCTCTGCATCCATCAAATCTGCAAACTTACCGTGGAAAAGCCGCCCATAGAGAAGGACAGGGTCTTTTACGCGATCAGTTGGGAGATTGTAGGAGAGCTTTTCCTCCAGCACATCTGCCGGCAGACAAAGATCGGTCGTGGGCAGAAGCGTCACCTTTTCGCCTTTCAGCAAGCATGTAACGCCATTGGCAAACTGCTCAAAATCCGCGGAGGGATAGCCCTCAATCGCAACAATGCAGCTTCCCTTTTCTGCCTTCTGCTTAGAGATTGCACCGGACAAAGCCTTCATGACTTTTTCCGCGCCAAAGGTCGTTCTGCCTTTGATCTCATTAGAAATTGCCGGACGGTTTACCGGAGTATAATCGTCATAGGGATGGGGATTAAACATAAAACTCATAGTGAAGTATCTCCTTTATTGTGGTTCTTAACCGTAAATGAGATTGGGGATAAAGGTACACAGTCCAGGATTGAAAACCATGATCAGTAGGATACCAATCAGGACCGCAATAAACGGAATCAGTTCTTTAATGAAGTCATCCACCCTCATTTTCAACATGGGTGCTACCAGATAAATAACTACGCCGAACGGGGGAGTGATGGCGCCAATCGCGCAGTTCACAACAAGCACAACGCCGAAATGGACCATATCAATTCCGAGCTTTTGAGCAACAGGCCCAAGTATTGGTGCCATAATAATCATGGCAGTCGTGCCATCCATAAACATGCCGATAACAAGGAAAATGGCAGTTACCAACAGAAGGAATATGGTGGGATTTGTTGCGAATCCACTGAGCCAGGTGCTGAGTTTTTGAGGAATGCTCTCCCATGTGAGATAGTAGCTGAAAACGCTGGCCGCACACATAACAAGCATAACGGAGCATGTAGAACGAACGGCATCACGCATAATTTCGGGAAGTTTTTTCACGGGCAGTTCACGGTAAACCACCATGCCGACAATCAACGCATAGAGAGCCACGACTGCGCCGCCTTCGGAGGCCGAAAAGATGCCGCAGCGCAGACCGACAATCAGAATGACGGGCAGGCCAAGAGCCCAAAGTGCCGCACCCATTCCGCGCACAATTTCTCTCAGGCTTGCATGCTTTTCTCTGGAAGGCGGATAGTTGCGTTTCTTTGCAAGGTAAGCGACGAGTATCATTTGTCCGATCATCATTAGGATGCCAGGCACATAACCGCCCGCCAGCATTTTGCCGACAGATGTATCCGTACAGTAGGCATACACAACCAGGCCGATGCTCGGTGGAATAATGCAGGTAATCAACGAAGAAGATGCGGTAACAGCAGCGCAGAACGGCTTATCATAGCCTCTCCGGATCATTTCCGGCACAAGAATCTTACAATCTTGTGCTGCATCTGCCGCGCAGGAGCCAGACAGTCCGCCCATAATTGTCGAAAGCAGAATATTAACATGACCAAGTCCGCCGCGCACATGCCCGACCAGCAGATCGCATACATCGAGCAGGCGCTCTGTGATACCAGAGCAGTTCATGATAGAACCGGCTGTGATAAAAAACGGAATTGCCAGAAGGGATGTCGACTCAGTGGATGCGATAAAGCGCTGAATAATGACATCCATCGGAATGCCTGCTGCTAAGGCAAAATAGGGAACCACGCAGAGCATCAGCGCAAAACCGATAGGAAAGCCGATAACAAAAAGCACAAGCAAAATAATCAGAGGAAGTGTGGCCATCATGCTTCATCGCCTCCTTTTGTAGTTAAATCATCGATGTCGTCATCTTCATTGTCCAGTCCCGGAAGGCCGCCCTGCGCAATGCGCTGGAAGAAATTGTCAGGATCTCGGAATGAAATGACCAAATAACGCAGTGTATGGATCAGCATGAGCGCAAAGCCAATTACTGCCGAAATATACTTATAAAAATAAGGGATGCCAAAATAGGCGCTGACTTTTATAAAACCTTGACTTGTAATGCTGATACTGAGGTACAGCATAAAAACGCAGGTTAGAAGCATCAGGAAATAAACAATACGCTTAAGAACAATGGCGTATTTCTTGGGAAGCTTTGCCACAAGGAAGTCCACACCATAGTGAAGGTTGCGACGATAGCCGACACTCATGCCGATCATGACTGTCCAAGTCCAGAAAAAACCCGAAATTTCCTGTGCCCAGGGAATCGAGGATTTCATAACATAACGTGCAACGACATTTGCAAGAGTAATCAAAACAACAATAGAAAGAAATGCGGATGTAAGGGTATCTTCAAACCATTAAATCCCACTAAAAAGCTTTTTCATGTATCTCGCCTCCTTAGCACAAAATGCGTGCAGCTCCGCAACTTCGCAGTTACGGAGCTGCACACGTTAAACCATTACGTTCTAATCAAGCCTGTTACTGCTTGATGATCTCCTGAATCTGCTCATAGAGGCCATCGGGGAAGGAGAGGTCACCAGAGGTATACATGGAAGCGGCCTTTTCAGCGAAAGCGGAAACGTCAGGCGTAATGAAGGTCACGCCGGCTTCTTCCATCTTGGCCTGATAGTCCTGCTCGCTCTGAAGGTTATAGGCGGTAAAATCAGAACCAGCCTGATAAACAGCGTCCAGAAGGATCTGCTGATACTCTTCGGGCATGGACTCGAAAATGTCCTCGGGCATGACCATCATACCGGTGGAAACGAGGTGCTGGGTCAGCGTGCAATACTTAGCAACTTCCTGCAGGCTGGAGGAGTACAGGGTGGCGAGAGGAGCCTCAGCCGCAGAAACAATGTTCGTGGACAGAGAGGAGTAAACTTCATTCCAGTTGGTCACAACGGGAGACGCGCCAAGAGCCTTAACGAAAGCAATCGCCGCAGCGGAGTCTGCAACACGGATCTGAACGCCGTTCATGTCATCCGGCGTGTTGATGGGAGTCTTAGAAAGAATGTGACGATAACCGGTGAAGTAATTCCAGGACAGAATACGGGCATTGCCATTGGCAGCCAGATTATCCACCTGGCCCTTGAACCAATCAGAATCATTGATAAGGTCGATCTGAGAAGCATCCGTCAGGCAATACTGACTGTTGAGAATAGCCAGGTCCGGAGCCGTCGCCATGAAAGCGTCGGGGCCAGCATAGGCAATGATCGACGCACCGCGGGAGATCTGCTCGCAGACATCGTTAATCGTGCCAAGTTCGCCGTTGGGATGGAACTCAAAAGTAACGGCGCCATTGGTCTTCTCAGTCACTTCATCCATCCACTGCTGGGTATAGGTAGCAAGAGGGTCGGTGGATGCCTGTGTAATAGAAACCTTAAAGTTGAAGGTCTGCGCAGGAGTATTGTCCTGCTCATCGCCTTCGTTGCTGGGTTCCTGCTGCTTTTCGCCGCAGGCGGAGAGCGCAAGGATCATCGCAAGTGCCAGAAGAAGTGCAAAAAACTTTTTCATTAGATATAGCTCCTTTCGGTTTTCCAAATTTGGATATTGACATATTATCACTTTTGCAATATTGTTTCAATATATTTCAGTCTATGAAATAAAATACCACGCAAGGTGCAAAACGGCATTGAACGTGCTGTGCAGAATTGCCAAAAAAAGGCTTTGCATTCTTTTTCCATTTCCTTTTTGCTGAAATTATTTCACAGTTTCAGCGCGTAGCTCTGAAAAAAATTTTCAAGGCGAGGTGAATATCTTAATGATATTGGTTCCAATCATTGAAAAGTATAGCTCTTTTACAAAAGGAGAACAGCAGATTGCCGACTATATCCTGAACAATCCGGAAGAAGCACTATCGAAGACTGCCAGCGAGCTTGCTTCTGCATCACACACATCATCCGCAGCTATCGTCCGCTTTTCCCGAAAGATCGGCTACGATGGTTATTCTGACATGAAAGTTGGGCTGGCAAAATATTTCAGTGACCGGCAGCACTTCGAAAAAGACATGATCATTCAAGCCAATGACTCTTATGAGAACTGCGCCAATAAACTCATTACGCAAATTGTTGAGGTATGCAGCTCAACTGCAGACCACATCGACTATCGGGTTCTTTCTCGGGTAATCGCAGCAATCAATCAGGCGTCCTGTGTGTACTTATTGGGCATTGGCAGTTCTGCCAATGTTGCGTTAGATCTTCAGCAGAAGCTTTTGCGCATAAACAAAAGGGCCTTCTTTTTACAGGACAGTCAAATCAACCTTCTTTCAACAATAACCATAACGAAAGACGACGTCGTGGTCGCTTTTTCTTTCTCCGGAACAACGGATGTTGTAGCCGCGTCGGTGAAAGCAGCAAAACGACAAGGGGCATCCGTTATTGCAATTACGGGAAATCCAGATTCCATCATTGGCCGGTGTGCGGATTTTTGTTTGCGTACACCTGCCATTGAGCGAAAAGTCCGTATAGGCGCTGTTTCATCACGCTACTCTCAGCAGTTTATTTGCGACTTAATTTTCCTCTGCCTGATTAGTAAGCACTATGAAGAAGCCGAGGAGCTGACACTGAAAGCGTCAAATTTATTATCCTATATCTTGTAAAGCGCCCAATCAGAAAAACAATCAAACTATATCGAAAAAGGGAGGATATTACAATGAATTTGGAAGGCTTACAGTTTTTTTCTCACGAAGTATCCGGTTATAAACCACAGGTCGATTTTAATACATGGCGCGTTGCGCTTCTCAATGCATCAGATATGTATCTTCCGAACAACATCACCTATTTTGACAACCATCTTGAAACAGACGAAGTCTTCATTCTCCTTTCAGGAAGCTGTGCGTTGCTTCTTGCAGGCAATGATGAAAAGCCACACGATACAGTATGCCACTGGCTCGAAGAAGGGAAAGTATACAATGTCAAATCTGGCACATGGCATACGCTTTTTATGATGCCCGGCAGCAAGCTCGCAGTCATTGAAAACAGAGATACGAGTGTTGCAAATTCACCGCGCTACTATTTCTCTGACGAAGAACGCGCAAACCTGATTCCGGAAATAAACAGTATTTGATAGTGTAACTCTACATAGTTGTTTCTTCTCTGTCGTATAATCTCTGATAGAGTGAGTCCTTCTGGATGCGCCATGATGACACTACCCTCGTGACAGCATTTGCTCACAGTCCCCCCTTGGCGGAGGACTGTGAGTTTTTTCCTTTTCTGGCGGCGATCTGATACAGATTGCTGGTCAGGCTGCCGTTTGGCCGATAACGGGACTGGCGCGAGACCAGTCCCGCCTGCTCCAAGTCGCCCAAAGCCCGCTGCACCGTGCGCCGGGATAGCTTGAGGTCTGAGGCGATTCGCTTGACGCCCGGCCAGCAGGCCCCTGCTGCATCTGAGCGATCATGGAGGTACATATAGACTGTCTTTGCTCGATGGGACAGTTCCTCATTCTGATAGAGGTTTCCATAGTAGCTCATGTGGTATCCTCCGCTTTCGGCGTGTTGTAGGCTCTGCGCTTCGCACCCTCCGCGGCAGCAATCATCTCCTGCTGTACCTCCTCACGCGCAGGCGCACTTTTACCACCAGATGCTTCCGCTTCCGACGAGGATGGGGTCTTCCCCGCTGCCGGTGGATATTTTCTACGGATCACCTTCATCAACATCTCCTTGTTGGCATATGCAACCTTGCGCGCCCCGTGCTCTGGAACACGATACTCCTCTCCAAAGGCGATGCCCCAATCGAGGAAGAGCTGCAAGTGCGTCTGCATGGGATGCGTGCCGGTTTTCATCACGATGAACTCCCCTTTCGGCAGACTCTTGAGCTCGTCCGCGCTCAACAGCGGGCGCTCCATCATCTGGAGGGACTGGCTGCTCTCCTTACCCTGACTGACCGAGCCGGAGAGGACCGTGCGCGTTCCAAGTGCTTTGGAGAGCACCTCGGCAGTCTGGCTGCTGGGTGCGAAGCCGCCGAAGATGGTCGTTTGGCAATTGTCCTGTATGATCGCCGCGCCTTCCTTGCCGTAGTTCTTTTCGAGCTGGGCAAGACTTTGGATGATCGGCACCAGAGTCAGTCGACGGGAGCGGCCCGCGGAGAAAAGAGGCAGAACATTGAACGGCGGCATCGTTCCAAATTCATCCATGAAGAAGATAACGCGCCGCGGGAGTCTGCCTCCATTCTTATCGGCAACATAGAAAAGCTCCTGACTGAGCGCCTGCACCATAAGGGATGCCATGAAGTGCTTGGTGACATCCTCCTCCGGAAGAATTAGGAATACGGCGCATTTTTCCCGCGCCATGCGCTCGGCGTCAATAACGTTATCGAAGCAGAGCACCTGCTCGAGCTCGGAATCGAGAAAGGCATTGAGCCGTGCGAGCACCGTGGACATGACGGAGTTCATGCTTTGCTCCGCCGTGGTCAGAGCCGAGCCGGAAAACCACCTCGCCTTGTGATCCTCCGGCATCATCGCCATAAGGAACTGGAAGCCGTTCTTTGCCTTCGGCCCGCTGCCAATTGGAGCAAGGAGCTCCTGCACCAGCTTGAAGACGGAGACGATATGCCTCCGCTCCTCCGGCTGCTCCTTTGTTGGAGGAAGGTGCTCGGCGAGGAGCAGGATCGTCGCCGTCAGTACACCCTCGGCCGCCTGATAAAAGTACGAGTTCTGCCCATAGATGCTTTCGTCGCCTGATGGATTGATGATCGTATTGGAAAGTATCTTGGCATACTTTTCGGACTTCGCTCTGGATTTCAGGTCATCCGGGTTCGCAACGGCAAGATCCATGTAGCGGTTGATGAGTGTGAGCAGATTGTAGCCATCGCTGCATGTGGGATTTCGCAGGTCAACGACAGACACCTGATAGCCGTAATACTTGGACGCGACCGCGCCGTAGTTGCGTGCGAGGTCACCCTTGCTGTCGAGGGCGAGGAAGCTCATTCCGCTGGCGCAGGTGTACTCCAGATTCGGGTACAAAAAGTACGCCGTCTTTCCTACGCCGGAGGCGCCGATCATCAAGCAATGGATGTCGTCGCTGTCCACCAGCGCGCGGATCAACTCCGGCTCGTCTGTGTATTGGCCGTTCTTTCTTTTCTTCCATATCCTTTTTACATACCTCACAGCGGTCCTCCCAAGGACCGCAAGGCACTGCCGTTCCTTCTTTCCTCCGCCCATGCTGCCGACCACGACGCCTTGTTTTTGAGGAAGACGCTCTCCCTTGCGCCAATGCGCCACATCGAAGGGGATATGAGCATAGGTCTTGCCGATCTCTTTCAGCGTTGCCCAGCGTGCCGTACCGTGCTGGCCGTCGCCGACCGTTTTGCTCTTGATGCGGTTGAGGGAATAGTTCTTGGAGACGACGGACACCACCAGCAGGAAGACAAGCAGTCCGGTGCAGAGCGCGATGAAAGACACGGTGTCATGACTCATGTTGCTTTCTCCTTTTTCTCAAACTTGGCGCACAGGTCATCGTTCCAGTCCTTGCGCTGCGGGCAGAGGCGCTGGACCTCTAAGTTCATTTCCTCCAAGGTCTCCGTCATGCGTTCACAGGCGTCGTTGCCTGCATCGTCGTTATCAAGACAGAGGTATACGGTGTCCAGCCTCGGGTTCTGCCGCAGGCGTTCCAGCACCGGCTGGGCAGAGGTCCCACAGCAGGCAACATAGCTGTGCTCCTGCCAGCCATAAGGATAGAGTGTGATGTGCGAGAGCAGGTCGATAGGGGCCTCGAACACATAGAGGGACTTGTCCGTACCATCCTTGTGAAAGCTGTGTGCGCTCTCGCTGCCTTCAACATTCATGCGAAACACCTTGCCCTCGCTGTTTGTGCTGCGCAGATGCGCGTGCTTTGCAATATCACCGTCCATGCCGACGAAGACGCAGTTATGATGCTCGTCCTCGTAGAGCAGCTTTTCATGTGTGAAATACGAAACCACCTCGCGTTCAATGTGCCGCTTGTGCAGGAGGTAGGCGTAGACGCGGCGCATATTGCTGTAGGGCTGCGGCAGGGCGAAGGACTTCGGCTCCGTTGCGGCAGGCTTCGCCTGCTCGAGCGCTCGACCGTCCTTACGCCCCAGCAAAAGTAAAACCGCCTCCGGATAAGGGAGGCGGTAGTAGCGTTGGACAAAGCTGATGGCGTAACCGCCCTCGCGCTTGGAGTGGTCGAACCACTTGTTGCCCCGGACGGTGATGCTGG
>ENA-ORTY01004191-ORTY01004191.1-human-gut-metagenome-genome-assembly--contig:-NODE-4191-length-11529-cov-2.221109_pt1 | contig 11529 bp, 11 predicted proteins | sample MGYA00241917_ERZ509198 | MGnify/ENA primary metagenome ERZ509198 (study PRJEB26280, sample SAMEA2338857) | human gut metagenome | biome: human gut; feature: human-associated habitat; material: faeces...
GTCTTTTTCATGTTCTCATCCTCTTTCTTTAAAGTTGTTTCATATGAACAATTATTCATATGTTTGATTGTATTATACCACTGCTGATGGTGATGTCAATAGGTATTTACTTGTCAATCGCTGTTACCTTATAATCCTTATCTTCCACTGCCTTCTTCAGCACATCATCCGCAACCTCTTTTGTCAGTGTCACTTCTGCGCTGCCCTTTTCATGGCTTACCAGTGCACTCTCCACACCATCTACTGCTTCCAGTGCCTTCTTTACAGCTGCCTCGCAGTGTCCACACATCATGCCTTCGATCTTCATTGTTTTCTTCATTTCATTACCCTCTTCTTTCTTTATATTTTTATTTTTTATGCTTTCTTCTGCCGCCTTTCCTCTGCCCTTCTGCTTCCTGTCATGACTGCTGTCATAAACCTTAAAAAGGTTCAGCCGCAGGGCATTGGTTACCACGCAGAAGCTGGAAAGACTCATGGCTGCCGCTCCGAACATGGGATTTAACTGCCAGTGGAACAGCGGGATCCATACACCTGCTGCCAGCGGGATTCCAATAATATTGTAAATAAATGCCCAAAACAGGTTCTCATGGATATTCCTGAGAGTTGCCCGGCTCAAACGCACAGCCGCCGGAATATCCTTCAGGCTGCTCTTCATCAGAACCACATCTGCGGCATCAATGGCAACATCAGTTCCAGCCCCAATGGCAATCCCAACATCCGCCCTCGTCAGTGCCGGCGCATCATTGATACCATCACCTGCCATGGCTACCCTGCCTTCTTCCTTCAGGGAACGCACTACCTGTTCCTTGCCATCCGGCAGCACTCCTGCGATCACCTCCGTAATACCGGCCCTTGCAGCTACTGCCCTGGCAGTTCTTTCATTATCACCGGTCAGCATGATCACACGGATTCCCATATCTGTCAGCTCCTTCACTGCTTCCATGCTGTCCTCTTTGACCACATCTGCAACAGCGATCATACCAAGGAACTGATTATCAAGGCCAAACAGCAGAGGTGTCTTTCCCTCTCCCGCAAGCTGCTTTACCTTTTCCTCTGTATCTGCGGAAAGAGGAATTTTGCTGCTGATATAGGCAAAGCTTCCTCCAGTCAGAAGTCCATCTCTGCTCCTTCCAAGAAGACCGTTCCCGGGAAGCGCCTGAAACCCTGTTACTTCTTCTGCTCTCAGCTGCTTTTCCTCAGCGTATGCTATGACTGCTCCTGCCAACGGATGCTCACTGTTCTTTTCGAGAGAATAAGCAAATGTAAGCAGGCGTTCCTCTGGCACACCTTCTGCCGGCAATATATCGGTCACTCTGGGTTCACCCTTAGTAATGGTTCCTGTCTTATCCAGTACCACGATTTCTGTCTTGCCGGTTTCTTCCAGAGAAGCTGCTGTCTTAAATAAAATGCCGTTTCTGGCACCCATACCGTTACCTACCATGATCGCTACAGGCGTTGCCAGTCCAAGGGCACAGGGACAGCTGATCACCAGTACAGAAATGGCTCTTGCAAGTGCATATCCAAAGCTCTGCCCTGCCAGGATCCATACCAGGAAAGTGACAGCAGCAATGGCGATCACTGCCGGCACAAAAATACCCGAGACCTTATCCGCTATCCTGGCGATCGGTGCCTTGGTAGCAGCTGCATCGCTGACCATCTGAATGATCCTGGAAAGAGCCGTATCCTCCCCTACTCTGACTGCCTCACAGGTAAGAACACCGGACTGATTAATAGTAGCTGCAGATACCTCGTCACCTTCTGCCTTGTCCACCGGGATGCTTTCTCCGGTAAGAGCTGCCTCATTGACAACGCTGCTTCCCTTCACTACAATACCATCCACAGGTATATTCTCTCCAGGCTTTACCAGGAAAAGATCTCCCTTTTTCACCTGATCAACGGGAACCTCCTTCTCTTCTCCCCCGATAAGCAGAACTGCTTTCTGGGGAGCCAGCTTCATCAGACCCTTCAGTGCATCTGTAGTCTTTCCCTTGGAATGCGCTTCCAGCATCTTTCCTACTGTGATCAGTGTCAGGATCATGGCTGCAGATTCAAAATAAAACTCATCCATATACTTCATGACACCGGCCATATCACCCTTCACCTGCGCATCTGTCATGGCAAACAGTGCATAGGTGCTGTACAGGAAGGCAGCGCTGCTTCCCATGGCAACCAGCGTGTCCATATTCGGTGCTCTGTGAAAAAGACTCTTAAAGCCGCTGATAAAAAATTTCTGGTTGATCACCATGATCATAATGGTCAGCAAAAGCTGTACCAGTCCCATAGCCACATGATTTCCTTCAAAAAATGCCGGCAGAGGCCAGCCAAGCATCATATGTCCCATGGAAAAATACATCAGTACGATCAAAAAGCCAATAGATGAAAACAGCCTCTTTTTCAGCTTCGGTGTCTCCTTATCTTCCAGTGCCTTTTCCTGCTCCCTGATGCTTTCAGCATTGTGTCCTGCCTCTCTGTCAGCTTCCTTCAGGGCTGCCCCGTATCCTGCTTCCTCAACTGCCCGGATGACCGACGCACTGTCTGCATCTCCCTCAACGCCCATAGAGTTTGTCAGGAGACTGACGGAGCAGGCACTGACACCGTCTACTTTGGAAACTGCCTTCTCCACTCTGGCACTGCAGGCGGCACAGCTCATCCCTGTTACTGTATATTGTTTCATTTTCTCATAACTCCTCTCTTCAAATTTAGTGCTTGTACTTCTAAGGCTTCTACTTCATCAGCTTCTGAAGGATCTTCATCAGTTCATCTACTGTTTCTTCTTTTCCTTCCTTAATATCTCTCACAACGCAGGTTTTCATGTGATTTTCCAGCAAAACCTTATTAAAGCTGTTCAATGCAGCACTTACTGCCGCTACCTGTGTCAGAATATCTGTACAATAGGCATCTTCTTCAAGCATACGCTTTATACCTCTTATTTGCCCCTCAATCCTGTTTAAACGATTGATAAGTGCTTTTTGCTCTTCTTCATTTCTTTGCTTTGTCTTATGGCAACAGCATTCATTTTTATTATCCATATATTACTCCTTATACCCCATTAGGGTATTTTTATTATATACCCCTATACCGTATTTGTCAACAGCAAAAAAATAAGATGAATAGTTACTATTCATCTTATTGGCTATTTAGTTTTGCTTGCGTACAATATCATATTCAGAACCACTCGGTCTGAAATAGCGGCAGGTTTTATTCTGCTCTTCGCAAAAGCGAACATATTCATCCTCATCAAGCACAAGTGAGCAAAAACACTCGTCCGTTTCCTCGTCATATTCATTATACCAGCATTTTTCACACAGTAAGTCCAAAATCATCCCTCTTTCACATATTCCAAAATAATAAAAGAAGCAGTAAGTTCGATATTTTCAACATTATCAAGCTTTGCTTTATCAGCCTCACTCGTTCTGTAAAAATAAGGCGTCATTGAAAACAATGTTTTTAAATCCTTTTGTGAAATATCAAATTTATCTGATATTTTATTTTTCGATTTCAGCTTTAAAAGTTCGGTTTGCGGTGCTTTTTCGTCATTCTTATAAGGTGTTGAATAAAGAATATTTTTAAGTTCAATCAAATGATCTTCACCCGGAATAACGCTTAAAAGCCGCCCGCCTTTTTTCAAAACACGATAAAATTCTTTTTCATTAAACGGGGCAAAAAGATGCATTGCTGTATCAATCGAATTATCTTCAATAGGGATATTTGCAAGATTTGCAACAAAATAATTATGTTCCTTTCTTGCCGAAGCTGCAAGGCGCACCATTTCACGACTTATATCAAAGCCATAAAGTTCGCCCTGATATTCATCATAATACCCCTCACCGCAGCAAATATCAAGCACTGTACCGCCAAGCTTTGAAGTAACATAATCACGCAAAAACGAGTAATAGCCTTTTTGCAAAAATTCCCTTCTTGAATGTGCCGACTCCCTGCTGTCGCCCTTTTTATCACCGCTTTTATTTGTAAGCAAAAGATTTACATACCCTTGCTTTGCAATATCAAAGCTGTGGCTATTAGCACATTTAAAAGCCTTACCGTCAATATTTAATTTTTCACCGCAAACAGGACAAGTTAAAATGTTCATAAATGCCACCTAAAATATTACCTATCAAAACGGGCGACCAACGGCCGCCCCCTGCATATGAATTTATATTAGTGGTGGAAAAGACGAATTCCCGTCATTGCCATTGCAATACCGAAATTATCGCAACATTCAATTACAGCGCCGTCACGAACAGAGCCGCCCGGTTGAGCGATATACTTAACACCGGAGCGAACAGCACGCTCAATATTATCTTCAAACGGGAAGAAAGCGTCAGAACCGAGAGCAACATCAGTCATCTTTTCATGCCAAGCCTTCTTTTCATCAGCAGTAAAAGGTTCAGGGCAAGATGTAAAGTATCTTTGCCATACTCCGTCTTTAAGCAAATCTTCATATTCATCTGAAATATAAAGGTCAATAGCATTATCAGCTTCACATTTGCGAAGACCTTCAATAAACGGAAGATTAAGCACCTTTTCATTATGGCGAAGCCAAAGATTATCAGCCTTATTGCCTGCAAGGCGTGTGCAGTGAATACGGCTTTGCTGGCCTGCGCCTACACCGATAGTTTGCCCGCCCGATGCATAGCAAACTGAATTTGACTGAGTATATTTAAGAGTGATAAGTGATATAAGAAGGTCGATTTTTGCAATTTCCGGTATATCCTTAATCTTTGTAGGCATATCGTCAAAGAGTGCCATAGTGAGCTTTGAATCATTTCTCTTTTGCTCAAACTTAATGCCGAAAACCTGCTTTGTTTCCATTTCTTCAGGCTGATAATCAGGGTTCATCTTAATAATAAGATAATTTTCTCTTCTCTTTGCCTTGAGAATTTCAAGTGCTTCATCAGAATATGACGGAGCAATAATACCGTCGCTTACTTCTTTTACAAGGAATTTTGCAACACTTGCGTCACATTCATCACTTAATGCAACAAAATCACCGAAAGAAGAAACTCTGTCACATCCCCTTGCACGAACATAAGCCTGCGCAATCGGAGATAACTCTAAATCATCAGGCACCATACACACTTTGCGGTCAACTTCACTAAGCGGCTGAGCAACTGCTGCACCGGCAGGTGAAACATGCTTGAACGAAGCCGCACTCGGCAATCCTGTTGCTTCCTTAAGTTCTCTTACAAGTTGCCAAGAATTAAAAGCATCGAGAAGATTGATATATCCTGCTGCACCGTTCAAAATTTCAAAAGGAAGTTCTTTTCCGTCCATATGAATTCTTGCAGGATTTTGATTTGGGTTACAACCGTATTTAAGCTTATACTCTGTCATCTTTACATCACCTTTCAGTAATTTATAATTTAGATATAATATTTTATACCATTACATTGAAAAATGCAATAGAGAATGATACAATAAATCACGGTGATACAAAATGAACGGAATTTTATTAGTAAATCACTTTTTAAAAGGTGAAAAATACAGCACTTTACACAATCATCTTGTTTCTGCGGCAAAAAAGTGCAGCATAAATCTTGATATTAAAACCAATTTGGAACTTGCCACACAAAATGCAAATGCAGATTTTGTACTTTTTTGGGATAAGGATATTAACCTTGCAAAAAGGCTTGAAAAAAGCAATATTCCGGTTTTCAACAGTGCAAGTGCAATTGAAAAATGCGATGATAAGGGGCTTACTTACATTGAGCTTGATAAAATCGTACCGCAACCTAAAACTCTAATATCACCTAAATGTTACTTCAAATCGGATATGAGCGAATTTGTAAAAAAAGCTATTGATATACTTGGCTTACCGCTTGTTTTTAAAGAATCTTTCGGTTCTTTCGGCGCACAGGTATTTTTATGCAACAGTGAAAATGATATATATTCCCACATAAGTGATAAGCCTTTTATTTTACAAAAATTCATCAAAGAAAGCAAAGGAACGGATAAAAGAATTGAAATTATCGGCGGAGAATACATATGTGCGGCAAGGCGTGAAAACAAAAATGATTTTCGTTCAAATGTTACAAACGGCGGCACAATGACGCCTTGCACACCAAGCAAAACTGAAATTGAAACTGCAATTAAAGCGTGCAACACGCTTGGCTTAACCTTTGGCGGAGTTGACATATTAGATGACGGAAGCGTGTGCGAAGTGAATTCAAATGCGCATATAATAAACATTATGAATTCAACAAAAATTGACATTGCACCATATATTTTTGAAACAATTAAAGGTAAAATCTTATGAGCGGAATACTGATTTACAGTGAAAAAGAAGCAAAGCGAAATATATTTGCAATTAACAAATTCAAAGAAAATCTTGATATAAAGCTTGTGGATGAAAATTATGACGGAAAAGCCGATTTTGTGATAAACAGAACCAACAATTACATAATTGCGCAAAAATTTGAGCAAAAAGGAATTCGTGTTTTTAACCCATCAAGCCTATCTATGCTTGCTAACAACAAACAGCTTTGCTATGAATTTATGTATAAAAACGGTATTGAAATTTTGCCGATAAATTACAGCGAAATTCCTGCTGTAAAAAAGCCGATTGACGGACACGGCGGGCAAAATGTAACAATGATAAATAAAAAAGAAAAATTTGAACCCGGTTTTGTTTACCAAAAGCCTTGTGCCACACTCGGCAAAGATTTGCGTGTTTGGGCAATAGGCGGAAAAATCATTGCAGCCATATTGCGTGAAAGCGATACCGATTTTCGCTCTAATTTTTGCCTTGGCGGAAAAGCCACACCGTATGAATTAAATCACGATGAAATCGCACTTGTAAAAAAAGTGCTGTCACTAATAAAAAGTGATTATATAGGAATTGATTTTCTGTTTGACAATGGGCATTTGATATTTAATGAAATAGAAGATACCGTCGGCGCACGAATGGTATATGATAAAACAGATATTGATATTATTAAACTTTACTGTAACTACATAAAGAAAGAAGTTGGCACAAAGTAGCGTGCCAACTTCTTTTATTTAACAATTTTGTGCTTAACTCTTGATGCCGCAATTCTTGCTGCTGATGAATTATCGTACCAATTAAGCCTTTTATTCAGTTTTCTCTGTTCTGATTTTAAGCCTTTGATTTCAGCTTTTAATTCCTTTTTATCTTCATTAAGAGTATCAACTGCCTTTTTCTGCTCTTTCATAAGAAGCTCATTACCAAATGCGATTCGCTCTATCATTTCATTTGGAGGGCAGGTTGTAAGAGAATGAATAGGGCCTTCAAACTCAATATTTTTAATCTTTTCATCAAAAGGAACGACTGTTCTGTTTTTATCTTGATAAATATGCGGCAAACCGTTAGCATTAAGGAAATCAACAAAATGCCAAAAGCGTTGTTCGTGGCCGTCATTCACCTGTGAAAAATCTGTTTTTTCATATATATCAAAAATATCTGTATTTTCATCAACTTCGCTTGCCGGCATATTAGGAACATTGTGATATTCCGCAAGCTCCCTGATTCTTGCATCGGTTGGAAACAAGAAGCTCGGTACACCGGAAAGGATACTTCCTACCGCACCATGAATTCGTGTGCCATAGTTAAAATCAATATTTTTATTGAATTCAAGAATACTTGGAAAATTGATAAAGAATCTCGCCCTATCGTTAACAAAAACTTCGTCATTTATTAAATGAGGGTAAAGCACTTGCGAATCATTAGTTATAGGAAGCGGTATGCCGAGATACATCAATCTCAAATCATCCACAAATTGCGGCATAAAATAATAATTAGGAAGCAACTCCCTGTTTTTAATCATAAACTCTTTAAAGTTTACCGGATTTGCCACAGAACCTGTAACGCAAACCGCACTTTCATTAGTAAGCGGCTTTTTATCCCTAACGGTTAAACCCGGGCCAAACATAGCAAATGATGGGCAACCCGTTACATCAATTTCATTACTGCCAAAGCCTAAATGCTTTAAATAACTTTCGGTTATTGCACCCCTTACACCTACGCTTGCAGAGTGATTAAGCACCGCGGTAATAAACTTCTTTGCACATTCATCGTATATATGCTCCTCTGTAACATCAGGCTCATAAGGCATTTGAATGCCGATACCTGTTACAACCACCGGAATAGTTAATTTTTCAATAATACTTGTCCACATTCCCATACACTGCATAAACTGCTTTCTGAATGAGTTTGCCATAGGAAGAACAAGATAATCGTAATTTTCGTTTATATATTCAGCCTGAACTTTACCGTGTGCTACTTCCTTATCAGCAAGGAAGTCAATTTCAACATCTTCGGTATAAAGTGTTCTTGTCATACTGTATGCAAAAAGAAGATTGCCTGTATTGTTACCGATTACTTTTTGGCAGATAACATCAATAGGTTTGTGAACAGCGAATGGCGAAACACTCGCTCTCATTAAAATTCTTTTCTTCATAAATACTCCTAAATTCAAATTGTACTATATTTATAACGAGATAAAGATATTATAATACTTATTATAAACATTGTCAATTTATATGACAAAAGAAAAAGAGCTTCCCATAAGGAAAGCTCTTTAATAAATTGCTTTTAAGATTAGCCAAGTTCTGAGAAGTACTTGATTGTTCTAACCATCTGTGATGTGTATGAGTTTTCGTTATCATACCAAGAAACAACCTGAACTTCATATGTGTCATCAGCTACTTTAAGAACCATTGTCTGAGTTGAATCAAAGAGTGAACCATATCTCATACCAACGATATCTGAAGAAACGATAAGGTCTTCATTGTAACCGAATGATTCTGTTGCTTCAGCCTTCATAGCTGCGTTGATAGCATCAACTGTAACTTCCTTGTCAGTCTTAATAACTGCTGTAAGGATTGTTGTTGAACCTGTTGGAGTAGGAACTCTCTGAGCAGAACCGATAAGCTTACCGTTAAGTTCAGGAATTACAAGACCGATAGCCTTTGCAGCACCTGTTGTGTTAGGAACAATGTTAACAGCACCTGCACGAGCACGGCGAAGGTCACCCTTTCTCTGAGGACCATCAAGAATCATCTGATCGCCTGTGTAAGCGTGGATTGTGCACATGATACCACTCTGGATAGGAGCGAAATCGTTAAGAGCCTTAGCCATAGGAGCAAGGCAGTTAGTTGTGCAAGATGCAGCAGAAATAACTGTATCTTCAGCTGTAAGTGTGTCATGGTTTACATTGTAAACGATTGTTGGAAGATCGTTACCTGCCGGAGCTGAAATAACAACCTTACGAGCACCTGCCTGAATATGAGCAGAAGCCTTTTCTTTTGATGTATAGAAACCTGTACATTCAAGAACAACGTCAACACCAAGTTTGCCCCAAGGAAGGTCAGCAGCGTTAGGCATTTTGTAAATAACAATTTTCTTACCGTCAACTACAATGTAGTTATCTTCGCCTTCACCTTCGTGGAAGTCAACAGTGTGACCCTGAGCAACATAGTTACCCTGTGATGAGTCATACTTAAGAAGATGAGCAAGCATCTTTGCACTTGTAAGATCGTTGATAGCAACTACTTCGTAGCCTTCTGCACCAAACATCTGGCGGAAAGCAAGACGACCGATACGGCCGAAACCATTAATAGCAACTTTTACCATTGGAATTTACCTCCGAATATAATTTAAAGTTTTATTGCTTTTATGCATTCTTTATTTTATACTGTTTGTCCTCATAAATCAAGATAAAATTGTATTTTTTACACTTTATACAAAAACAAGTGTATTTATGCAAGTGTTATTGTTATTTATTTAACGAACTGTTTATAATTGGGTCACAGATGAATTATATTTATGCCTTTTGGTTGCAATTTCAATTAAAATTTGTTAAAATTCATATTAGTAAAAACAAAGGATGTTATATATGTTTGTAGATATTGCTAAAATTAAGATAAAAGCCGGTGACGGCGGTGCAGGCGCAGTAGCATTTCACAGGGAAAAATATGTGGCTGCCGGCGGACCTGACGGCGGTGACGGAGGAAAAGGCGGAGATGTTGTATTTGTAGTTGATGACAACCTTGCAACCCTTGCCGATTTCAGATATAAAAGAAAATATGTAGCCAAAAACGGTGAAAACGGACGCGGCTCACGCCAATACGGTAAAAAAGCGCCCGACCTTGAAATCAAAGTGCCGAGGGGTACTATCATTCGCGAAGCAAATTCAGGCGCAGTTATGGCTGATATGAGTAAGACTGACAGATTTGTAGCTGCTAAAGGCGGAAAGGGCGGCTGGGGAAACATTCATTTTGCAACTCCGACCCGCCAAGTACCGCGATTTGCAAAGCCGGGTGTACCGGGTGAAGAATGGGAAGTTTCGCTTGAGCTTAAGCTTCTTGCCGATGTGGGACTTTTAGGTTATCCGTCAGTAGGCAAATCAAGCCTTATATCAGTAGTAAGTCAGGCAAAGCCTAAAATCGGCGATTATCACTTTACAACTCTTGTGCCAAACTTGGGTGTTGTATCAATGGGTGAGGGCAACTCATTTGTTATAGCGGATATTCCGGGGCTTATTGAAGGTGCTAGCGAAGGTATCGGACTCGGGCATGAATTTTTGCGACATGTTGAGCGTTGCAGGCTTCTTGTACACATTGTTGATGTAAGCGGCAGCGAAGGCAGAGACCCTATTGAAGATTTTGAAAAAATCAATGAGGAGCTTGTAAAGTTCAACCCCGAACTTGCAAAGCAGCCGCAAATAGTTGCCGGAAATAAAATTGATATGGCTGAGCCTGAACAAATCGAAAGATTTAAAAAATATGTTGAAGATAAGGGATATGACTATTATTCTATCTGTGCGCCAATCATGGAAGGCACAAAGGAGCTTATGAATGCGGTTTGGAACAAGTTGCAGACCTTGCCTCCTATTAAAGAATATGAAGTTGAAGAAATTCCGTTTGAAGCATTGGTTAAAGATGATAAAGGCTTTAAAATCACCCAAGTTGATGAACATTACTTTCTTGTGGAAGCAAGTTGGTTTCCAAAAGTTCTCAAAGGGATTGATATTGAAGATTACGAAGCACTGCAATATATGCAACGAGTATTAGAAAAGAGCGGAATTTTCAATGCGCTTCGAGAAAAAGGAATTGAGGAGGGTGACATTGTTTCACTCTATGACATAGAGTTTGAATATGTGCCTTAATAAATATGAGATTTGTAGACAAAGATGTTAATGCAAAGCAATTAAGCCCGCTTAATTTGGCATTTATAGGCGATTGCATTTATGAAATACTTGTGCGTGAAACACTTGTGCTTGATGCAAATCGCCCCGTAAATGATTTGCACAAGGAAAGTGTAAAGTATGTTTCGGCAAAAGCACAAACCGTTGCTTTTGAAAAAATCAAGGATGATTTAACCGAAGATGAACTTGCGATTTTCAAGCGCGGGCGCAATGCTAAAGTGGGCCATTCCCCAAAAAGTGCAACTGACGGTGAGTACCACTGCGCCACCGGAGTAGAAGCGTTATTCGGCTATTTATACTTAAATAATGAAATTGACAGAATAAAAGAACTTTTTTCTAAAATTAACTCTTGACATTCTGCTCT
>ENA-ORTY01004194-ORTY01004194.1-human-gut-metagenome-genome-assembly--contig:-NODE-4194-length-11516-cov-9.890411_pt1 | contig 11516 bp, 8 predicted proteins | sample MGYA00241917_ERZ509198 | MGnify/ENA primary metagenome ERZ509198 (study PRJEB26280, sample SAMEA2338857) | human gut metagenome | biome: human gut; feature: human-associated habitat; material: faeces...
TCTTGCAGCTACGCGGGGTGCGCCCGTTCTTTTCGGACAAATTCGACATAACGAAACACCCGAAATACAAGTACCTATCCGACGCAGACCCGAAGAACGCCTTTGACATGGAAAAGCACCTTAAACGCCGCCCCGCCATTGTCAAGCCCGACGAGGTTTTTGACTATTACGAGATTGACGCAGCAGACTTACAGGAGGACGCAGACCATGAGGAAACGTAGCGCAGAGGAAAAACAAAAGCAGCTTGAACGGTTTTTAATGAATGTTGCGGAAGCCGCCGACGCTGCATTATGGGAGTATTGGCGGGAAAAGGAAGCGGAACACCGCCGTTTTGCAACGGAGTATGTCACGCGCCGGGGGCTTATCCCGCAACAGTGACAGCATGGCAGACCGCCGGGGGACAGGGGAAGCTACACTTCCCCTACGCTGCCTTGCGGCAGCTACCCCTTTGTGAACTTGCGGGAAGCGAACACCTTGCTACGCAAGCTATTCACTTCCCGCAAGTCTGAAAAAAACGTCCGGCAGCACAGCGGGACACAGAAAGGAGCGATTGAAGCAATCACATCTATCCATACCGGCTACATGATACGCGCCCCCACTTTCCGGCGCAGTACACAGCGGCAGGAGCCGCACCCCTTACAACTGAATACCGCCGCGCCGCAGGACTTACGCAGCGCGGGGACAGCCGCCTTTACCAGAGGGCGGTTTTTTTATGCGGCGGCGACCATACGCTGACCGCCTTTTGTCCGCTTGCCGGACAGCCGCAGACGCGGCAGAAAGGATATATTTATGGCATTTTTCAATAGCGCAGTAGACGTTTTGCAGACCCTTGTTGTAGCACTTGGAGCCGGGCTTGGTATCTGGGGCGTGATTAACCTCATGGAAGGCTACGGCAACGACAATCCGGGCGCGAAAAGCCAGGGCATGAAGCAGCTTATGGCGGGCGGCGGCGTTGCCCTTATCGGCATGACCCTTGTACCGCTGCTTTCCGGCTTGTTCGGTTAAGAAGCGCGGGTAAAGGCTTATGCAGAGCATACTTGACGCGATTAACGAATGGATAAAGGAAATCCTCATAGGAGCCATAAACGGTAATCTGTCAACTATGTTCGGGGACGTAAACGAGAAAGTCGGCACTATCGCCGCAGAGGTAGGGCAGACCCCGCAAGGGTGGAACGCAAATATATTCTCCATGATACAGACGCTTAGTGAGAATGTAATCGTACCCATTGCGGGGCTTGTCATTACCTACGTCCTATGCTATGAGCTTATCAGCATGGTAACGGAAAAGAACAATATGCACGACGATGTATGCTAATAGCGAGGACTTTCAAGTCCTCGCTATTACAACGATGGTCAGCTCATTTGTGGCAGAATGGAATGACCCAAATATGAAATTACATCACGAATGGAAGGTGATGCCATCGCGTCCACTGTCTATGCGTTCGGAGCAATCGAACAGCAAAGCACGGGGACAGCTTTTGAAATCTAAACTCAATATATCAGAACGGGCAGCACCTGTCAACTTCGGCAGTATGAAAAGTGCTGCTCGTTTCTCTTTGCTTTAGGGCATTTCAGGATTATCCACAAGAGACACGCTAAACTCCTGTGCGGTTGCGCCCTCGGGCAGCAGCTTTGCCATGACCACCAACCGTTGGTTGCCGGTATTGGCATCGTCATACTTCCGGCAGCAGGTGGAAAGGGTCAGGACGGTATCTTCCTCGGAGAAAGTCACGCCGTCAAAATCTAGCCAGTTTTTCCGTGCAACCGTCTCAAAGAAGCTGGTCAGGTCATCTCCCGTGGGATTGGGTGCAATATAGTCAAAACCAATATCCGTGACGAACAGCGCGGTGATCTGAAAAATCATATCCTCGCTATCCACAGAGAGATAGATATACGGATGCTCCTTCACAAAGTCTGCGTCCATATAGCGGTATAGCTTAGTGAATTTCGGCCCGTCTGGGTCGCAGTTGCTGGCGGAATGTCCGAAAATAGTGGTGTTCTTGTCCAACTTGTCTCTGCTGCCGATTTGGTTTTCGCAATGCGCATAATAGCAGCCCCACATGGCATACTCGCCGTTTTCATCCAGTTTCAGGTAATAGCCGTTGTCCTCCGCCTGCATCACGGGATCGTCAATCTCCGCACCGGGAATATACAGCCATGCCACGGTGTCGGGATTCTTCGCTCTGGCTTCCGCCAGCTTTGCTTGTCTGTCCACCGTGGGGATGACTTCGCCTGTGGCGGGAGCGGTCGGCTGCGGTTTCACCGAGCTGGATGTAGAGGGAGTGGATAGATCATCGGATACATTGGAAGGCTCCGTCTCTTTCTGATAGCAGCCCATGACTGCCGTAGTCATAGCAAAAAGAAGGACTGCCATGCAGATGATATGACGAATGATTTTTGTGATTCTTTTCATAATGCTGTCTCCTTGCTGCGCTGGGATAGCGGCGCAGCTTAAAATGTCATTGATTTGGCCCTATAAGGGCCTATTACTGGCAAGCCCCTCAATGGGCACTGAATTTTATTTCACTTGCATTTTCTGCCCTACAGCCCGTAAACGGGCGATTTATGTTCTACTTGTGGCTAATTCTTTTATCAAGACTTCTACTTGTAGCTCGCTTCGCTCGATGCTTAAAGCTAAAGCTTTTACGGGATGCCTCCACCGGCAGAGCCGGTGGTTTCCGTATCCAAAGAGAACAGCGCAGCGTCAAGGCGAAAAGCCTATCCGCTGCGCTGTCCAATGTTTGCTTATAAGGTCATGTCAGCGGCTTTGCTGTTCAGCCATATGCCAGCCGGTCACTTCTTGCAGCGCCAGAGGAAGGTCACGATCTGCGCTCTGGTGCAATCCGCGTCTGGGCTGAACGTCATCGCCGTTGTACCCTTGGTGATACCGCTTTCCACCGCCCACAAAACCGCGTCAAGATAGTAAACACCGGGCTTGACATCCGTGAACGGGTTGCGGCTGCTCGCGACCGGCGTTTTTTCAGAGCGCCAGAGGAAACTCACGATCTGCGCTCTCGTGCAGGTGTCGTTGGGGCTGAACGTGGTGTCGCTGGTGCCCTTGGTGATGCCGTTTTCTACCGCCCACAGCACAGCGTCGTAATAATAGCTGCCCACGGAGACGTCGGTAAAGGGCATGGCGCGTGTTTCGGGTTCTGGACTGCCAGCGGCACGCCAGAGGAAGGTCACGGCCTGCGCACGGGTGCAGATGCCATCCGGGGAGAAATGGGTATCATCGGTTCCCTGCGTAATGCCGTTCTCCACCGCCCAATCCACCGCGTCCTCATAATAGCTGCCGGTGGCTACATCCACAAACACGCCGGTCTGAGGGTTGCCGTTGGCTTTCATAAAGACGACCTCGATGGTGTGTGACTTCTTCACGTTCTCGAAGGTATAGGACTTCACCGCACCGATGCTCTTGCCGTCGATCTTGACATTGGCGACAGCATAGCCCTGATCCGGGGTGATGGTGAAAGTCTGATCTCTGCCCTCGCGGACGCTGACATTGCCGGAGGGAGAAATGGAGCCGCCAGCCCCGGCAGTTGCCTTGATGGTGTAGTAGCTATAATTGCTGCCTGTGGCGGGAATTGTTTTCGTCTCCTTGTACTGGCAAATTTGGCAGATACGTTCCTTTTCGCCATCCCGATTTGACGTTGGCCTTTGGGCGACCGTCCAATCGCCAAAGGTGTGCTTTTCCTTTGCAATGGTCACCTTGCCGCAAAGCGAATATTTCTGCTCATGCTCGGTCTCGGTGACGACCCATTCAAGTTCGCAGCCTTCCGCGTGATGTTCAGGATCTTTTTCACCGTATTCCGCTTTACAAACCTCACAGACAGCTTTCATCGTACAGGAGGCTGTGCCGCCAGAGCAGTTGTCCGTTTCTGTGTGGCTTGCATCTCTGAAGCAGACGCGGGTATGTGTGTCATTGCCGTTGGAAGTCCATGCGCCCCAGTCGTGACCGAGGATGTTGCCGGATGTGAAGGTGGCTTCATCGGTTGTGCCCTTGGAGCTCAGACCGCAGGCCGCGCAGGACTTGTAATAGACCGCCTTTTCCGTGCAGGTCGCACCGGATTTCAGATACTTCGCTTCCGCAATTTCCGCTGTGAAATCATGCGGCAGGAGTTTGCCGTATTCGCCGCCGCAGACCGCGCAGACGGCCCTTGCCGTACAGGTTGCCGTGCCGCCGGAGCAATTCTCGGTTTCCGTATGGCTGGTGTCACGCTTACAGATTCGGGTGTGGGTCTTTTCATCGCTGTTCTGCGTCCAAGCGCCCCAGTCGTGGCCCAGAACACTGCCGGATTCAAAGGTGGCTTCATCGGTTGTGCCCTTGGAGCTCAGACCGCAGACGGTGCAGGATTTGTAGTAGACTGCTTTTTCTGTGCAGGTCGCGGCAGATTTCAGATACTTCGCTTCCGCAATTTCCGCCGTAAAATCGTGCGCCAGAAGCTCGCCGTATTCGCCGCCGCAGACCGTACAAACAGCCTTGTGCGTGCAGTCTGCCGTACCGCCGTGGCAATTCTCGGTTTCCGTATGGTTGGCGTCGCGGGAGCAGACGCGGGTGTGGGTGACATTGCCGTTGGACGTCCATGCGCCCCATTCATGGCCCAGAACGCTGCCGGATTCAAAGGTAGCCTCGCTGGCCGTACCCTTGGAGCTCAGGCCACAAACCGTGCAGGACTTGTAGTAGACCGCTTTCTCCGTGCAGCTGGAGCCGGATTTCAGGTACTGCTCCTCTGCCGTTTCTGCCGTGAAGTCGTGGGGCAGCTTTTCGCCGTACTCGGCATTGCAGGTACTGCACTTTGCCTTGGCGGTGCAGGTGGCCGTGCCGCCGGAACAATTATCGGTTTCGGTGGCGTTGCAGTTCTCACGCCGGCATGTCCGCGTGTGCGTACCGTTGCCATTGGACGTCCAACTCCACAAATGGCCCAGCGCTGTGCCCGGCTCCTCATACAGATGATTGTCATTGTGTTCGATCTCACCGCACACGCATCTCCAGTAGTAAACAGCATCGTGGGTGCAGTCCGCAGGCGTTTTCAGTGTTCCGGGATAACCGTTGGTCCAGGTATTGAATTCGTGCTGGTGCCACTGCGCTATAATGTGGATAGAACTCACCGTGTCGCTTCCTGCCAGATCGCCATAGGTCATGTCCTCAGTAACGGTGACATCACCGCATTTCCATCCGGTGAATACCCAGTCTTGATACGTAGGATTTTTAGGCAGGTAATCGAATACCTTGGCTCCCCACCGGACATACCGGGCACTTCCGCCGGAAACTCCCTCCAAGGTGTAACTGATGGTATAATTTTTCACAGTAAACTTTGCCTGAATGGTCAGATCCTCGGCAGGCATTGTGAAGGTCAGCACCGGGTTGACCCGACCGCCGCCCTCCGGCTTGTTGAGGAAAACCCACTCCAGAAACTGATTGCCCGTTGTCGGCGTTGCCGTCAGCGTGACCGTTTCGCCCGCCTTGGCCTTTGTGCTCATGGGCGTTACCGAACCCCACTCCGGCATGCCGATCTTAACTACCGTGACGGTGTATTCGTGCTCCGTCCAATGGGCGTAGAGGGTCTGCGTACCGAACACCGTCACGGTGGTGTTTTCCTTAATCTCGGTGCCGCCGTTCTGTTCCGTGTACCAACCGGCGAAATCGTAGCCCTCATAGCTGGGAACCGGAAGCGTACCGTAGGGTTCGCCGGTCATCAACGATCTGGTTTTGTCCGCTTCGTCCAGCGTACCGCCGTTGGGGTCAAAGGTCACCGTGAGGGGCCGCGCAACCGCGCCGGAGACAAGGTACAGCTTCTGGTCATCCTTATACTCCACGTGGGCATTGGCGTCGTCCGCGAAGAAACACTTCCCGTAATCCTTGCGGTAAGCATTGGAAAACGCCACGGGGTAGCTGGTGTCTGCGGTGGTCACGCCAATAGCCGCCCCGGTGGACATGCCGATCTCGATGGTCAGCGTCTTGCCGGAGGGCAGATACACATTGTTGGCCTTGCCGGAAACCGTGTTGTTCTGCACGAGGGGCTTGTTTCCGACCCTCAGTTGGCCGCTGTTGCTGGGGTTGATATAAATGCCGCCGCCACTGCCACCGGCTTTATTATTCTCGATCTTACCGCTGTAGAGTTGGCAGACCGAGCCGGAGCGGTAAATATACACGCCGCCGCCGTTGCCGGTGGCCGTATTGCCGGAGATCTCGCCGCCTTGCATATTCAGCCACGACGGCTCCTGATTCAGATAGATGGCGCCGCCGTCACCGCTGGTGTTTCCGGTAATCTTGCCGTCATAGAGGAAGAACTGGCAGTCCTTGTCAAGCACATGAACCGCGCCGCCCTCTGAATTGGCCTTGTTGCCGCTGATCTCGCCGCCCCGCATGTAGAGCGTCGTCGACTGATTAGAATCTTGGCGCAGGCAGATGGCGCCGCCCCAGCGGCTGGCGGTATTGCTGTTGATCTTCGCGCTGCCGGAAATGTTGATCTCGCCCCAACCCATCAGAATCGCGCCGCCGTCCAGACTGGAGGAGTTGCCGGTGATCTCCGCGCTGCCGGAAATGTCGATCTTACCATTGCCGCGCATATAGATGGCGCCGCCTCCGGCATCGTTGTTGCTTTGGGTCGCTGCATTCCCTGAGATGGTGCCGCCGGTCATCTTGATGGTGCCGCCGGTGGTGGAGAAGAACGCACCACCATTCTTGGCCGAGTTGTTCTTGATGACGCCGCCGTACATATTGAAATTGCCGCCGGTAGCGTTCGGCTTGTTTTTCGCGAAGTTCTGGAAAATAGCGCCGCCGTAGTTCCTGCCATAGTTGTCGGAAATCTCACCGCCGTACATGTTGAACACGCAATCCTTGTCATCCAGAGCGATGGCTCCGCCGCCGCCATTACCGGTAACTTTGCCGCCGGTGAGCTTGCCGCCGTACATATCCAGTCTGCTGTTGTAGAGGTAGACGCACATGCCGCCCCAACCAGAGGTAGCGCCCTTGACGGTGCCGCCGCCCTGACAGTCACAGAGGACAAGGCGTCCGCCGTTTTTGACCTGAATCTTGGCTGTGCCGTTGCTGGCAAGGGTCTTGCCGTTCAGGCACAGATATAGTGTTTTGCCATCCACCGTCAGATGGCTGCTGAGCTCAGCATTACCCGTCAGGTAAACGTAGGCGGAATTGTTGGTATATGTGATGCTGCTCGTGTCGCTCCACGGCTGATAGGTCACGTTGGAATGGCTGGTATGGTCGCCCGCACTGACGCTTCCGCCGCAGATGCAGTGGGAATGTGAAGCCGAAGCCTGCAACGTAAAAGCAGCACCCGGCTCGCCGCTTAGCGCCATAAGTGCGGCAACTGCGGCATCATAGCGGGTAAAATCGAGTACCGCGAAATCTTCATCAGAAAGCTGTACCTTCGCCTCGTCAATGGCTTCTAACTGCGCTTCTACGTCCGCCGCATGATCTTCGCTGATTGTTTCCGCTTCCGGCAGCGCATCGATCAGTGCCTGCACATCTGCCGCGGTGATGGCCGGAGCGTCGTTGGACGTACCTGTCTGTCCGCTTTCTTCTGCAGCATATTTCCCGCAGTTTTCCGGCAGAGCACCGTCTGCACCGCAGACGGTGCAGCTTGCATTCATGCTCTCTGCCGTGCAGGCGGTTTCGCAGGTGCATACAGGGAGGTTTTCCGCGCTGCCCTCAGCAAAAGCCGTTGTTGGCAGCAGTGTCAGCACCATACAGCACATGAGCAGGATGCTGAGCAGTCGTTTTTTCATAGTCATTCCTCGCTTTCTTCTCGCGTGTCGTCCCGTCCCCCGTGGGAAGCGCGTTTTGGAGCAAGAGGGAATTGCATCGGGATATATCCCGATGCAAGGGAGTACTCCCTTACAATGCGTATTGACTTCTATTTTTGCGCTGGCAGCGTGATCCCCGCGAGGGAAAACTCAAAGCGCATCGCCAGCGCACGGAACAGCGCCTGCATCACCTGTTCGGAGATCGTGCGGATATCCAGCCCTTCCACGAACCGGATCGCCTGTTCCGTTTCCTCCTTCGGGACGTTGTACGCCCGCAGACTCATGGTGAGAAACAGCCGCAGCTTCTTTTCCAGCGTCAGCTCCTCGTCGCAGGGGTGGGCCATGTAGCCGCGCATGATGCTGGCTGAGCCGATCTCCATGTCATAAAAATCTCGGGCAGTCAGCTCCGGCTGATACGGACCGAAGATCTGATACAGCTCCTTCGCCGTTTCCCGGAAGATAAATTCAGACGCTTCCTTCTGCGTGTAGGCTTCAATGTAAATTTCCCGCAGATTTTCGTTCAGCTCCGTCAGCGTCATCTGGATCGCCGTTTCGACCGCGTAGACATAGATCGGCGGCAGCTTCGCACCCGCCGCGCTTCGCGCCATAGCGAACTGGTTTTCAAACATGAACTCCACCAGCTCCGTCAATACGCCGTCCTTGGCGCGGAAAATATTCTGGAACTGACTGTAAGACACACCGGCCTTTTCGTTGATTTCCGAAAGCGTGGTCTGCTTGTAGCCCTTTTCCAAAAACAGCTTCACGCAAACGGTCAGTATCCGCTTCTTCGTGGGCAAACTTGCGCTTGTGATGGCTATGAGGATCACTTCCTTTCCGCTGTGGTGTAAACACCATCAGTATAGCATATCGCAGAACCAAACGCAACAGGAACAAGTAACTTGTGCGCTGCTTTTTTATGAACGGTTTGCAATGCAGACCGTTCTTTTTTCGTCCTGCAAAACAATTTTCCGAAAACTGGCCAAAAAGCGTTTTTGCGATTGTAGTAAGGGTAGGGAGAAAGAAAAACACTCTGGTCGAATGTTGCTAATGGTAACGCCAATGTTACCGTTGGTATGTCACAATCCCATCGCTGCTGCGATGCCATAAAAACAGAAAAAAAGTCGCAGCAACGAACGGCGGGCGATGGCAACTCGTTCACAAAATGTTTACAAATACACACCCTGCTTTTTGCCGGAAAGATGTCCGTTGTAAAGTGAAGGGAGGCTTGGAGCAGCAGAGAGCAAGATTCTACCGAGGTGCCATAATTCGCTGTCCGCTCATTCTGTCCCAACGGAATCTTGTTGGGGAGTGCCTTCCCCAAACCCTGCTTTACGCAGCCTGACGGCTGCGGCAACCTCGCCCAGCGAAAGAGCTTTGCAAGCTCTATCGCCGCGCAAGGTTTTGAAAACCGCTCGAACTGCAACCAGCTCCCGCAGCCAGCACAGAAGAATTTTTCTCACCGCCATACTCAACAAACGGCAGATGTCTGTCCGTTGTAAAGTGAAAGGGCAAAGCATTGGGACAAAACCGGGTGCTGATTCACTTAGTAAGGTGGAGAGGTTTTCAGATTTTTTCTCCGGCAGTACCAAGTTTTTGAGAAATAATGTCCGTTGTAAATTGAGGGGCTTCCAAATCGGAAAGTCCTTCCCGCGCCGGAGCCGGTAACAGTTTGACCCCGGCGGCACGGTGTTCCTTGACAAGTGAATAGCTTTTTCAGGCAACAAGCTTTCTGTGATAGCCGAGCCGAAGGACGCGCCAAGACCTCCCGTGTGGGAGCGAGCGAGCAACGCCAGCTTCGGGAAAGCCGGGTCGTTCCTGGAGGGCGATGACAGCAGAGGGCAGCTACTCCCCATCCGGGATCGTCCGAGCGTGATAACAACCGTCGCAGACCATCCGATGAAAGGCCGCATGAGTTAATTGCGGGCGTGAAGCGAGTGCCGAGAACGTCAGGCAGTCTGAGAAAGCAGAAGTTTAAAGCAAAGGGCCTTCCGTTTTGGAAAGCCCTTGTGAGTTTGAGCCGGTAATAGGGTGCAAATTTGCCCCGAAAACGGCGATAAGTGAAAGGAGATGAAGCCAATGCCCCGCAAAAGGTACGACACGCCGCACCGCAGCCGCGTTGTCAAGACCCGCATGACCGAGGAAGAATACGCCGACTTTGCAGCCCGCCTTGCGCCCTACGGCATCAGTCAGTCCGAGTTTATCCGCAGAGCCATTCAGGGCGCAAGCATCCGTCCCGTTGTCACGGTTTCCCCGATCAACGATGAGTTGCTCGCCGCACTCGGAAAGCTGACCGCCGAATACGGGCGCATCGGAAACAACCTCAATCAGATCGCCCGGACGCTGAACGAGTGGCACAGCCCCTATCCGCAGCTTGCCGGTGAGGTACGGACGACAGCTTCCGACCTTGCCGCCTTGAAGTTTGACATTCTGGAAAAGGTAGGTGAAGCGGTTGGCAACGTTCAAACATATCAGCTCTAAGAACGCCAACTACGGCGACGCAGAAAAATACCTGACCTTTGCACACGACGAGTTCACCATGAAGCCCACGCTGGACGAGCAGGGGCGGCTTGTGCCGAGGGAGGACTACCGCATTTCCACGCTGAACTGCGGCGAGGAAGATTTTGCGATTGCCTGTATGCGTTCCAACCTCCGCTATGGCAAGAATCAGAAGCGCGAGGACGTCAAGAGCCACCATTATATCATCAGCTTTGACCCACGGGACGGCCCGGACAACGGGCTGACCGTAGATAAGGCGCAGGAGCTTGGCGAGAGGTTTTGCCGGGAGCAGTTTCCCGGACACCAAGCCATTGTCTGCACCCACCCGGACGGGCATAACCAGTCCGGCAACATCCATGTGCATATCGTCATCAACAGTCTGCGGATCGAAAATGTGCCGCTGCTGCCCTACATGGACAGACCTGCCGACACGAAAGCCGGATGCAAGCACCGCTGCACCGACGCGGCGATGGACTATTTCAAATCCGAGGTCATGGAGCTGTGCCACGAAGCCGGTCTTTATCAGATCGATCTTCTGAACGGCAGCGCAAACTGTGTCACCGAGCGCGAGTATTGGGCGAGGAAAAAAGGACAGGCTGCGCTGGATCATGAAAACGCCGCCCTTGCCGCAGAGGGCAAGCCCACCAAGCCGACACGCTTTGAAACCGACAAGGAAAAGCTGCGTCAGATCATCCGAAAAACGATGAACGAATCGTTCACCGTTGAGGATTTTGCGCAAAAGCTCCTGCAATACGGCGTGACCGTCAAGGAGAGCCGAGGACGGTTTTCCTACCTCACACCAGACCGCACAAAGCCCATCACGGCGCGGAAGCTGGGCGACAGCTTTGACAAAGCCGCCGTGCTCGCCGCTTTGGAGCAAAACGCCCTGCGTTCTGAGAATAATCTCACTTCAAATGATGCTATTCCGCGTGACCGCCCCCAATCTTCAAACGAGGGTGCTTCCGACAGGTCTGCCCCGAAGCGGAGCGTACCACAAGCCCCCTCCATTGGGCGCATGGTTGACCGTGAAGCAAAACGCGCCGAGGGCAAGGGCATCGGCTATGACCGTTGGGCGTCAATGCACAACCTCAAGGCGTGGTCGAAAACCTTCATGTACTTGCAGGAGCATGACCTTCTATCTCCAGACAAGCTGATCGCCGCTGTTGATGCAGCCGGTGCGGAAGCACGGGAAGCACGCAGCCGCTATGACGCTGCCGCTGCCAAGGTGACAGATAAAAAGGCAATGCTGGAAGCGA
>ENA-ORTY01004198-ORTY01004198.1-human-gut-metagenome-genome-assembly--contig:-NODE-4198-length-11513-cov-2.779979_pt1 | contig 11513 bp, 8 predicted proteins | sample MGYA00241917_ERZ509198 | MGnify/ENA primary metagenome ERZ509198 (study PRJEB26280, sample SAMEA2338857) | human gut metagenome | biome: human gut; feature: human-associated habitat; material: faeces...
CGCGGCTTTTTAAAATCTTTTCATACTCGGCAATGCGCTTTAAGCATTCCTTGTATTCCTTCTGCAATGCCAGGATCTCCAGGCCGATCAGCTTATACAGGCGCATCTCCAGAATGGCGCTGGCCTGCTTCTCCGTAAAGTTTAACTGCTTTGCATCCTCCTCAAAGCCCGGCACACGGAATCTGATCTTTTCGGTATTTCCCGTCATCAGGCATTCCTTCGCGTCCTTCATGTTCTTTGAGCCGCGGAGTACGGCGATGATCAGGTCGATCACGTCGCAGGCCTCGATGAGACCTTCCTGAACCTCTTTCTTCTCCAGTTCCTTTTCGAGGAGCACATTGTACTTCTTCGTCATATTCCGGTACTGGAATTCCAGGAACGTATTTAAGATCTGCTTTAGGTTCATGGTCTCCGGCCGGCCGTCGTCGATGGCCAGCATGTTGACGCCGTAGGTATCCTCCAGCTTTGTCTTCTTATATAAGATATTCCGTATCTTATTGACATCCGCGTCTTTTTTAAGCTCTAAAACGATGCGGATCCCTTCCTTGCTGGACTGATTGGAGATATCCACCACATCCGGCAGCTTCCGGCTCTCAACCAGCTCCGCCACATCCGATAGGAACTTATTGATCCCTGCGCCGATCATGGTATAAGGGATCTCGGTGATCACCAGCTTATCCCGGTCCGCCTTCCTGCGGCCCAGCTCCACCTCCACCTTTCCGCGGAGGCGGATCTTTCCCGTGCCTGTCTCGTAAATGGACAGGAGATCCTTTTTGTTGGCGATGATGCCGCCAGTGGGGAAGTCTGGTCCGGGAAGATACTCCATCAGATCCTCCACCGTCATCAGCCGGTTGTCAATGTAGGCCTTCACCGCATCGGCTACCTCTCCCAGGTTGTGGGGCGGGATGCTGGTGCTCATGCCCACGGCGATGCCCTCGGCGCCGTTGATCAGAAGGTTGGGGACTCGTACCGGAAGCACCTCCGGCTCCTTTTCTGTCTCGTCATAGTTGGAGACGAAGTCCACGGTTTTGTCCAGATCCTTTAAATAAACTTCCTCTGCAAATTTTTTCAGCCGGGCTTCCGTATAACGCATGGCGGCGGCCCCGTCTCCCTCGATGGAGCCAAAATTTCCATGGCCGTCCACCAGGGCCATTCCCTTTTTAAAATCCTGTGACATGACCACCAGGGTCTCATAGATGGAGCTGTCGCCGTGGGGGTGGTATTTACCCATGGTGTCTCCCACGATACGCGCCGATTTCCGGTGGGGCTTATCGTGATCCAGATGGAGCTCGCTCATGTCGTAAAGCACGCGCCGCTGCACCGGCTTTAAGCCGTCCCTGGCATCGGGGATGGCCCTGGCAGTGATGACGCTCATGGAATAATCCAGGTAGCTTTTCTGCATCTCCTCGGAATATTCAGTCCTTAATATTTTTTCAGCCATTGTCAGGCTCTCCTTCTTTCCTGTTTTCCATTTCTCCGCATGGGACCGTCTGTTCCTTCCGGTCCCTCAGGCCGTTCTGCCCTGCCCTTTAGGCGTCGATCTCCGCCTCATCGGCGTGGTCGTAGATGAATTTTTTCCTGGGAGGAACGTCGCTTCCCATTAAAAGCTCTGTCACCTCGCTGGCCATCCGGGCATCCTCGATCTCCACCCGCTTGAGCACCCGGTTCTCCGGGTTTAAGGTCGTCTCCCAGAGCTGGTCCGCATCCATTTCACCGAGGCCCTTGTACCGCTGGAGGGTAAAATCTCCGGAATGGGTCCTTTTATATTCCTCCAGGGCCTTATCGTCATAGAGATACCGCTCCTCTCCCCGTTTTGGGACCACCTTATAAAGAGGCGGCATGGCGATATAAACGTGGCCGTCGTAGATCAGCTCCGGCATGAACCGGTACAGGAAGGTAAGCAGAAGCGTATCGATATGGCTTCCGTCCACGTCCGCATCGGTCATCAGGACGATCTTATCATATTTTAATTTGGTGATGTCAAAATCGTTGCCGTATCCCTCGGAAAAACCGCAGCCAAAAGCGTTGATCATGGTCTTGATCTCCGCATTGGCAAGAACTTTATCCATAGAGGCCTTTTCCACGTTTAAGATCTTTCCCCGGATGGGCAGGATCGCCTGGTACTGGCGGTTCCGGCCCATTTTTGCCGATCCTCCGGCAGAATCTCCCTCGACGATGAAGATCTCGCATCTGGACGGATCCCGGCTCTCGCAGTTGGCCAGCTTTCCGTTGCTGTCAAAGGAAAACCTGGATTTTGACAGCATATTGGTCCTGGCCTTTTCCTCTGCTTTCCGGATCTTTGCCGATTTTTCCGCGCAGGCAATGATGGATTTCAGAACCTCCAGATTCCGGTCGAAGAAAAGCTGCAGTTCCTCGCCGCAGATGGAAAATACGGCCTTTGTAGCGTCTGCGCTGGCCAGCTTCGTCTTTGTCTGGCCCTCGAAGATGGGATCGGGGTGCTTCACTGCCACCACTGCCGTCATTCCATTCCTGGTATCGGCCCCGGTGAAGTTTGTGTCCTTTTCCTTAAGGATCCCCAGCTCCCTTGCGTATGTATTGATCAGGTTCGTAAACCGGGTCTTAAAGCCCACCAGGTGGGTGCCGCCTTCCTGGGTGAAGATGTTGTTGCAGAAGCCCAGAACGTTCTCTTCAAAGGCGTCCACGAACTGGAAGGCCGCCTCTACCTCGATATTTTCAACGGTTCCCTTAAAATATACCGGCTCATGGACCGCTTCTTTCCCGCCGTTCAGCTCCCTTACATAGGCCACGATGCCGTCGGGCTCAGAAAATATCAGGATTTCCTCCTCGCCTGGGCGGCGGTTTTCATAGCGGATCGTCAGACGGGGATTTAAATAGGCCGATTCATGGAGACGGCTTTTGAGCCAGTCGGCCTTGAAGCGCGTTTTTTCAAAGATCGCGGGATCCGGGAGAAAGTTGATCTCCGTTCCCGTTTCCTTTGTGCGGCCCAGGACAGGCAGAAGTCCGTCCTTTAACTCCACTGTGGGGATCCCCTTTTCGTATGCGTCAAAATGGATATATCCGTCCCTGTATACCTTAATGGACAGCCGCTCCGACAGCGCGTTCACCACCGATGAGCCCACCCCGTGGAGACCGCCGCTGGTCTTATAGGAATCATTATCAAATTTACCTCCCGCATGGAGCGTGGAAAGCACCACGCGCTCGGCGGAAACACCTTTTTTATGTAAACCCACCGGGATTCCGCGGCCGTTGTCCCTTACGGTACAGGAGCCGTCGGCCTCCAGAGCCACCAGGACCTCCGTACAGTATCCCGCCAGGTGTTCGTCCACTGCGTTGTCTACGATCTCATATATTAAATGGTTTAAGCCTTTTGTGCCAACGCTTCCAATATACATGCCAGGCCGCTTCCTGACGGCTTCCAGGCCCTCTAAAACTGTGATACTGTCAGCATTATACTGTACTTTCGCCATGAAATACCTCCAAAATTCTTATGGCACGGCCGTCATATCCCGCGCCGTTTCCTGTGATCCATAAAACATAGTCCCACCCATTATACACTCACCCGGAGAGATTTTGCAAGGCTTTTAGCGAATCCATGTTCGATTTATTGTATCCGCCCAGCCGCGCATCTTTTTGCCCGCCTGCAGCGGACAGGAAGCACCGGGCGTCTGCATGGATGGTTTTCTTTATGGAATGGATAAGGATTTGTATATTGATTTTTTCCCTTTTTCTGTTATATTAATACTTGGTCTTATTTTTAACAAAAAAGGAGAGTTACTATGAACAAACTTCTTGACCTCTTCCTTACCTTTGCCCGCATCGGCGGCCTGACCTTTGGCGGCGGCTACGCCATGCTCCCGATGCTCCAGAAGGAAGTCGTGGAAAAGCGCGGCTGGGCTTCGGAGGAGGAGCTGATGGACTACTACGCCATCGGACAGTGTACACCGGGCATCATTGCGGTGAATACGGCCACCTTTGTAGGTCAGAAGACCGCTGGTATCGCCGGAGGCATCATCGCCACCCTGGGCGTTGTATTCCCGTCCCTGATCATCATCACGATCATTGCCGCCTTTATCCAGAACTTTTCCGATCTGGCCATCGTCCAGAACGCCTTCGCCGGCATCCGCGTCTGCGTCTGCGTCCTGATCTTCAATGCAGTGGTAAAGCTCTGGAAAAAATCGGTCATCGACAAGCCGACCCTGGCAGTCTTTCTTGCCGTTTTTGCCGGCTCTGCATTCTTAAACCTGTCCCCGATCCTTTTCGTGATCCTGGCCGCTGTGGCTGGCATCCTTTTAAAGAATAAGGAGGTACAGGTAAAATGATGATGAATTTTTCAAAGCCGGGCTTTTTGCCATCGGCGGAGGAATGGCGACGCTTCCCTTCCTCTACGATATTTCCGACAAGACCGGCTGGTTTACATACGGACAGCTTGCCGACATGGTGGCCATCTCCGAGTCCACCCCCGGCCCCATCGGCGTCAATATGGCTACCTATGTGGGCTTTACCACAGCCGGGATCCCTGGTTCCGTGATCGCCACCCTGGGACTCATCACTCCGTCCATCATCATAATCCTGATCATCGCAGGCTTTTTAAAGGCCTTTAAGGATAATAAATACGTCCAGCACGCTTTTTATGGTCTGCGCCCGGCATCCACCGGCCTCATCGCCGCCGCCGGATTTTCCGTATTCGCACTGATCATGTTCCATAAAGACGCTTATGCGGCGTCCGGGAATATCCTGGATCTGGTGAGCATTCCCAACCTGGTCCTTCTGGCAGTGCTTTACTATTTTACCGCTGTCTGCAAAAAGACCAAGGGACTTCATCCGGTGGTTTTCATCGCCGCATCCGCTGTCATTGGTATTATCTTCCAGTTTGGCGGCGTGTAAGCCTGCCCCCGGCTCCTGGAGCCATTCTTCTGCACGCAGGTATTCATAAAAGCCGCAGGCCTGGCCTGGAGATATCCTCTCCGCCAGAGCCTGCGGCTCTTTTTTCTTTCGCTTTTTATTTCGTATTCTGTATGGAGTTCTGCTCCTCGGTCAGATTCAGAAGATCTCCGATGACAGCGGCGTCCACAATGGCGATCATATTGGAGCCCTCCATCTGGAGATACCGTTTTTCACCCATAACATCCACGAAATTTCCCACATAGACCGTCAGGGACTCTGTGTTCCCGCCGTTGGAAAATTCCACATCCAGCGTCATCCTCTGATCCTCTGTAAGGCCCGCGGAGGTCAGCTCCGGCCCGGTTGCATGGAAGGAGGCGAACTCCTGGGGCTTTAAGGCCGTCATTCCAGCCGCGATCCGGGTCATGGCCTCTGTATCCGCCGTTTTATAGGAAACAGTCTTTCCATCTACGACAGTCACGGCCTTTATAAGATCTCCGGCCGAAGCCGTAAGATCCAGGCTGTCCCGGACCACCAGGCTGTCATAATCAAAGACCAGGGCATCCAGAGCCTCCGGCTTTATGGTGTATACATTTCCGCTTCCCTCAATGGTCATATAATAGTTTCCGTCCGGATCTGCATCGCCGATGAAAAGATATTTTTCTCCCTTTTCTCCGTCTGTGATATAAACGGAGCGATCCGCGTCATCCAGACCGTACTGGTCCAGATCCCCTGCGTTCTCCACCTCTGATACGGCACGAAGATTTAAAAATACATCCGCCATGGCCTGGAACCGCTCCTGGTCAATGGGGATCTCCTTATCTGTGGCGTCCTGCCAGACACCGTCCTCCATCTTAAACAGCATTTCCGCCTCCGGGCTGCTGTAACAGAAGTCAATGGGCTTTTCCAGAGCCAGGACCGGGATCTCCGCTCCGGTCATATCCGCTACGAAAGACTCGTCCCGCAGTTCCTTAAATTCCGTCTGGGGAGCCTCCGAAAAAGAAGCCTTTCCTCCGGAACAGCCTGCCAACATCAGTCCCAGAGCCATCACCACGGCTCCCGATACGATCTTTTTCTGTCTCATATTTTTCTTCATCCTTCCATATTTAAAATTCGATCATGCCTGACCAGTATATCACAGCTTTGTGTCGTCTCTGTGAATCCTCCAGACATTGTACCCCTCCGGGGGAAATATGTGAACCCCCATTGTCTAAAGCCAATGGGCCTCCTGTTTCATCGACCTCGTGACCTGCCATCTCCACAGGCGTAAATTCGGACAATTCCTGCCCTATATTGCACGTCTCCCCTCAAAAAGAGCCCGACGCCTACTCGGCGTCAGACTCCATATCTCTCATACAAAAGCATCCAATTACCGCCAGCCCGAATCCCAGGGCTCCGCATATATACGATATGTGGGAAAACGACGGCACTGTCATTCCCAGAAGAATGATCCCCAGTCCAAGGATCTGGTATTTTACTCCTCGCATGAAAGCCCTCCTCTCCATCTATCTCAACTGTGGATTTCTTTCTGCTTAAAGTATACTACAATCCGCTGTCTGATAATATAGATATTTTCGAAATAATTTCTTACGATTCTATTGCTTCGGATCCAGCTTAAGGCCAGCCAGGGCTTTGGCAAAGGCGTTGTTCACCGGCTCCTCCGCTTCCTTCCTCTGCTGATTCATGTACCGGGCCACATCTCTTTTGGACACGCCTGCCCCCTCCTTCTTCCTCCGTTCCTGGAAGGCGGAAAGCTTCTCCTTATGGCCGCAGGAGCAGACGAAGATCTGTCCGTCGCCCTTTCCCCGCAGCTCCATCCGTTTATGGCACACGGGGCATCTGGCGTTGGAGGTCCTGGAGACCGTTTCCCGGTATCCGCACTCCCGGTCCTGGCAGACCAGCATCTCGCTGTTCTTTCCCTTTACCAGCAGCAGGTTTTTTCCGCACCTGGGACATTTTTTACTTGTCATGTTGTCATGGCGGAATTTTCCCTCTCCCCGGCGGATCTCTCCGGTCAGCTCCTCCGAATAGCTGCGGATCTCAGACATGAACGCGGTCCTGGAAAGCTCTCCCCTGGCGATCCGGGAGAGCTTCATTTCCCAGTCTGCCGTCAGCTCCGGCTTTTTTAAGTCCTCCGGCACCAGCTCCAGAAGCTGCCGGGCCTTGGAGGTCAGAAGGATGTCCTTCCCCTTCTTCTCCAGAAGGAAGCTGGAAAACAGCTTTTCGATGATATCCGCCCGGGTCGCCACAGTACCCAGGCCTCCGGTCTCCCCCAGAGTCCTTGCCATGGCCTTATCCTGGGACTCCATATACGCCACCGGATTTTCCATGGCAGAAAGCAGGGTGGCCTCGTTGAAGTGAGCCGGGGGCTTGGTTTTTCCTTCGGTCATGGCAAAGGAAATTCCCTGGAGCACGTCTCCCTCCTTAAGGTCCGGAAGGATCTGGCCTGCCGCAGAGCTTCCATCTCCTCCGGCATCCTCTGGATCCGCCTCTATGCCTCCATCCAGATTTTCATAAACAGCCTTCCATCCGGCTGTCTTTATGACGTTTCCGTGGGCCGTGAACAGCTCCTCACCGGCCCTTACGGTGATCTCCGTCTGCTCATATTCACAGGGCGGGTACAGGACTGCCAGGAAGCGGCGTACCACCAGGTCATAGATCCGCCGCTCGTCGATGGTCATATGGGTCAGATCCACAAACTGCTCTGTGGGGATGATGGCGTGATGGTCCGATACCTTCTTATCATCCACAAAGGAGGGCTTTGCAGGCAGCGGCTGGTTTATGAGCCGTCCCGCCAGGACCCGGTACGGGCCCACGGAGCATGCCTTTAACCGTTCCTTTAAGGTGGGGACGATGTCCGAGCTCAGATACCTGGAGTCTGTCCTGGGGTACGTTAAGACCTTATGGTTTTCATAAAGCCTCTGCATGATGTTTAAGGTCTCCTTGGCTGAGTAATCGAACCGGCGGCTGGCCTCCCGCTGGAGCTCCGTCAGGTCGTAAAGCAGGGGCGCCATGGTCTTCTTCGGCGTTTTCTTCACCCGCTCCACCACAGCCTGCTTCCTGGAGAGCTCCTTAAGGATATTCTCGATCCTCTCCTTCTGGAAGGAGCTTCCGCTGCCGCTCTTTTTGTCCTTCCAGGCCAGGGTGAGGCTGCCTGTCCGGCCGCGGATCCCGTAATAGGGCTTTGGCACAAAGCGGCGGATCTCCTCCTCCCGGCTGGCGATCATGGCCAGAGTCGGCGTCTGGACGCGGCCGCAGGAAAGCTGGGCATTGTATTTGCATGTCAGCGCCCGGGTGGCGTTGATCCCCACCAGCCAGTCGGCTTCCGCCCGGCACATGGCGGCATCATAAAGGGGCTCATACTCCCTTCCGTCCTTCAGATGGGCAAAGCCCTCCCGGATGGCCTTATCGGTGACCGAGGAGATCCAGAGACGTTTTAAAGGCTTTCTGGCCCCGGCCTTCTTAAGGATCAGCCTGGCCACCAGCTCCCCCTCCCGGCCTGCGTCGGTGGCGATGATGATCCCGCCCACATCCTTCCTGTGGATCTGCTCCTTTACGGCATTATACTGCTTTGCCGTCTGCCGGATCACCTCCAGTCTGAAGGTCTCAGGCATCATGGGAAGATCCTCCAGCTTCCATTCCTTATATTTTTTGTCGTAGTCCTCCGGGTCTGCCAGGGTCACCAGATGGCCCAGGCCCCAGGTGACGATATATTTTTCGCCCTCCATGGCCCCGTTTAACTGCTTCTGGCATTTTAAGACCCTGGCGATATCCCTGGCCACGGACGGCTTTTCTGCGATCACAAGTTCTTTCATTCTGCGGCTCCCTTACTCTGTCTTCTGGGAAAAGATCTGCTGGAACAGATATTTTCCGCTTTCCGTCCGGAAGATCCTCCGGAACACGTCCTCCCGTGTCTCCGGGAGGGCTCCCTCTTCAAAAAGGTTCACTAAAAAGTCAGCCTCCACCAGGAGCTGGTAATCCATTCCGTCGATGTCCGTATACGTGTGGTGATGGCCCACCAGATAGGATACTCTTTGTATGACGGTTTCCGGCCATCCCTGGGAGGCCAGCAGCTTTTCTGCCTCCGGGGGACCTTCGATCTCCTGGTATCTTCCTGTGTTGCGGCCATATTTTTCTTCCGATCTATGGATCCCGATGTCGTGGACGATGGCCGCGGCCTCCAGGATCTCCTGGTCCTCCTTCTTAAGCCGTTCCATCCGGCCCATGAGCCCAGCGTATTCATACACCTTGGTGAGATGCTGGATCCGTCTGGCATCTCCGGCGTCGTACCGGATCATGGCCAGCAGGAGACGGTCTGTTTTTCCCGGCCCATCCGCCGGACATTCCAGCTGCCGGTCGTAGGGCTCCTGCCTTACATGCTCTTCCATGACCTCCTCTGCGTCCACACAGCCCATGGATTCATAAAACCTCTGGGTCTCCACCGCCGAATGGGAGGAGATATAAAGCTTTTCCGCTCCATGGTCCCGGGCCCAGTCCTTTGCCAGTAAAAAAAGCTGCCGTCCGGCCCCATGTCCCCTGAGATCCTCAGATACATGGAGGCTGGTCATATCCCTGTACTGGCCCCGGCTTCCCATGTGTCCGCCTTCTACGGACACAAATCCTTTGAGGATCCCTGGAAGTCCCAGGGCCTCTGCCTGGAACGCCCCGTATACGGCCCCGTTTCCATCTATGGTATCCTTCAGGCACTGCACCAGAAAATCGTATTCCTCCCGGCTCCAGTCATCAATAAAAGGGGCCGGTTCGATCACCCACCGGCCCTCTCTTTTACGGTAACAGTCCTGTACCGTCTGATGTCTTATGAAGTCCTGGAACAGCTCCGGCGTCAGCTCATGCTTTTTAAGTCTCCGATACTGGATCATCCCAAAACACTCCTTTTATTTATCCCAGATATGCTTTAATAAGACGGAAGGTATTCTCCACCCCGTCCACATGGCTTCTCTCATAGCCGTGGGAGGCGAACACGCCCGGTCCGATGAGTCCGTGGCGGATATCGTTTCCGGCCTTTAAGGTAGCCTCCACATCGGAGCCGTAGTGGGGATAAATATCCACGGCAAAATCAATGCCATTTTCCTTTGCCAGACGGATCTGGGTCTTTACCACGTCATAGTTATACGGTCCGCCGCTGTCCTTGGCGCAGATGGATACCTGATGCTCTGTGCAGGAAAGTCCCTGGCCTACACAGCCCATGTCCACAGACCATGCCTCGGTCACGCCCTGGGGCACCGGAGCACAGCCGCCGTGGCCCACCTCTTCATAGATGGTAAAGTGCAGGTAGATCCGGCGCTTTGTGGCCACCTTCTCGTCCTTCAGATATCTGGCATAGCCCATGAGGATGGCGGAGGACAGCTTATCATCCAGGAAACGGCTCTTGATGTAGCCCTTTTCCGTCACACGGAACCGGGGCTCGAAGCAGACATAGTCGCCGGCCATGATCCCCAGGGCCTCGGCGTCGGCCTTCGTCTTTACATCCTCGTCCAGGATCACCTCCATCACATCCCAGGTCCTGGGTGTGGTCCCATAGCTTCCGTTCACATGGACCGACGGGTTGGCAAGCTGGCAGGTTCCCTCATAAATGCCGTTGAATTTTGTGATCACGCGGACGTTCTCCGCCTCGGCATTGTTGGCCTGCATCCCGCCGATGTTGGTAAGCTTTAAATGGCCGTCTGCCTTGATCTCATGGACCATGGCTCCCAGGGTATCGCAGTGCCCCTCCAGTAAGATGGCGTCATTCTCATCCTCCCCGCCCAGGTCTGCGATGACGCTGCCCTTTCCGGTGCGGTATGCGTGATAGCCCATTTTTCCGAATTCGTCTAACAGATACTGGGTCACGCCCTCTCCATAGCCCGAGGGGCTGTCGATATTGATGAGGTTTTCTGCCTGTTCCAGGATGTAATCCACGTATTTTTTATTGTCCATAGTACCTTCTCCTTTTTTATTTTCTATGTCCCATCATAGCATAAGATCGCTGTTTATGCAATGAAGGTCCAGCCGCTTTTTCAGCTCCGCATGCTCTGGAGCGGAAAGCTCCGGATCAGTCTTAAGGAGCTGTTCCACATCCTCGGAGACCTTCTGTAAGGTCACAGCGTCCGTATAAATATCTGCCAGCTTAAATTCCAGGTCCCCGCTCTGGCGGATCCCGAAAATATCTCCCGGCCCCCTGAGCCTCAGATCCTCAGATGCGATGAAAAAGCCGTCGTTGGATTTATTTAAGACCTCCAGCCTCTGGTTTTTTCCCTTGTCCCCGGAGGCGTTGACCATGATGCAGTAGGACTGGTCCCCGCCCCGGCCCACACGGCCCCTCAGCTGGTGAAGCTGGGCCAGGCCGAACCGCTCGGCGTTTTCGATGACCATGACCGTCGCATTCGGCACATTGACCCCGACCTCGACAACCGTTGTGGAAACAAGTACCTGGATCTCATTTTTTACAAACTGATCCATGATCTTATTTTTCTGCTCTGCTTTCATCTGCCCATGTAAAACGCCGATCACAATGTCTTCCGGCAGTTCTTCCCGCAGACGTTTTGCATAATTGGTGACATTTTCTGCTTCCATATTTTCACTCTCTTCCACTAACGGACAGATCACATATGCCTGATGTCCCTCCCGTATTTCATGTTCGATAAAAGCAT
>ENA-ORTY01004205-ORTY01004205.1-human-gut-metagenome-genome-assembly--contig:-NODE-4205-length-11493-cov-2.676867_pt1 | contig 11493 bp, 8 predicted proteins | sample MGYA00241917_ERZ509198 | MGnify/ENA primary metagenome ERZ509198 (study PRJEB26280, sample SAMEA2338857) | human gut metagenome | biome: human gut; feature: human-associated habitat; material: faeces...
AGTATGGACGACGGACATGGCAATATACTGCTTTCCAAAAAGGAAGCGCAGCAGGATACCGCATGGGATGTACTGAAGACGTATCTGGAAGAAAAGAAAGAGCTGACCGTAAAGGTCAGTGAAGTAGTAAATGCCGGTGTGGTTGCCTATGTGGAAGGAATCCGTGGATTTATTCCGGCGTCCCAGCTTTCCCTGCAGTATGTGGAGGATCTGGCACCTTTCCAGGGCAGGCAGCTTAACGTGCGCGTGATCACGGTGGATCCGGAGAAGCAGAAGCTGGTTCTTTCAGCAAAGGAAATTTTAAGAGAGCAGGAGAAGGAAGCACATGACCACAAGGTAGCCATGATCGTACCGGGAACGATTCTGAATGGAACGGTAGAGAGTCTGCAGCCCTATGGAGCCTTTGTAGCACTGCAGGATGGACTGAGCGGTCTGGTTCATATTTCACAGATTTGTGAAAAAAGGATCAAGAAGCCTTCAGAGGTTCTGAAGGCAGGCGATAAGGTTAAGGTCAAGGTATTAAACACCAATGACGGCAGGATTTCCTTAAGCATTAAGGCAGCAGAGGAAAATGCGCAGGCAGACGAGATCGAGGATACAGATGCGAAGCAGTACAGCTCGGGAGAGAGTCTTGGAACAAGCCTCGGTGATCTGTTTGCGAAGCTGAAGCTGTAGGGAAGGATATCATCACATGTACCAATATTGTTTGTTTGATCTTGACGGCACACTGACGGATTCCCGGGAAGGGATCACGAAGTGCGTGCAGTATGCCCTTGCAAAGTGTGGGATCGAGGAGCCTGATCTGAAGAAGCTGGAGTGCTTTATCGGACCGCCGCTTCATACAAGCTTTCAGAAGGATTACGGTATGAACCGGGATATGGCGAAAAGGGCGGTAGAGTTTTACCGGGAGAGGTTCCGTCCGATCGGCATTTTTGAAAATCAGGTGTATGAAGGAGTACCGGAAATGCTGCAGGCTCTGTCAGAGTCAGGGTGCCGCCTGGCAGTAGCATCTAGTAAGCCGGAGGTATTTGTGAAAAAGGTGCTGGATCACTTTGACATTGAAAAATATTTTTCTGTTGTGGTCGGAAGCGGTCTTGACGGCAGCAGGGAAAAGAAAGAGGAAGTGGTAGAGGAAGCACTGCGACAGCTTGGTATCCTGGAATTGTCTGAGGAAGAGCGCAGGGAAAGCTGTGCCATGATCGGGGATCGGGAGTTTGACATCCAGGGAGCCAGGGCATGGAAGCTGACCGGGGTAGGTGTGCGCTATGGCTTTGCAGCAGAAGGAGAGCTGGAGGCAGAAGGAGCCGATGCCATTGCGGGAACAGTGGAAGAGCTAAAAGAGATCCTGCTGACAGGACAGGTGAAGGGATGAAAATGGGATTTTTACAGACCATGGAACTGGCATGGCCGGCAGAAGAACTGAAAAAATGGAAATCCATGAAGAAAGCGGTATATCTGTTGCTGCCGCTTTTTCTTTATTATGTGGTGCATGACCTCGCCCAGATCGTTCTCTGGGGAGGACTTGAGCTGATGCTTTCCGGAAATGATGGAGTCTTAAGGGAATGGCTTATGAAGAATGGCCAGACAGCAAATGGCATGGTCAGCGGGATCGCCATATTGCTTGGCATGCTCCCCATATGGGGCATGCTGAAGAAGGAAGCACTTCCGGTATGGAAGAAAAAGGGAAATGTAACCTCCTATGGTGTACTGGCAGCGATCGCACTGTGTGTATCCATGGGTGTGAATATCCTGTTTTTCCAGATGGGGATCACAGAGAGTTCAGCAGCCTATACCAGAGTAGAAGAGGCGCAGTATGGGGTGGCCTTTGCCATTGGGCTTGTATTGTATGGGGTGATTTCACCCATTGCAGAAGAGGCAGTGTTCCGTGGTATCATTTATAACCGGATGAAACGGTGTTTTTCTGTGAAGCTGGCAGTACCGCTTTCTGCACTGCTTTTTGGCCTTTACCATGGAAATACGGTACAGGCATTGTATGGATTTCTGCTTGGGGTGATCATTGCCATAGTTTATGAAAGGTCAGAAAGTTTTGCAGCCCCGGTGATATTTCATGCGGTGGCTAATGTTACGGTATTTACCGTGACTTACAGGAATGGACTTCGGGATTTAAACAGTGCAGTAGCGATCGGACTGGCAGTTGCTTTGTTGTTTTTTGCAGCAGGATTGGGACTATGGTACCTTAAGTTGTACGAAATGGGAGAAAATAAACAGATAATCGATAAATAAATCTGACAAAATAAGCACAAAAAATAAATTCACAAATAATCTGACAATGATAAGAAAAGTCATTATTTACAAATAGAAAAAAGTGATGTATATTGATTTCAATGAAAGTCGCAAAGGAGCGAGCATAGCTCTTTTTGCGGCTTTTTTATGTCATGGGAAATTACGTTGTAATTTACTAAGGGAAGGAGATCCACAAAATGTTTGATGTGAAAAAGACCGTGCCAGATGCACCTCTGTACCGTCCGGAGTTTGAGCATGATAACTGCGGTATCGGTGCCTGTGTAAACATTAAGGGTGTGAAGAGCAGAGAAACCGTTGAAAATGCATTGAAGATCGTTGAGAATCTGGAGCATCGTGCCGGAAAGGATGCAGAAGGTAAGACCGGTGACGGTGTTGGTATTCTGACGCAGATCCCCCATAAATTTTTTAAGAGAGTGACAAAGAGCCTTGGGATCACACTGGGAGAGGACAGAGAATATGGCGTTGGTATGTTCTTCTTTCCTCAGGATGAGCTGCAGAAGAATCAGGCCAAGAAGATGTTTGAGATCATCGTAGAGAAGGAAGGACTTACTTTTCTTGGATGGAGAGAGGTTCCTACCCATCCGGAGGTTCTCGGACATAAGGCAGTTGAGTGTATGCCCCATATCATGCAGGCATTTATAAAGAAGCCCGCACAGGTGGAAAAGGGGCTTGATTTTGACCGCATGCTTTATATTGTAAGAAGAGTATTTGAACAGTCCTCAGATAATACCTATGTGGTTTCCTTATCCAGCAGGACGATCGTATATAAAGGAATGTTCCTGGTTGGACAGCTCCGTACTTTTTTTGCGGATCTGCAGGATAAGGATTTCGAATCTGCCATTGCCATGGTACATTCCCGTTTCTCTACCAATACCAATCCAAGCTGGGAGAGAGCCCATCCGAACCGATTTATCGTGCATAACGGTGAGATCAATACCATTCAGGGTAATGCGGATAAGATGCTTGCCCGTGAGGAAAACATGGAATCCGAGCATCTGCACAGCGTGCTGCATAAGGTACTGCCGGTAGTCAATACAGCAGGCTCTGACTCAGCCATGCTGGATAATACGCTGGAGTTCCTTGTCATGAGCGGCATGGATCTTCCCCATGCAGTGATGATCACGATCCCGGAGCCATGGGAAAACAATAAGACCATGTCCCAGCACAAAAAGGACTTCTATCAGTACTACGCAACCATGATGGAGCCATGGGATGGTCCGGCTTCCATTCTTTTCTGTGATGGTGATGTGATGGGAGCAGTGCTTGACAGAAACGGTCTTCGTCCTTCCCGTTATGTGATCACAGACGATGACCAGCTGATCCTTTCCTCTGAGGTTGGGGTACTGGATATCGATCCTTCAAAGATCCTTGTAAAGGAAAGACTTCGTCCCGGCAAGATGCTGCTTGTGGATGTCACAAAGGGCAAGGTCATTGATGATAATGAACTGAAAGAGGGTTATGCTTCCAGACAGCCTTATGGTGAGTGGCTGGACAGCAACCTGATCCATCTGCGGGATCTGAAGATTCCGAATGAAAGAGTACCGGAATTTGCATATGAAGAAAGACAGCGGATGCAGAAGGCCTTCGGTTATACCTACGAAGAGTTAAAGACGAGCATTCTTCCCATGGCAAAGAACGGAGCCGAGGCTATTGCAGCCATGGGAGTGGATACCCCGATCCCGGTTCTGAGCAAGACCAATCATCCTCTTTTCCATTATTTCAAGCAGAAATTTGCGCAGGTAACCAACCCGCCTATTGATGCGATCCGTGAGGAAGTGGTTACTTCAACAACTGTTTACGTGGGAACCGACGGCAATATCCTGGAGGAAACCCCGAAGAACTGCCACGTGATGCAGGTAAGCAATCCGATCCTGACCAATACCGATCTGATGAAGATCAAGGATATAAATCAGGAAGGCTTTAAGGCAGAAGTGATTCCGATCACCTATTATAAGAATACGAGCCTTGAGCGTGCTATTGACAGACTGTTCGTAGAGGTGGACAGAGCTTACAGGGACGGTGTGAACATCATGATCCTGTCTGACAGGGGCGTAGATGAAAATCACGTGGCAATCCCGTCTCTGCTTGCCGTATCAGCTTTGAACAGACATCTGGTCGTAACCAAGAAAAAGACCAGTGTAGCGCTGATCCTGGAGTCAGGAGAACCCAGGGATGTGCATGATTTTGCTACCCTGCTTGGTTATGGTGCCTGTGCGATCAATCCTTATCTTGCGCAGGAATCCATCCGCGAGCTGATCGACAGCCATATGCTTGACAAGGATTATTATGCAGCCGTTGATGATTACAACAACGCTATTTTACATGGCATTGTCAAAATCGCTTCCAAAATGGGAATCAGTACGATCCAGTCCTATGAAGGATCCCAGATCTTTGAAGCAATCGGTATTGATAAGGATGTTATTAACAAATATTTCCCTCATACGGTATGCCGTGTGGGTGGTATTACCTTAAAGGATATTGAAAAGGAAGTGGATGCACTGCATTCACAGGCTTTTGACCCGCTGGGACTTGCAAATGACCTGACACTGAACAGTGTGGGACATCACAAGATGAGAAGTGGTGGTGACGAGCATCTGTACAATCCGGCAACGATCCATATGCTGCAGGAATCCACAAAGCGTGGTGATTATCAGATGTTCAAGCAGTATACAGCCCTTGTCAATGATGAGGATTCAGTAAAGAACCTGCGTGGCCTGATGGATTTCAATTATCCGGAAAAAGGAATCCCGATCGAGGAAGTAGAAAGCGTGGATTCCATTGTAACCAGATTTAAGACAGGAGCCATGAGCTATGGTTCCATTTCCAAGGAAGCACATGAGACACTGGCAATTGCAATGAACACCATTCACGGACGCTCCAATTCCGGTGAAGGTGGTGAGGATCTGGAGAGACTTTCTGCAGGGTCTGATGGCAAGAACAGATGCTCTGCCATCAAACAGGTAGCCAGCGGACGTTTCGGTGTAACCAGCAGATATCTGGTAAGCGCCAATGAGATCCAGATCAAAATGGCACAGGGCGCAAAGCCCGGTGAAGGCGGACATCTGCCGGCAGGCAAGGTTTATCCCTGGATCGCAAAGACCAGACATTCAACACCCGGCGTAGGTCTGATCTCCCCGCCGCCTCATCACGATATTTATTCCATCGAGGATCTGGCAGAGCTGATTTATGATCTGAAGAATGCCAACAAGCAGGCAAGGATCAGTGTCAAGCTGGTTTCTGAAGCTGGTGTTGGTACTGTTGCAGCCGGTGTTGCGAAGGCCGGTGCACAGGTTATCCTGATCTCCGGTTATGATGGTGGTACCGGTGCGGCACCGAGGAATTCCATTCACAATGCAGGACTTCCCTGGGAGCTTGGACTTGCAGAGACACACCAGACGCTGATCATGAACGGACTTCGTAATAAGGTAAGGATCGAGACAGACGGTAAGCTGATGAGCGGTCGTGACGTAGCTATCGCAGCGATCCTTGGTGCAGAGGAATTCGGCTTTGCGACAGCACCCCTGGTAACCATGGGATGTGTCATGATGAGAGTCTGCAATCTGGACACATGTCCTGTGGGTGTGGCTACCCAGAATCCGGAGCTTCGTAAGAATTTCAGAGGAAAGCCGGAGTATGTGATCAACTTCATGCACTTTATCGCAGAGGAACTGCGGGAATATATGGCAAAGCTTGGTGTAAGGACTGTGGATGAGCTGGTCGGCCATACCGAGTTCCTGAAGGTAAAGGATAACCTTTCTAAGAGCCAGAAGCAGGTAGATCTAAGTCTGATCCTTGAGAATCCCTATGTGGGCAGCAAGGAGAAGGTTACCTTTGATCCGAAGCAGGTTTACGATTTCAAGCTGGAAAATACCATGGACGAAAAGGTACTGTTAAAGCAGCTTGACAAGGCCATTGAAACCGGTGCAAGAAGAAGCATTGAGGTAGATGTCAAGAATACGGACAGAGCCTTTGGTACGATCCTTGGTTCCGAGATCACAAGAAGACTTGGGGATCAGGTGGCAGAGGATACCTACCGTGTACTGTGTAACGGTGCCGGCGGACAGAGCTTTGGTGCCTTTATCCCGAAGGGACTGACACTTGAGCTTGTGGGAGATTCCAATGACTACTTTGGCAAGGGCTTATCCGGCGGTAAGCTGATCGTATATCCACCGAAGGGAAGCCGGTTCAAAGCAGATGAAAATATCATTATCGGAAATGTGGCACTGTATGGTGCAACCAGTGGAAAAGCCTTTATCAATGGTGTAGCTGGTGAGCGTTTCTGCGTCAGAAACTCCGGTGCGATCGCTGTTGTAGAGGGCGTGGGTGACCATGGCTGTGAATATATGACAGGAGGCCGTGTGGTAGTCCTTGGCTCTACAGGCAAGAACTTTGCTGCAGGTATGAGCGGCGGTGTGGCTTATGTACTGGATGAGGACAATGACCTGTATATCCGCCTGAACAAGGAAATGGTATCTTCCTATGAAGTAACTTCCAAATATGATGTTATTGAACTGAAGGATATGATCAAGGAGCATGTGGCTCTGACCAATTCCGAAAAGGGTAAGATGATTCTGGATCATTTCAGTGATTATCTGCCGAAGTTCAAGAAGATCATCCCACATGACTACGAAAAGATGCTGGCTACCATCGTACAGATGGAGGAAAAGGGCCTTTCTGCAGAGCAGGCACAGATCGAAGCATTCTACGCAGTCAGGGCAGCAAAATAAGGAGGTGTCACGATGGGAAAACCAACAGGATTTATGGATTATAAAAGAGAAGTATCAAAGGACGTAAAGCCTAAGGACAGGATTAAGAATTTTAATGAGTTCCATGAGCACCTCTCGAAAGAAAAGCAGCAGCTTCAGGGAGCAAGATGTATGGACTGCGGTGTGCCCTTCTGCCAGGCAGGAATGAACATCTGCGGAATGACAAGCGGCTGCCCCCTGCACAATCTGGTGCCGGAATGGAATGATCTTGTTTATACCGGAAACTGGCAGCAGGCTTATAACCGTCTGAAAAAGACGAACAGCTTTCCGGAGTTTACCTCCCGTGTGTGCCCGGCGCTCTGTGAAGCAGCCTGCACCTGCAATCTGATCGGGGATCCGGTTGCCACGAAGGAAAATGAATATGCGATTATTGAGAATGCCTATGAAAAGGGCTATGCCGATCCGAAGCCTCCCAAGGTTCGGACAGGAAAGACGGTAGCAGTTGTAGGAAGCGGCCCTTCCGGACTTGCTGTTGCCGATCAGTTGAATAAAAGAGGCCACAGCGTAACGGTGTATGAGCGTTCTGACAGGGTTGGCGGACTTTTGATGTACGGAATCCCCAATATGAAGCTGGAGAAGCATATCGTAGACCGTAAGATCAAGGTCATGGAGGCAGAAGGCATCGTGTTTAAAACCGGTGTGGATGTCGGTAAGGATATCAAGGCAGAAAAGCTCTTGAAGGAGTATGACAGAGTCGTACTTGCCTGCGGTGCTTCCAACCCGAGAGATATTAGTGTACCGGGCAGGGATGCCAAGGGGATCTACTTTGCAGTAGACTTCCTGAAGGCCAATACGAAGAGCCTGCTGGATTCTGATTTTGAAGACAAGAAATATGTGGATACCAAGGGCAAAAATGTGGTTATCATTGGCGGTGGTGATACCGGAAATGACTGTGTGGGAACCAGCATCCGTCATGGCTGCAAGTCTGTAACACAGATCGAGATGATGCCAAAGGCTCCCGATACCAGAAGTGCCAGCAATCCCTGGCCGGAATGGCCGAAGATCTGCAAGACAGATTATGGCCAGGAGGAAGCTATCGCTGTATTTGGTCATGATCCCCGGATCTATGAGTCTACGGTAAAGGAATTTGTGAAGGATAAAAACGGCAGCCTTAAGGCAGTCAAGATCGTGAAGCTTTCCTGGGAGAAGGATCCTGCAAGCGGACGGATGAAGATGAGCGAGGTGCCGGGCTCCGAGCAGACTCTTCCCGCAGAGATCGTGCTGATCGCGGCAGGGTTCCTTGGAAGCCAGAAATATGTAACAGATGCGTTCCATGTAGATATCAATGAGAGAAGCAATGTGAAGACCGGCGCAGGTGCTTATGAAACCAGCGTGAAGAATGTCTTTACAGCCGGGGATATGCACAGAGGACAGTCTCTTGTTGTATGGGCTATCCGTGAAGGTCGTGAAGTGGCAAGAGAAGTAGATGAAAGCCTGATGGGATATACCAATCTGATTGTGCAGTAAGAGTGTGGAAGTGAAGGTGGCTCTGCCTTTTGGCAGAGCCACCTTTTTTGATGCGCCTTGCGGCGCACGTCGCAGAGGTGCCGGAATCGGAAGATATTTCCGGAGGTCAGGGGCACCAGGTGTGTTTTCGGAGTTCAGGACCACCGGGAGTGTTTTCGGAGTTCAGGGGTATCAGGAAGGAAAATGTGCTGTGGTGCCCCGGAAACTTCGCAGAGTGGGGCATCAGCAGGAAAATTACATGCAGATACCCCAAAAGGCAGTGAAATGAGCGTAAAAATGACTGAGGTGGGGCATATGGGAAGAAAACATAGCCTGATGCCCCGGAGAATGATATGATGAAGTTATGAGCAGGAAAGGATGACTTTATTATGCAGAAAGTGATTGTGATTCCGGACAGTTTTAAAGGAAGTATGACATCGCAGGAAGTAACCGATATTCTGGCAGGATCCATAGAAGAACATTTGAAGTGTGAGGTTGTCAGACTTCCCATTGCAGATGGCGGAGAAGGAAGCATGGACTGTATTCTCCGGGCAAAGGGCGGAAGCAGGAAGACAGTGACAGTACATTCCCCGGAAGGAAAACTGATTGAGGCAGCCTATGGGATTCTTCCTGATGGAACGGCTGTCCTTGAAATTGCAGAAAGCAGCGGATTGACAAAGCAGACCGGATTTCGTGCACTGGAGGCCAGTACCTTTGGCTTTGGAGAGCTGATAAGAGCGGCACTGGATGAAGGCTGTCGGAAGTTTTTCCTTTGTCTTGGAGGCAGTGCCACAACAGACTGCGGATGTGGGATGGCAGCAGCGCTTGGAATTACTTTCTTTGATAGAGATGGACGGTCATTTGTTCCGGCAGGAGGGACGCTGTCAGCGGTATCGAAAATAGAATGTTCGAGGCTGGATCAGCGGATCGGAGAGTCTGAATTTACGGTAATGAGTGATGTGACTAATCCCTTGTATGGACCTCTGGGAGCTGCCTATATTTATGCACCACAGAAGGGAGCAACGAAGGAAGAGGTTGCAGTCCTGGATGCTGGTCTGATCCACGTGGCAGAAGTGATAGAGCGTGACTGTCAGGCAATGCTGCCGGAGGCAGGAGCGGGGGCTGCAGGAGGTGCAGGATATGGATGTACGGCATTTCTCAGAGCAAAGACGGTCAGCGGCATCGAAGGTATGCTGGAGCTGTGTCAGTTTGATGCGCTTGTGAAAGACTGTGATCTGGTTGTAACCGGGGAAGGATGTTTGGATGAACAGAGCCTTATGGGAAAGGTTTTGAGTGGTATCAGGAAGCATGCCGGTAACAGGGAAATCGTTTCTTTTTGTGGTATCTGTAAAGTACCGGCAGAGGAACTTTGCAGAAATTGTGTAATTGCAGTGGAAATTGCCAGAGGGATTTCCATTCAGGAATCTATGGAGAAGGGGCAGTATTATCTGAAGCTTGCAGCAGATACTTATTTTAAGCAGAGGATAGAATAGCAATATCAGACAGGAAGAGCATTCTCAGAAAAGTATCACTAAAGGCAGGTAGAAAAGAGTGGTCATGGACATATAGATTATTAATACAGGAAGAAGAGATAACAGAAAGAAATGAGAAAAGAGGAGATCGGGTAAATGTACCGGATTTCCTCTTTTTTACGAATCATGTTCTATTTTACAATTGATTTTCTGGTCAGCAGATATGTGCGATTTCAGAATTATAGTTTCTGATCTGTACTGGAAGAAGTATATTTTGCTATATCTTCGATATTACAATTCAAAATTCTGCACAAATCATTGATAGTAGTAGTGGTCAATGGCTTGTTTTTTCTTAGTTTATCCAGAGTTGAGCTTGAAATATGATGCTTATTAATGAGTGTATAAGTAGATTCATTTGATTTCTTCAGAGTCTTCCAAAATGGACTATATTCAATCATTATTTTCCCATACCTTTTTCAAAACTATCTTAATGGTATTGTCTTCACTAAACATTGACTATAGTCGTTAAAGAGACTATAATATGAGAAAAATAATTATACGGGAGGGGAGAAAATGTCAGATTATGTTGTGAAGTATAAATGTGGTTCCTGCAGGAATTATGAGTATGAAGGAAAGGATACAAAAGGGTACTGTTCTTATTATAGAAGCTATTATTATCCGGATGATTCCTGCAGTCACTGGGATCAGAGCAATACCTGTGAATCTTCTACGGGATGTTTTTTGACAACCGCATGTTGTGAATATAAGGGATTACCGGATGATTGCGAAGAACTGACGGTGATGAGAGCTTTTCGTGACAATTATTTGTCTAAAACACCTGTGGGGAGAAGATGCATCCAAATATATTATGAGGAAGCACCAAGGATCGTGAACCAAATAGAAAAAAGTCCTTTCAGAGATAAGATACTCGAAGAAATTTATCAGGAAGTTTGTGAATTGAAGAAAATGATTGAAAAAGGAAAAAATGAGGATGTCCTCTCGCGATACTTGCTTCTAATGATGCGGGTAGATGAAAAATCTAGAGAGATACAGGAGAAAAAGGATGATTGAGAAGAGTATATTGAACTTGGCAAAACAAGGAGATTTAGTGTCAATGATATCTGTAGCAAGATATTATGCTGTTGAAGAGTATGATGCAGATGAGGCTGAAAAGTGGGCAGATAAACTGAGTGCAACATTAAATATACAAGCATTATCATCAGCTGCAACAATTTACAAAATAATTGGGAATATAAAATTTCGAGTTTCCGGATGTATGGCAATAGAAGAAACAAATCATTTATATGACAAGGCGTTATTAAATATAAAACGAATTGAAAAATTGAATGGTAATTATGAACAGAAGGATGAAGTATTAAAATTAGTCTCAGAGATATATATTTTGTATATGCATAATAATTATGAAAAAGCTTTAGAATATTTGGAGCCTGTAAGAGAAAAGGGATCACCATTTGCGGCATATTTAGTATTGAAATGTCATAATGAGATGGGAAAAGGGAGAGAGGTATATGATAAGGATATTC
>ENA-ORTY01004208-ORTY01004208.1-human-gut-metagenome-genome-assembly--contig:-NODE-4208-length-11484-cov-7.529093_pt1 | contig 11484 bp, 13 predicted proteins | sample MGYA00241917_ERZ509198 | MGnify/ENA primary metagenome ERZ509198 (study PRJEB26280, sample SAMEA2338857) | human gut metagenome | biome: human gut; feature: human-associated habitat; material: faeces...
AGAGAGGGGAAGCGGCCCGATGGATCAGATTGTTGAGCGCGTCACGGCGGCGCTGGCGATATTGCGTGTTGGCGCGGCGGATTCCGAGGAACAGCTGCACCGGCAGGTGACGGAGCTGTGCACCGCCATCCTCGACGAGACGGGCCGCACGCCGGAGAGCCTGCCGAACTACAGCTGCCGCATCCCGGAAACCTGGGCGGGGAGCGGCAAAACGGTCGGCGAGCTCCAGTTCTGGCAGCAGACCGGCGCGACGATCGTCGCCATCCACCGCAACCTCGACTGCATCGTTTCCCCCGGCCCCTGTGCCGAGCTGTACGCGGGCGACAGCATCGTCTACGTCGGCGACGGGCAGGCCCGCGAGGCGGTCAGCCGCTTCTTCGCGTAAAGCAAGAGAAAAGAAAAAAGGAATCGAAAAGAAAGGAGCCATTCCGACATGGTACACAACGAACTGCACGCCATCGACCTCGGCATCATCGCCGCGTACCTCATCGCCATGGTCACCATCGGCGTGGTGATGGTCAAGCGCGTCCAGAACACCGACGACTACTACCTCGGCGGCCGGTCCTTCGGCCCGCTGGTGCTCATGGCCACCGTCTGCGCCACGATCATCGGCGGCAGCGGCCTGATGGGCCGCGCGGGCGTCGCCTACTCCAGCGGCTTCAAGGCGATCATGACGGCGCTGCCGTATCTGCTGGGGATGTTCATCTTCTCCGGCTTCGCCGGACGCATCTCAGCCGTGGGCACGACGTTCAGCGTCACGTCCATCCCCGACCTCTTCGAGCAGCGCTTCGGCAAGACGGCGAAGGTCATCTCCTGACGCGGCACACTGGCGCAGTACGCTGGACGGCTCCACCGCAGCTGCGAGGGCAAGCGCAAGGTCCGCATTTACGACTATGTGGATGTCCATATCCCTATTTTTGGCCGAAAAGACTCCGATACGCTCCGTTTCGAGAATGCAGATATAGCCGGGGAACTGCTGGCGCTGACGGATGAGTCGGCCCTGCGAACAGATGATGATTTCGGACGATGCGGGGATTCTGTAGACGCACGGATTAAACCTGCTCACATACCCGCAAACGCCCTGGAGCTCCTGCATCGCAGGTGCCCCAGGGCGTTTTTATAGCAATTATTCAAATTGCCTGTGTGTTGACTACCAAAGAAAGAACTGATACCATGCCGAAGAAACATCTATCGGAGAGGCGGCATCCGCAAGCGCAAAGACGACCGCTGGGAGGGTCACTACGACCGGGCCATGTAAACACAAAAAATAAAGGGAGAGGAGTAGACAATACTATCCACCTCTCTCCCGTACTTTCGGCTTTTGGGTCACGGTTTGGGTCAAGCGAAAAACGCCAAAATGCCGCGTCACTATTTGAAGACATAAACAGAAAAAGTTCCTGATTTCTTACGAAATCAGGAACTTTTTGGTGGAGACTGCTGGACTCGAACCAGTGACCTCCTGCGTGTGAAGCAGGCGCTCTAACCAGCTGAGCTAAGCCTCCAACTGTGGTGACCCGTACGGGATTCGAACCCATGTTACAGCCGTGAAAGGGCCGTGTCTTAACCACTTGACCAACGGGCCGTCTTTGTTTGCTGAGGGGGTAACCGGCGAGACGCTCCCGCGTCTCACCGGTCGATGGTAGCGGCGACTGGATTCGAACCGGTGACACTGCGGGTATGAACCGCATGCTCTAGCCAACTGAGCTACGCCGCCATGTCGTCTCCCCGACAGGCAAGAATTAATATACCACAGCACCGCCCATGTTGTCAACACTTTTTTTCAAAAATTCCCCCTATTCCGGGAATTTTTCTTCCGGGCTGTCCATCTCCGCCTCGGCCCAGTCGGACAGACTCTCCAGCACCGGCAGCAGGCGCATGCAGCGCTCCGTGGCGCTGTACTCCACCCGCACCGGCACCTCCGGATAGGCCTGCCGCCGCACCAGGCCGTCCCCCTCCAGCTCCCGCAGGGCCGCCGAGAGCACCGTGTTGCTGATACCGTCCAGCTTGGCCCGCAGGGCGTTGTAGCGGATGGTCCCGGCGTTGGCCACGGAGCAGAGGATCTGCACCTTCCACTTGCCGCCGATGCGGCTCATGGCCCAGTGCAAGGGACATTTTTCCATACAGGGGCAGTCGTAATGGGACATGGTAAGCTCCTCCTGACCTGCTCATAATTTTCTGCGCTCTTGCTTTTTCCCGGGATTATGATACGATTATAGCAGATAAGAAAAAAGGAGTAAATAGCAAATGCGTATATATCTTCAGGGCCTCACCATGGGCCTGGCATATGTGGCCCCCATCGGGCTGCAGAACCTGTTCGTCATCAACAGCGCCCTGACCCAGCGGCGCAGCCGGGTGTATCTCACCGCCCTGATCGTCATCCTGTGGGACGTGTCCCTGGGGGTGTCCTGCTTCCTGGGGGCCGGGGCGCTGATGCAGGCCCTGCCCTGGCTGCAGAAGGTCATCCTGGGCATCGGCAGTCTCATCGTCATCTGGATCGGCATTGGACTTCTGCGGTCCAGGGCCTCCCTGGAGGGCGGCCGGGACGTCAACGTCCCCATCTGGAAGCTGATCTCCTCCGCCTTTGTGGTCACCTGGATCAATCCCCAGGCCCTCATCGACGGCACCATGATGCTGGGGGCCTTCCGGGCCAGCCTGCCGGAGGGCGGCGACCTGCCGTTTATCTGCGGCTTCGGCAGCGCCTCCGCCCTGTGGTTTCTGACCCTGTCCACAGTGGTGTCCCTGCTGGGCAGCCGGTTCAACGAAAAGATTCTCAACGTCATCAACAAGGTCTGCGGCGGGGTTATTATCTTCTATGGCGCGAAGCTCATCTGGAGCTTCGTGCAGCTTATGGGTTGGCTGTAAGCTGCCGCCGGGAGGAGGCGATGTACAGAGGGATGGCCGCCAGCTGGGCCGCCACGGACACGGCGATCATGGCCGGGATGCTGACGTCGTACAGCACACCCAGCAGCCAGCTGCCCAAAAACCAGAATACGCCGAAGGCGCACTCGAACACGCCGTAGCCCGTGGCCCGGCTGGCCTTGGGCACCATGGAACTGACCGCCGCCTTCAGGATGGACTCCTGGGCGCCCATGCCCACGCCCCACAGGGCGATGCCCACCAGCAGGGAGGCCACCGAGTGCCCGGCGAACACGAAGATGGCGAAGGGCGCCGACAGCACCGTGCTCCACACCAGGGCCCGGACCCCCTTCTTGTCATACAGCAGCCCGAAGAACAGGGCCGCCACCGCGTCCACCAGCATGGCTCCGGCATACAGCAGCGGCAGCGTTCCGCTGGAGATCAGACTTCCCGTTTCCTGCAGGCCCGCCGCCACACCGGTGAAGGTCCGGGACACGTGCATGATGATGATGGAATAGTCGATAAAGCCGAAGGCAAACAGGCTGATGCCGGCGATGTACAGGATGAACTCCTTTTTCATGTGGAAGGGGACATACTCCTTGGGCTCCGGCTCAAAATGCTCCGGGTTGGGGAACTTCCGCCGGGTCACCAGCAGCAGGATCAGCGTGATGGCACCGGGGATGGCCAGCACCGCAAAGCACGTGGCATACACCTGGAAGGTGGTGCCGTCGGTTTTCAGCAGCATCACCACATACAGCAGCACCGGCCCCAGGAACGCGCCGATCTGGTCCAGCACCTCCTGGATGCCGAAGCTCTTGCCCACCCCCTCCTGGGAGGCGGCAAAGGACATGATGGTGTCCTTGGCGGGCTTTTTGATGGCCTTGCCCATGCGCTGGATCACCAGCAGGGCGCAGGCCCAGATCCAGCCGTGGTCTCCCACCAGGGCCAGGGCCGGGACCGCCAGAACGTCCAGCACATACCCGGCGATGGTCATGGGCCAGTAGTGCTTGCTCTTATCCGTCAGCTTGCCGAACACATACCGCATGGAGTAGCCCACCAGCTCCCCCAGGCCCGAAATGAACCCGATGGTCCCGGCGGAGGCCCCCAGCAGGGCCAGATACGCGCCCCGGATGCTGGACGCGCCCTCGTGGGTCATGTCCGAAAACAGGCTGACGATGCCGAACAGCACGATGAAGGCCATGGCCTGGGACATTTTCTTACCGCGCATAATGGTTTCCTCCCTGCCGGCTGCTTTTCTCACAGCCCATGATACCCCAGCCTCCCGGTTTGTCAAGGGCCTGCGGAAAAAAGGAGCCGCCCTGCAAGCAGGGCGGCCCAAGCGGGTGGGATATTGGAAAGCTTCCGATGCTTATGATACGCCGTTTTGGCCGCCGTGTAAATAGGAACCTTTGTCATATGCTGTCGAATGACCAAAAAATCTTAAATTTTTATGAATAACTGCCAAAAATGCATGGGGCTACTTTTCAAGCGCCCGGCAATATGTTATAATACGTCCAAGGATAAGGGGAACCATCTCCCCGACCCTTGCCCCGAAAGGGATACCTGCGAAAGGAGCAACCAACTATGAAGTTCACATTTACCTGCAAGAAGATCGCTCTGAATGACTCCATCAAGGAATATGCCGAAAAGAAGATCAGCAAGCTGGATCGGTATTTCCCGGAGGAAGCGGACGCATTTGTGACCTTCGCCGTGGAGAAAAAGAACCGCTGCGTGGTGGAGCTGACCATCCGCACTGCCAACGGCACCCTGTTCCGCGCCCAGGAGGAGGACCCCGACGGCGACATGCGGGGCGCCATCAACGAGGCCGTGGCCTTTATCGAGCGCCGCATCCGCAAGAACAAGACCCGTCTGGCCCGGAACCTGCGGCCCGACGCCCTGACCTCCAACATCCCCGCCGAGTTCGACGTGGTGGAGGAGCCGGAGTTCGACGTGGTGCGCACCAAGCGCTTCGCCGTGAAGCCCATGACCACCGAGGAGGCCATTCTCCAGATGAACCTGCTGGACCACACCTTCTATGTGTTCCGCAACATGGACACCTCCGCCGTGTGCGTGGTGTACCGCCGCAACAACGGCGGCTACGGCCTCATCGAGACCCAGGACTGATTCTTATATATCTCCCCGGGGGCGGACGAAAGTCCGCCCCCGGTTTTTTGACAAATAAATCCCCCTTCGGAGAACCTTTCCGAAGGGGGATTTGCGTGCTTATGCACGGTTGTTGAGCTTTCCCAGATAGCGATAGATGCTGGCCTCGGAGCTGTGGAGCTCCTTGGCCACATAGCTGACGGAGCCCTTCAGCAGGAACACGCCCTTGCGGTTCAGGGCCGCCATGATCTCCATCTTTTCGTCCTGGGTCAGCCGCTCCACCGGCACAGGATAGTTGGACACCACCTCGGACACGATGCTGGCGGTAGCCCCGGCGATGGAGGTGGGATACGTCTTTTCCGGCGCGTCGGCGGTGGAGTCCGTTTCATCCTCCACGATGAGCCGGGCGCCGCTCTGGACGCCGGGGGTCAGCATATTGCTGCACAGGTCCATGACCCGGGCCGACAGCTCCTGATACCGGCTGCTGTCGAAGTTGATGCACAGCAGGCCCGCCAGCTCGTTGTGGGGCCCCTTGATGAACAGGGAGTTGGAGCACAGCTTCTTGCCGGTGATGGCGGTGGACTCGAAGCGCAGCACATAGTCCTGGGTCTCATACAAATGGCTGGTCAGATACTCCAGCATTTTGTTGCTGAGGGGGGAGCCCAGATGCCGCCCGGTCAGCTCGCCGTTGGCAATGGCGATGATCTCGTTGGAGTCGTCCTTCAGCTCGTGAAGGGCCACCTCATAGTCCGGGCCCAGAATGTGGCCCAGAAAGTCCACCAGTACGGTGTATTGCCGTCTCATTTCCCTGTCCATTGACAAGCCTCCTGCACTTTATTCTTGGTTACTCCTGGGTTTTCGGTTCTTCCTCGGCCTCCTGCTTGGGCTGCGCCTTGCTCCCCTGCTTGGGCTCGGCGGGCTTTTTGGCCTTGCGCTCCTGGGCAGCGGCCTTGCGCTCCTCCTCCAGCTGGCGGCGCTGGGCGTCGATCCTGGCATTTTCGGCGGCTTTGGCGTCCAGCTTGGCGTTCTCCTCCTCCTCCAGCACGCGATAGGCCACCTTGCCCACCAGGGTCTTGGGCAGCTCCTCCCGGAACTCGATGTCCGAGGGCATGGCGTACTTGGCGATGTGCTTGCGGCAGTATTCCATCAGCTCCTGCTTGCAGGCCTCCGTGGGCACATAGCCGGGCTTGAGCACCACAAACGCCTTGACCCGCTGCATCTTGATGGGGTCCTTGACGCCGATGACGCAGCTCAGGTGGACGTACTCGTGACCCTCCAGAATATTCTCCAGCTGGGAGGGATAGACGTTGTAGCCGTTGGTAACGATCATGCGCTTGATGCGCTGGCGGAAATAGATGAAGCCGTCCTCGTCCATCATGCCCAGGTCGCCGGTGTGGATCCAGGTCAGGCCATCGGCGTGGGTCTGCTTGGTCTGGGCCGTCTCCTCCGGGTGGTTCACATACTCCAGCATCACCGTGGGGCCGGACAGGCAGATCTCACCCTCCTTGCCGTAGGGGACCTCCTCCTGGGTGCCGGGCTTGACGATCTTATAATAGGTATCCGGGAAGGGGATGCCGATGGAGCCCTCCTTCTGCTTGTGGATGGGGGTCAGGCAGCTGGCGGTGACGCACTCGGTGGTGCCGTAGCCTTCCCGGACGGTGATGGATGCGCCGTGCTCCTTCAGGAAGGCGTCGAACCGCTTCTTCAGCTCCACGGACAGGCTGTCGCCGCCGGAGAACACGCCCAGCAGGCAGCTCAGGTCGGCCCCCTCGATCTCCTTCACCCGCAGCAGGGCCTCGAACAAGGAAGGAACGCCGGCGATGAGATTGGGCTTGTGCTTCTTGATGAGCTCGGCATAGCTCTGGGCCGTGAAGCGGGGGATCAGGATGCAGTGGCCGCCGTTGGCCACCATGGAGTGGATGGACACGCCCAGGCCGAAGCCGTGGAACATAGGCATAATGGCCAGCATCTTGTGGCCGGGCCGAAAGAAGGGGTTGGTGGCGATGATCTGGGCGGCCAGGGCGTTGAAGTTGCGGTTGGACAGCAGGATGCCCTTGGTCACGCCGGTGGTGCCGCCGGAATACAGGATGGCGGCGGGGTCCTCGGCCTTGCGGCGGACCTGATAGATCTCCACATATTCGCCCCGGCGCAGGAACTCCTTCCAGGACAGCACACCTGCCCGGCCGGAGGGGACCTTGGGATTCTTGCGGCCCTCGGTGAGCTTATAGCCCACCTTCATCAGGGGCTTGAGCTCGTCGGCCACGGAGGTGATGATCAGGCACGGCAGGTCCACGGCCTTGCGGACGCTTTCAAACTTGGGATAAAACTGGTCCAGGGTGATGGCCGCCACGGAGCCGGAATCCCGCAGATAGAAGGCAATCTCGCTTTCGGCGGACAGGGGGTGCACCATGTTGGCGATGGCGCCCACCATATTCACGGCGTAGAACATGCACAGGGTCTGGGGTGCGTTGGGCATGCAGATGGTGACCTTGTCGCCCTCCCGGATGCCGATGGCCTTCAGGCTCTTGGCGCAGGCGTTGATCTTCTTCCACATGTCGGCATAGGTGGTGCACTTGCCCATGAACTCATAGGCGATGTAGTCGGGATAGCGGCGCACCATCTCCTCCACCCGGCTGCACATGGACAGGGTGGAATAGTTCAGGGTAGCGGGCACCTCGGGGTCCCTGCTGTTGAGCCAGGGCGCTTTTACCTGGGCGGCTTTACTCATAAGATACTTCCTCCTTCAAGGGCTTCTCCAGCTCCTCCGGGTGCTCCAGCAGATACTTCAGCAGCCGGATGGACTTGGAATAGTAGTAACCGTCGGCCAGGCGCTCGTCGATGGTCAGACCCAGGTCCAGGGTCTCCCGCATGGTGACGCTGCCGTCGGCATCGTAAAAGGGACTCATCTTCTTTTCGCCGATGATGCAGAACACGGAGCAGGTGCCCCAGTTGGTCAGGTGGTGATAGCCGCACTTGAGCTTGATGGAGCCCAGGTTGGACAGCACCACAGAGCTGTAATACGGGTCGTTGCAGGTCATGCTGTCGGGGACCCAGCCGTGCTTATCCAGCCACATGATGAACCGCACCGCAGCCTTGCCCACCCAGCGGGGCAGCTTGTTGAGAATGTCCATCTCGCCAGTGGTGCTGTCCACCTTGTCGGAGCGGCACTCCGTCACCTGCTGGCGGATGTATTCATGGACCGTGTCGATGGTGTCGTCGCCGGTGGTGTGCAGCATGGCCAGGGCCTCGGCTCCCTTGTCGGAAAACTGTTTTTTCACCACGAAGGAGGCCGTCACCTCGTTGCGCTGGAAGAAGTTGCCGTTGACAATGAAGCGGTTCATCTTGGGCCGCAGGGTGATGGTTTTCACCAGTGCCGTCAGCACCAGGTGGAAATAGGTATAGGGAAAGTCCGTTTCCGTCTCGTTCCGGCGGGCCATATAGGCCTTCACCGGGGTCAGGTCGATGCGCTCGGAGATGTATGCCTCGTTGTCGCAGCGGTTGGGGTAAATAATGCCGGTGATGAAGTGCAGGGAATCCAGTTCCCGCAGCAGCCGGCCGTCACGGCGGTCGCCCCGCCGTCTTTTCTGTGTTTCCATTGGTTTCTCCTGTTTTTTTATTCGCATTTTTACAAGCAAAAGTAATATCTCATATTAGATTATAAGATTCCCTTATTATAACAGATTCTTTGCGGCATTTCTACCCTTTTCTGTCAATTTTCTTCGTGAATTTGCCCAAAATGGCAGGGATCTACCGCAGCAGTCCGCTGGAGGCCATGGAAACATAGTCTCCATCGGCCACAATAATGTGGTCGATGAGCCGGATATCCAGCCGCTTCAGGGCGTCCCGGACCTGGACGGTGGCCTGAACATCCGCCTGGGAGGGCAGGGCCACGCCGCTGGGGTGGTTGTGGGCCAGGAACACGCCACTGGCCCCGGACAGCAGGGCGTTTTCCACCGCCTGCCGCAGGCTCAGCACCGTCATGTCCGCCTGCCCCTGGGACAGCATCCGACAGGATAGGACCTTTCCCTTGCCGTCCACGCACAGCTGATACAGCTGCTCCGTCCGCTGCCCGTCCAGCAGCCGCAGGAAATAGGCCCCGGCCTGGTCCACGGAGGCCACGATCTTCTCCTCCCGGCCCGGCCGCCTGGCCCGGTCCCCCATGGCGCCTATCAGCCGCAGCAGCACCGCCGCGTTCTGCCCCACGCCCTCCACCTGCTCCAGCTCCTGCTCCGGGGCGGTCAGCACCCGGTCCAGGGAGCCGAACTGCTCCAGCAGCCGGTGGGCGGTCTCGTTGGTGTCCCGGCGGGGGATGGCGTAAAACAGGGCCAGCTCCAGCAGCTCATGGTCGGCCATGCTCTGGGGGCCGTGGGATAAAAACTGCTGGCGCTTGCGCTGGCGGTGCCCATCGTGCAGACCCATTTTTTGTCCCCCCATTTCCCGGCTTTGTCCCGATAATATCCCGCATTGTATCACATTTTCCCGGATTTTACAAGTACGGCCCCGCCGCCCTTTACGGAGAGAAAAATTTGTGCTACAATAAAAAGACTATTACCAAAAGGAGCGTATCATCCCATGACCACCGCAGAATGCATCCGGCAGCGGGTCAGCTGCCGCCGTTTTCAGGAGACCCCCATTCCCCGGGAGGACATCCGCCGGGTGGTGGACCTGGCCCGGTTTTCCCCCAGCTGGAAGAACACCCAGCCCGTGCGATATATCGTTATTGACGACCCGGCGCTGAAGGAGCGGATGGCCCGGGAGTGTATCCCCGGCCAGGGCTTCAACACCAAGACCATCAACCGGGCCGCCGCCCTGGCGGTGATCACCTATGTGCCGGGGCTGTCCGGCCAGGGGGACGCCCCGCTGACGGAGAGCCAGGCCGCCGGGTGGGAGATGTTCGACGCCGGGATCGCCGCCCAGACCTTCTGCCTGGCGGCCCGGGACCTGGGCATCGGCACCTGCATCCTGGGCATATTCGACGTCGACGCCGCCGGGCGTCTGCTGGAGCTGGAGGGCCTGCGCCCTGCCTGCCTCATTGCCATGGGCTATCCCGAGCAGTGGAAAAACGGCCCCGGCCGCAAGGAGACGGAGGAGCTGCTGTCCTTCCGATAAATCAATCATTCGATAAGGAGCGATAAAATGACGGACCACGAACCATTTCAGCGCGAACCCCAGAATCCCCAGGACCCCCAGGTCGTGGTCTTTTCCCCGGAGCTTCTGAAGCTGGCGGACCGCCGCCGTCAGGCCCTGGAGGACTGCCGCCAGGCGGCGGAGGACGGCGACGCCAACGCCGTGGTGCAGATGGGCATGAACTGCCTGTACGGCATTGGCGGCGCGGCCAAGGACCCGGAAAAGGCCTTCCGGTGGTTTTCCCAGACGGCCCCGGACGACCCGGCGGGCCTTTACTGGCTGGGGGTGTGCTACGACAACGGCTTCGGCGTGGAGCGGGACGAGGACCGGGCCTGCCGCCTGTATCAGGAATCCGCCGCCGGGGACTATGCCCCGGCTCTGTGCAACCTGGGCGTGTGCTATGAAAGCGGCCAGGGGGTGGAAAAGAACCTGGAAAAGGCCGTGGAGCTGTACCGCCGTGCGGCGGAGGGGGGCTATCCCATGGGCCGGTGCAACCTGGGCGTCATGTATTTTTTCGGCCAGGGGGTGGAGAAGGACCTGAAAAAGGCCGCCTATTGCTTTGCCCAGGCGGCGGAGCAGCGGCTGCCCCGGGCCCAGTATCTGCTGGGGGTGTGCTGCGAATTCGGTGACGGCGTGGAGCGGGACGTATCCCGGGCTCTGGCCCTGTACCGGGAGGCGGCGGACGCCGGATATCCCGACGCCCAGTGCGCCCTGGGGGTGCTGCATCACCAGGGCAAGGGGGTGGACCAGGACGACCGGGAGGCCGTCCGGCTGTTCCGCCAGGCGGCGGAGGGGGGCTATCCCCGGGCCTGGCACTTTCTGGGCCTGAGCTATGACCAGGGCACCGGGGTGGAGCAGAACGCCCAGGAGGCCTTCCGCTGCTTCCTGGCTGCCGCCCAGGGGGACTATACCGAGGCCCTCTGCCAGACGGGCATGTGCTATTACTTCGGCCACGGCGCCGAAAAGGACTATGACCGGGCGGCGGAATATTTCCGCCGGGGGGCGGAGCGCGAGCATCCCCGGGCCATGACCCGGCTGGGGGTGTGCTATGAAACCGGCCACGGCGTGGAGCAGGATGTGCAGCGGGCCGAGGACCTCTATCGCCGGGCCATGGCGTTGGGCGAACTGGAGGGCCAGTACTGCCTGGCAGGGCTGCTGCGGCGGAGAAAGGACCCGGAGTCCCACCGGGAGGCCGCCCGCCTGCTGCAAAAGCCTGCCGCCGTGGGAATGCCCCGGGCCCAGTATCTGCTGGGGGTGTGCTACGAAACCGGCGACGGGGTGGAGAAAAAGCCCCGGTACGCCGCGTACATGTATCACCGGGCCGCCCTGCAGGGCCACCCGGAGGCTATGCTCCGGCTGGGCATCTGCTACGAGACCGGCGTGGGGACGGAGAAGGAC
>ENA-ORTY01004218-ORTY01004218.1-human-gut-metagenome-genome-assembly--contig:-NODE-4218-length-11455-cov-19.032281_pt1 | contig 11455 bp, 10 predicted proteins | sample MGYA00241917_ERZ509198 | MGnify/ENA primary metagenome ERZ509198 (study PRJEB26280, sample SAMEA2338857) | human gut metagenome | biome: human gut; feature: human-associated habitat; material: faeces...
GCCGTGCCGCAGCCGCCGAAGCGGTGCTTAAGCCGCTAGGCGGGAATTATGCGGTATTGCCCTAAATAAAAAGTAAACTCTCATTATCCCCTGTGCCCACCTCAGGACACAGGGAATTTTGGGATTAAGGAGCCAGAAATTATGATCCAGATCCAACACCTGACAAAGCGGTTTGCCGCGGCGGGCGCAACGGTGGTTGCCCTGAACGACATCAACCTGGAAATTCAGGACGGCGATATTTACGGTATTATCGGCATGTCCGGCGCAGGCAAGTCCACGCTGGTGCGGTGCATCAATATGCTGGAACGCCCGGACGAGGGCAAGGTGATCGTGAACGGCCGCGAAATGATGCAGCTGAGCCCCGCAGAGCTGCGCGATGCCCGGCGGGAGATTACGATGATTTTCCAGCAGTTCAACCTGCTGATGCAGCGCACCTGCCTGAAGAACATCTGCTTCCCCATGGAGCTGGCCGGTGTGCCCAAAGATAAAGCCACAGCCCGCGCCAGGGAGCTGCTGGAGCTGGTTGGCCTGCCGGACAAGGCGGACGCTTACCCGGCGCAGCTTTCCGGCGGGCAAAAGCAGCGCATTGCCATTGCGCGTGCCCTGGCCACCAACCCCAAGGTGTTGCTGTGTGACGAAGCCACCAGTGCCCTGGACCCCAACACCACCCACGCCATTTTGCAGCTGATCCAGAAGATCAACCGCGAAATGGGCATTACGGTGGTTATCATTACCCACCAGATGAGCGTGGTGGAGGATGTGTGCAGCCACGTTGCCATTTTGGATAACGGCACCGTGGTAGAGCAGGGCAGTGTGCGGGATATCTTCTCGAACCCGCATTCCGACGCTGCCAAGCGGCTGGTGTTCCCGGCGGGCACGCCGGAGCGCGAGCTGCTGCCCGGCCGCAAAATGGTGCGTGTTGCCTTTAACGGCACCCAGACGACCGATAAGCCGCTGGTGGCCAGCCTTGCCATTGAGTGCGGGGCGCTGGTTTCGATTGTGGCAGCGGACACCCGCGTGGTAAACGGCCAGACGCTGGGCAGCATGCTGCTGGCCCTGCCGGAAGGCGAAGGCGCTGCCAAGGCGCTGGATTACATCAAGAATTATCCCGGCATTACCTACGAGGAGGTGGGCAGCAATGGCTGAATTTTTCGCATCGAAGGACTGGCAGACTTTTTTGGATGTTCTGCCTTCCATCCCGGCAGAAACCTGGGATACTTTTTACTCTACCGTGGTGGCCACCCTGTTTGCACTGGTCATCGGCCTGCCGCTTGGTGTGCTGCTGGTAACGGGTGAGCCCGGTGGTGTGCGCCCGCTGCCCCGCTGGGTTATGCGGTTGCTGAACGGCGTAATCAACCTGCTGCGCAGTGTGCCGTTCTTGATCTTGATGATCATTGTCATTCCGCTGTCCCGCTTGATCGTGGGCACTTCTATTGGCACGGTGGCATCCATTGTGCCGCTGGTCATTGCATCCTTCCCGTTTGTGTCCCGTCTGGTGGAAACCAGCATCCGTGAGGTGGATTCCGGCGTGGTGGAAGCAGCCCAGAGCATGGGGGCAACCCCGCTGCAGATCATCACCAAGGTGCTGATCCCCGAAAGCATGCCCAGCCTGATTGCCAACGCAACCATTGCTGCCACAACCATTCTGGGCTATGGCGCTATGGCAGGTGTGATCGGCGGCGGCGGCCTGGGCAAGGTTGCCATCAACTATGGCTACTACCGCTATAACCTGGTGCTGGAAATTTTTGCAACTGCGCTGCTGGTTGTGCTGGTACAGGTGCTGCAAAGCATTGGCACCCGCCTGGCCACCAGGTGCGACAAGCGCGTGCAGAAAACCAAAGGCTAAAATAAAACGATAAAAAGCGAAACGGCTGGCCGTGCAGACAAAATCACCTGCACGGCCAGCCGCTTTTTGTGTGCTTTTGGGCTTATTGGCATCGCTTTTGCTTATTCAAAATTTGTTCACCAAATCTTACCAAATCGTTCAGAACTCTTTAACGAGGTTTCCATAATCTGCCCGTATAATAACAGTGTACTCGAAAGAGAGAAACAAAAACGTAAACGACGTTTTAAAACATCCACTGCGTCCTTCGCCATGCCAGACGCCCGCAGCAATCGCAGCGGCCGCCGGCGAAGGCCAGACAACCAACAATGCCGGGCAACCGGCTTTACATACATTTCTCCTCCTTCTCCTTCCTTTCCAATTTGTTACGAAAGAAACATGCGCCCTTTGCAGCGGCCAAGGCTTCGCAGCCTGCCCAACGCAAAGGGCGCATCGTTTATTATTTCAGAATATACTTTATCATCACAGACTGGCAATGTCCGCCAACAGGGCATCTACGTCCTCGTCACGGGTGGCCCAGCTGGTGCAGAACCGCACGGCAGTGTGCTCGGCGTCCGGCTTGGCGGTCAGGGTCATGGCGTACTTCTCACTCAGGGCATTGTACCAGCTGTTGGGCAGGATGGGGAACTGCTGGTTGGTGGGGGAATCAAACAGCATGGCGCAGCCCTTTGCTTCAAACGCAGCGCGGATGCGCATGGCCTGGCGGTCCGCCTTAGCGGCCATAGTGTAATAGGGGCTGGAACCGGTGCCGTCCTCGCCGTTCAGCAGGGCAAGGAATTGCAGCCCCAGCAGGCGGCCCTTGGCCAGCATGGCGCCGTGCTGCTTGATGGCGTAGCGGAAATCCTGGTCCAGATCGGGGTTATTGATGATAACAGCTTCGCCAAACAGCGCACCGCACTTGGTTCCACCCAGGTAGAACACATCGCACAGGTTGGCGTAATCCTGCAGGTTCAGGTCATTGGCTTCACTGGCAAGGCCGTAAGCCATGCGGGCACCATCCACAAACAGGCACAGGCCGCAATCATAGCAGGTGGCGGAAAGGTCGGTCAGCTCCTCCTTGGTGTACAGGGTGCCGTCCTCAGTGGGGTTGGAGATATACACCATGCCGGGCTGGGCAATGTGCTCGTGACTGGCATCGGCCCAGTGAGCATCGTAAGCATCCCTCACCTGCTGGGCGGTAATTTTGCCCTGCACGCTGGGCAGGGCAAGGCACTTGTGGCCGGTGGCTTCCACCGCGCCGGTTTCATGTACATTGATATGCCCGCTGTCGGCACACAGCACGCCCTGCCAGGGTTTTAACAGGGCATCCACCACGGTAAAGTTGGCCTGGGTGGCACCCACAAAAAAGTGGACTCCGGCATCCGGGGCATCGCACAGCTTACGGATCAGGCCGCGGGCCTGATCGCAGTAATCGTCCATGCCGTAACCGGGGGTCTGTTCCAGATTGGTCTTTTGCAGCAGGTCCAGCACCGGCTGGGCGGCACCCTCGCCATAATCACATTCAAAGCGGATCATAAGATCGCTCCTTTCCGTTTTAACCGTTCGCTGCGGGCAGAGTACCCGACAGCATACTTATCCATTATAAAGTCTGTACCGTTTTTTGTAAAGAAAGCACTGTGCAGAAAAGCCGCAGCAGCGGCGTACAGGGAGCAAAGGCAACACCGCACAATTCCCGCCTTACGGCTTAAGCACCGCTCCGGCGGCTGCGGCACGGCATCTGCGTTGCCAAAATGCTCGATAATGTCGGGTTGCGGTACCCGCATCGTGCTTCGGGGGCAAAAGCCCCTCGCACTCTGCGACCGCTGCCCCTGCTTCGGTTCGCTGCATCCGCCACTGGCGGCGCTCACCTTTGCAGCATCCAGTATTATCTGCGCTTTTGGCTTAGCAGCTGCCGCACCTCGCTCGCCGTATCGGCACTTAGAATTATGCGGTATTGCCAAAAACAAAAAATCCGGACGCTTTTTGGCAAGCGCCCGGATTTTCAACAAGTTCAGCGGTTATCGTGGATAACTTTGCCCTTTTGCACCACGGCAAGGATGTTCAGGTCATCATCGGCCAGAACCACGTTGCCATAGCGCCCGGCGGCCAAAGAGCCATAATCAGCATCAACGCCAATGCTCCGGGCCGGGTTTTCGGTCGCGGCGCGCACCGCGCTTTCCAGCGGAACGCCCATCTCGCACACAGCACGGCGCATGCAGTCATACAGGCAGGTAGCGCTGCCGGCGATGGTATCGGGGTGCTCGGTCAGGGTGGCGCGGGGGCCGCGCACCGTAACGGCCTGGCCGCCCAGGCTATAAGCGCCGTCCGGCAGCCCGCAGGCCATCATGCTGTCTGCAATCAGGATCACATGGTCATCCCCGAAGGTGTTAAAGGTAAAGCGCACCACAGCGGGGTGAATGTGAACATTATCGGTGATCAGCTCCACATCGGCACCGTCTTCCAGCGCGGCAATAATGGGGCCGGGGGCGCGGTGGGTGATGCCGGGCATGGCGTTATACAGGTGGGTCATGTGGCTGGCACCGGCGGCAAACGCAGCTTTGGCGGTATCATAATCCGTGCAGGTGTGGGCAATCGAGATGCACGCCTCGTTGTGGCAGTCACGGATAAAATCCAGATTGCCGGGTTCTTCCGGGGCAACGTCCACCAGCTTGATCAACCCGCCGCTGCGTGCCTGCAGCCGGCGGAACATGGCGGCATCGGCCCCCTGCACATACTTGGGGTTCTGTGCGCCGATCTTTTTGGGGCTGATGTAGGGGCCTTCCATGTTGATGCCGACCAGGTCAGCACCCTGACCGTTCTTGTGGGCGGCGGCCACATCCATAATACCGTTCAAAATCTCCTCGCTGAACGTCATGGTGGCGGGGCAGATGGCCAACACGCCCTTGCTGGCCTCAAAATCGGCAATGGCCTGCAAACCGGCTTCATCGGCATCGCAGAAATCATGCCCGACAGCACCGTGGAAATGAATATCCACCAAACCGGGCAGAGCATAGGCACCGTTGGCATCCAGAACTTCCTCGCCCTCCAGCGGGGGCGCACCAAAGGCAATGCGGCCATTCCGGATGGTCAGATCCCCTGTTTTGAAGGTATGTTCCGGCGTATAAATTCTTGCATTTTTGATAATCATTGAGAAATTCCCTCTTATCAGTTATGCAGTAAGGGCTTGAGCGATACGCTTAGTCCAGTTTGGAAGCAGCTTCGGCATCCAGCACCAGGGTGAAATCCGGGTGCATCTGCAGGATAGAAGCGGGAACTTCCGGCGTGACGGGGCCGAAGAAAGCTTTCTTAATGATGTCAGCCTTGCCAACGCCGTTGGCAACCATCAGAACCTTGCGGGCCTGCATGATGGTTTTGATGCCCATGGTGTAGGCTTCTTTCGGGACCAGATCTTCGTTGTTGTCAAAGAAGCGCTTGTTGGCCTCAATGGTCTCTTTGGTCAGGTGGACACAGTGGGTGCCAAGCTCAAAAGCGGCACCCGGCTCGTTAAAGCCAATGTGGCCATCGTGGCCAATGCCCAGCAGCTGCAGATCCACGCCGCCCAGATGCTGGATGATTTCATCATAGTGGGAGCACTCGGCAGCAGCATCCATGTTGGTGCCGGCAGGCATATGGATGGCTTCGGGGCGGATGTTGACCAGGTCAAACAGGTTACGGTGCATGAAGGACCAGTAGCTTTCGGGATGCTCGCGGGGCAGACCGCGGTATTCGTCCAGGTTGACGGTGTTTACTTCCGCAAAATCAAGGTCGCCCTTGTTGTACCATTCAACCAGCTGTTTGTAGGTGCCAACGGGGGTGCCGCCGGTTGCCAGGCCCAGCACGCAGTTGGGCTTCATGATGACCTGTGCCGAGATGATATTGGCCGCTTTGCGGGACATATCATAATAATCTTTTGCACGAATAATTTTCATGGGGAACATCTCCTTATTCTTTTTTTGTGCGCGGACAGCCATTACCTATAGTATAGCACAAACACCACAAAGAAACTAGAGATTGTAGAAAAAAGAGAGAAAAAACAAAGAAATATTTTAGGAAAATATAACAAAAAATCCTGGCTCCGGAAACCGGAACCAGGATGAGGGAACGCTGCCTTACAACAGCTTTTGCAGTTCTTCGTAAACAAAGCGGACCTGCGTGCCAAGAATGACCTGGCAGGCCGTGGGGGTGGAGCGGATCACACCGGAAGCCCCGGCGGATTTGAGTGCCTTTTCGTCCACCTTAGCGCCGTCTTTCAGCTGGAAGCGCAGCCGTGTGGCGCAGCAGCTGGCTTTTTGCACATTGGCCTTACCGCCCAGCGCAGCCAGAATGTTGGCGGCGATGCCGGCATGGTCAAGGTCGGCTTTTACCACACCCTCGTTTTCCGCCTCTTTCTTTTTTTGCAGCGCGGCCTTGCTGGTGGAGCGCGCCACAAAGAAGCAGATAACCGCGGCCACAGCCAGCAGCACGGGGATCACGACCCATACCTTGGGGGCGGCGGGGGCCAGGGCAACGCCGCCGGCAATCACGGCGGCGCACAAAATCAGGGCCAGCACCAAAAAAGCAGGCGACCGGCAGATGCGTTGGAATGAGTTCATGTTACAAAGTACCTCCTTGGGTAGTGTATTTTTGCCGCTGCGGCAAACCCGCAGGAGGCATTTATAGTTCTGATTTTAACATAATCAAGCAAGAAAAGAAAGAGTTAAACGCCAGCTTTTGCCCACCAAAACAAAAAAGCCGCAGGCAGGGCCATGGCGGCCAGCCTGCGGCGTGGAACAAAGGAACCAGAACCCTTGCCCTTGCTGTTACTTAAATTACAGCATCTTCTTCAGTTCATCGAACACGAACTGAACCTGAGGCCCGATGACAACCTGGCAGGAAGTCTTGGACGGGCGGATGACACCGGCAGCACCGGCAGCCTTGACAGCCTTTTCATTCACAGCGGAAGAATCTTTCACTTCAAGGCGCAGGCGGGTTGCGCAGTAGTCAGCACCGGTAATGTTCTCCTTGCCGCCGACAGCAGCCAGAACACCGGTAGCAATCGCAGTGTAGTTGTTGTTGGAAAGCTTGATGTTCTTTTCGCTCTCTTCCACATCGTCGTCCTCACGGCCGGGGGTCTTGAGGTTGAACTTGGTGATGGCAAAGTAGAAGACAAAGTAGAACACAAGAAAAGCGGCAATGCCCAGAGGAATGATCATCCAAGTTTTGGCAGCTGCGGGCAGGGAAGCGGAGAAAACCAGGTCCGTTGCGCCTGCGGAGAAGCAGAAGCCAGCGCGGAAACCGGAGTAGTAGGTGATGATGGTGAAAATGCCGTACAGAGCAGCATAAACAACATACAGGGGGAAGCACAGGAACATGAAGCCGAACTCAAACGGCTCGGTAACGCCGCAGACGAAAGCGCAGATAGCGGCGGAAACAACCAGACCAATGGCAGCCTTCTTGTTCTTTGCGGTGCGGACCATAGCCAGTGCAGCGCCGGGGATACCGAACATCATGCAGGGGAAGAAGCCGGACATGTACATGCCAAGGTCCCAGCCCACGTCAGCGCTGGTCTCGCCAGCCCAGAAGTGCTTCAGGTCGCCCAGGCCGATGGTGTCAAACCAGAACACGTTGTTCAAAGCGTGGTGCAGGCCGGTGGGGATGAGCAGACGGTTCAGGAAAGCATAGATACCTGCGCCGATGCCGCTCAAGCCGGCAATGCCGTTGCCCAGAGCAACCAGAATGCCGAAGATAACGGGCCAGACGAACAGCAGGATAACAGAAACCACGATGGAAACCAAAGCGGTCATGATAGCAACGCTGCGCTTGCCGCTGAAGAATGCCAGCCAGTCAGGCAGCTTGGTGCTCTTGAACTTGTTGTAGCAGGTGGCGCCGATGACAGCAGCCAGGATGCCGATGAAGGAGTTGCCGGCGATCTTGCTGAAAGCAATGTAATCAACGGTGCCTTCTTCCAGGGTGGAACCAACAGCAGCGCGGATGGTGCCCACAACAGCGGGGCTGAGCAGCTGCTGCATCATCAAAAAGCTGACCAGACCAGCCAGACCGGCGGTGCCGTCATGGTCGTTTGCCAGGCCGACAGCTGCGCCGATGGCGAACAGCCAAGCCATGTTATCGATCAGAGCGCCGCCAGCCTTGACCAGCAGGAAGCCGATCGTGTAAGCAGCACCGGTAGTAGAACCTTCAGCACCCATAACGGCGGGAGCCAGAGCGTAGCCAATACCCATCAGAATACCACAGACGGGCAGCGCGGCAACGGGCAGCATCAATGCCTTGCCGAGCTTTTGCAGCCATTTCATCATAAGATACATTCCTCCTAATACGGACGTATTTTGCCGGGGTGAAACTAATGCCCCCGGTGGGGATTGCAAAACCGCTCTGGTTAGCAAAATTCCCGTTCATGCAGTGGTAAATAGGAACATTGTTTGCGGTGTAACAATCTGTTAAATCTATCTTAACATATTTTCAATAAATTGCAAATGTATTTTGTCAAAATAGCACAATGCCGAAAAAACAAAGGTGACTTTGGTTATGTTGCTAAAAATATAACGCATATTGACCGAAACTTGAAAGAAAGACAGGTGCCCCCGGCGCTTTAACGAAACAAAGAGATAGATAAAGATAACATAAAGTGAGCGTTTTTGCTAAAATATTGCAACAAAAATACATTTGAAAAAACTGTACAAAAACGCATTTCTGTAATATATAGCAACTGAAACGGGCAGCTGCTGGTGCAGGGCAAAAAACGTGCGGTGCGGCTGGCAGGCGGGGCGGAAAATGTGATGTCTGCCATGGTAAAACTTTTGTGCAGCAGGTACGGGCAAATCAAGAAAAAAGGAAATAAAAAATCCTGGGACGCCGTAAAAACGGCACCCCAGGCAAACGGAGTTGAAAATGGCAAAATCAGTTGTTGGCGCTGAACAGCTGGGGCGCAGCCTTGTACAGCAGCACCACGGCAATGGTGGTCATAATACCTTCCGGCAGCATGTAGGAGCCGTTGTAAGTCAGGCTGTAGATCCACGCGGGCAGGCCATCGCTCAGGTTGCCCCAGATCAGCACGCCGGACAAAAAGCTGCACAGGAAACGCAGCACGCACACGGCGGCGGAGCCCACGGCCACGCCGACCAGCTTGTTTTTGAACGGCTTGGCAAACACGCAGGCAAGCCCCAGAAAGGAGAAGGCCAGCACATAATCCAGCAGGATCATGCCCACCAAAGGCAGCAGGCCGGGCGCCGGGGGCGCATAAAAGCCCAGCAGCATCTGCAGCAGGCTGTTCACAAAGCCGGTGAACAGGCCCCACTTGACCCCGTGGCGGAAGGATACCAGAATGAACGGCACCATGCTGAACAGCGTGATGGAGCCGCCGTTGGGCAGCTCATAGATTTTGATGTTGGCCAGGATGGTGCCCAGCGCAATCATCAGGGCGCATTCTACCATAATGCGCGTTTTGGTGTAAGAGGATGACATATACATACCACTCCTGAAAAATAGTACATAAAAACAAGAAAAGCGCCCACAGGTACAGCGGGCGCCAAAAGCGTTGTGAGCAGTATATAACCACAGCAAAACTTCCTACGCCGGCATTACCCGGATCAGGTATAGGGTGCTCAAAACACAGTTGCTTTGATCTCAGCCGGAGATGCCCTCCAGCGCCCCTGTTCTTATGTCCGGTTCCCAGTATAGCAGGAAATGCCGGTTTGTCAAGGCGGAAAACTACTCGATCTGCCAAATTCCGCCGCTTAACGGTGCAAGGTCCAGCGCCAGCCATCCGTTGGCAATGGGGTGGGGAGCATGATCCACCCAGCCCGCGGCAAACAGCGGCAGGGCACAGCTGCCCCAGCCCGGCTTTAGCCCAAACCCCTGTACGGCCTGTGTGCCGGTGTTCAGGGCGCACAAAAGTGTTTCACAGCCGGCCTGCAACGTAAAGCCCAGCACGCCGGTGCTTGCATCCTGCGCGGTCCAGGCAAAGCTTTGGGGCGCATACAACGCCGGGTGTGCCAGGCAGAAAGCATTCAGCGCCTTACTGTAATCAGCCAGGGCGCGGTGCCCGGCGTCCGCCAGCATAGCCCAGTTCGGCTCCCGGCCATCGGTAAAGGCATCCGGCTGGCCGAACTCCACCCCCGCAAACAGCAGGCTTTTGCCGGGGCGGGCGACCTGTAATAACAGCAGCAGCCGCATCTGGGCCAGCTTTTCTTCTACATTGCCATACAGGCGGGTGAAAATGCTGGCGGGGTGGTTTTCATCGTGGCTCAGCGCGTTGATGCCCTGCACCGCGCCAAAGGGGCCAAAGCTGCCGCACAACTGCCGGAACAGAGCGCTGCGCCCGCCGAACGGCGCGGCAAAATAGGCCAGCGTATCCTGTGTCCAGCCGATCTCCCACACATAGTCAAAGCCCAGCCCGCCGCTGGCGGTATCGGAGGTGGCGTTCATGGAACCGGCGCTGTCCTCTGCCACCAGCATGCAGCCGGGGAACCGCGCGTGCAGCCCGGCTGTCAGCGTTTTGAAAAACTCTGCTGCCTGCCAGCCGTTGGGGCAGTGGTACAGCGCGTTGCCGATGGCATCCACCCGCAGGCCGTCGCACCGGCACACCTGCAGCCAGAACGCCGCCGAACTGAGCAGAAAGCTGCGCACCGGCGGGCTGGCCAGATCAAAGTTCAGGCTGCCCCAGTCGCTGGGGCCGGATTCAAATAAAGGCGCACCGTCAAAACAGGCCAGGCGGTCGGCATCCAGCGCAAAATGGACCGGCACAAAATCCATCAGCACGGCAATGCCTGCGGCGTGCAGGGCATCCACCAGCGCGGCAAAGCCTGCAAACCCGCCAATGCGCTGGGTGGGGGCAAAATACCCGCACCCCTGGTAGCCCCAGCTGCCGTCAAACGGGTATTCTGCCAGCGGCAAAAACTCCACATGGGTGTAGTGGTGCTCCACAAGATAGGGCACCAGACTTTTTGCCAGCTCCGGCCCGGTGTAATAGCGGCCGTCCCAATGGCGGTGCCAGCTGGCGGCGTGCAGTTCGTAAATCAGAACGGGAGCATCCCGGCGGGCACCGCGCAGCAAGGGAGCGGCGAACGGGTAATTCGGCTCCGCCAGGCGGGAAGCCGTGCCGGGCAGAGCTTCAAACGCAAAGGCAAACGGGTCTGCCCGCAGCTGCCAGCTGCCGTCCGGCCCCTGAATGTTATACTTGTACAGCTGCCCAAGCTGCGCCTGGGGCACCCGCCCGCGCCACAGGCCGTCCTCACAAAAGGTGAGCTCGGCGGCGGAATAGAGATCCCAGCCGTTCCAGTCCCCCAGCAGCTGCACGCGGCGGGCGTGCGGCGCCCACATGGTAAACAGCCAGCCGCGCCCCGGCCCCGCCGGGTGGGAACCCAGCAGGCGGTAAGCGTCAAAGCTGATGCCGCAGAAAAACTCTTCCACATCCGGCCGCATAGCTCTGCCCCCTTACCCTGCAAAATTGAACGTGTGTTAAACAAACTTATTATAACATAGGTACGGCCCTTGCGCAAACAGGGGGCGGCCCGTATAATAAAATGGTGTGTCTGAAACGTTGAAAATATTGTTTATTTCTACAAATATGGCGGGATTTTGTGTTAAGGCAGCACCGCATAATTCCCGCCTTACGGCTTAAGCACCGCTCCGGCAGCT
>ENA-ORTY01004231-ORTY01004231.1-human-gut-metagenome-genome-assembly--contig:-NODE-4231-length-11430-cov-11.933538_pt1 | contig 11430 bp, 11 predicted proteins | sample MGYA00241917_ERZ509198 | MGnify/ENA primary metagenome ERZ509198 (study PRJEB26280, sample SAMEA2338857) | human gut metagenome | biome: human gut; feature: human-associated habitat; material: faeces...
CGAGTCGCGCAACCTGCTCACGGACGACGAGCTGCGCGGCGCGCGCAGCGTGCTGCGGGCGGCCGCCATGACGTATGTCGCGGCGCTGCTGGTGTCGTTTGCGCAGCTGCTGCGGCTCATCATTCTCTACGGCAACCGCCGCCGGGATTGACACAGCCGTTGCAATCGGCGCCGAATTATCGTAAAATAGCGGGTGCAGGGGTCACTGCGCCTGCTATTTTTCTGCCCGGGAGGGGATCGCATGCACCGCATTTTTATCGTGGAGGACGACGCGGCCATCGCCGCCGCGCTGCAAAAGCACCTGACGACGTGGGGCTTTGACGTGCGCTGCGCGGAGGATTTCCGCAATGTGCTTGCCGAGTGCACGGCGTTTGACCCGCAGCTCGTGCTGCTCGACATCACGCTCCCGTTTTATAACGGCTACCACTGGTGCCAGGAGCTGCGGCGCGTGTCGAACGTGCCGGTCGTGTTCCTCTCCTCGGCGTCGGACAATATGAACATCGTCATGGCCATGAACATGGGCGGCGATGATTTCATCGCCAAGCCCTTTGACCTGAACGTGCTGCTGGCGAAGATCCAGGCCATTTTGCGCCGCACGTATGACTTTGCCGCGCCCGCGCCCACGCTCGAGCACCGCGGCGCCGTGCTCAACACGGCCGACGCGAGCCTGACGTATCAGGGACAGCGCATCGAGCTGACGAAAAACGACTACCGCATCCTGCAGACGCTGCTTGAGCGCAAGGGCAGCGTCGTCAGCCGCGAGACGCTCATGGAAAAGCTCTGGGAGACGGACAGCTTTGTCGACGAGAACACGCTCACGGTCAACATCGCCCGCCTGCGCCGCAAGCTCGAGGCCGCCGGCCTGCCGGATTATATCACGACGAAAAAGGGCCTCGGCTATCTCATCGAGTGAGGGGGGAAGCGGCCATGTTTGGCGCTTATGTGAAGGAAAACCGCAAGGCGCTCATCGCGCTTGCGGTCTACACGGTCGTGTTCGCGCTCGTGTTCTGGCTCTACCGGCTGCCGCTGGGTGCGGCGGGGTACGCGGCGCTCGTGTGCCTGTTTGTGCTGGCGCTGTGGTTCGCGGTCGATTACCGGCGGTTTGCCGCGCGCCTGCGGCTGCTGCGGCGGCTGGAGCAGGAGATCACGCTCAGCACCGAGCAGCTGCCGGAACCGGACGGGATGCTCGAGGCACAGTATCAGGCGCTCGTGCGCGCGCTCGATGCCGACCGCCGCGCGCAGATGACCCGCAGCCAGCGCAGCTATCAGGACTTAGTTGAGTACTACACCGTCTGGGCGCACCAGATCAAGACGCCCATCGCCGCCATGCGTCTGCTGCTGCAGGACGCGGACACGGACGAGCAGCGCGCCCTGCTCGAGCAGGTGCAGAGCGTGGAGCAGTATGTGGAGATGGTGCTCGGCTACCTGCGGCTCGAGAGCCCGTCGTCGGACTATGTCATCCGCAACTACGCGCTCGACGATATCGTCCGGCAGGCGGTGCGCAAGTTTGCCTCCCAGTTCATCCGCCGCAAACTGCGGCTGGAGTACGCGCCGCTGAACGTCAGCGTCATCACGGATGAAAAGTGGCTGCTGTTCGTCATCGAGCAGGTGCTCTCCAACGCGCTCAAGTACACCCGCAGCGGGTCGGTGTCCATCACGCTCGAAGCGCCGAAGACGCTGTGCATCCGCGACACGGGCATCGGCATCGCGCCGGAGGATCTGCCGCGCGTGTTTGAAAAGGGCTACACCGGCTGTAACGGCCGCACGGATAAGCGCGCGACCGGCATTGGCCTGTACCTCTGCCGCCGCATCCTCGAAAAGCTCGGTCACTCGATCACCATTGTCTCGACGCCCGGCGCCGGCACTACGGTGCGCATCGGTCTTGCGCAGGACGCGCTCGAGGTCGAGTGAGCCTTACAGAATCGTAAGTTTCCGCCGGGAAAATGTAAGCCAGATGCATGGCAGCCATTTCCCCGGCGGTTTATACTGAGCCTGTCATTACACAGGAGGTAACGGTTATGTCGTTTTTGGAAGTTCGTCATGTTCAGAAGATTTACACCACACGCTTCGGCGGCACGAAGGTGCAGGCGCTCAGCGATGTGAATTTCACGGTCGAGAAGGGCGAGTACGTCGCCATCATGGGCGAGAGCGGCAGCGGCAAAACCACGCTGCTCAACATTCTCGCCGCGCTCGATAAGCCCACCGGCGGCGAGGTCGTGCTCGACGGCCGGGCGCTGGGCACGATCCCGGAGCGGGAGATCGCGGCGTTTCGCCGCTCGCAGCTCGGCTTCGTGTTTCAGGAGTTCAACCTGCTCGATACGTTCTCCGTGCAGGATAACATCTTCCTGCCGCTCGTGCTCGCAGGCAAGGCGTATCCGGAGATGGCCGCGCGCCTCGCGCCCATCGCCCGGCAGCTCGGCATCGCGGAACTGCTGCAGAAGTTCCCGTATGAGCTCTCCGGCGGACAGAAGCAGCGTGTAGCCGTCGCCCGTGCGCTCATCACGCAGCCGAAGCTTGTGCTGGCCGATGAGCCGACCGGCGCGCTCGATTCGCGCGCAACGGATGAGCTGCTGCGCCTGTTCGAGGAGATCAACCGCGGCGGCCAGACCATCCTCATGGTCACGCACTCGGTCAAGGCGGCCAGCCACGCCTCGCGCGTGCTGTTCATCAAGGACGGCGAGGTGTTCCACGAGATCTATCGCGGCGAGAGCACGGACGAGCAGCTCTATCAGAAGATCTCTGACACGCTCACGATGCTGGCAACGGGCGGTGAGCGCCATGCGTAACCTCTACCCGCGTCTGGCAGCGACGAATCTGAAGAAAAACCGCCGGTTCTACCTGCCGTATCTGCTGGCCTGCATCGTGATCGTGGCGCTGTTTTGCATCATCCTCACGCTCGCGAGCGATCCGTATCTCGGTCAGATGCAGCACGGCGGCAGCGTCAGTCAGGTGCTCGGTTTCGGCGTGTCGATCATGGCGCTGTTTTCCGCCATCATCCTCTTTTATACGAACAGTACCTTCACCAAACAGCGCAAGCGCGAGTTTGCCATCTACAACATCCTCGGCATGGAAAAGCGCCACATTTCCTACGTGCTCTTCTGGGAGTCGCTGTATACGGCGGCCATGGCGCTGTTTTTCGGGCTCGTGGCGGCGGGTGTGTTCTCCAAGCTCCTGCAGCTCGTGCTCATGCGGCTCATCGGCGGGGAGGCTACGTTCGGGCTGAACATCCGCCTGATGAGCATCGGCTGTACGGTGGCGTTTTTCGGCGCGCTGTTTTTGCTGCTGCTGCTCAATACCATCCGCATCATCCATCTGTCCAACCCCGTGCAGCTGCTGCGCGCCGGCAGTGAGGGCGAGCGCGAACCGCGCAGCAAGTGGATCCTCGCACTGCTCGGCGCAGCGTGCCTTGCCGCGGGCTATATCATTTCCCTGCGCACAAACGCGGCCTTGTACGCCATCCAGAATTTCTTCCTGGCAGTCATCCTTGTCATCATCGGCACGTATCTCACGTTTATCGCGCTGAGCGTCATCGTGCTCAAGGCGCTGCGCAAAAACCGGCGCTACTACTATAAAACCAGTCACTTTGCCACCGTCTCCGGTCTCATCTACCGCATGAGCCGCAATGCGGCCGGCCTTGCGAGCATCTGTATCCTCTCGACGATGGTGCTTGTGACGGTCTCGACCACGGTGAGCCTGTATAAGGGCGTGGATGCCTACGCCGCCGTGCGCTGGCCGCAGGATATGACGCTCACGCTCATGACCGACACCCGGACGAACACAGTGCCGGACGTCGCGCCGGTTTTGCAGGTGGTGGACGACACCATGACGCGCGCGGGGCTCACGCAGAGCAACGTGCACGGCTATCGCACCGTCAGGTTTTCCACGCTGCGCAGCGGCGATGCGCTCGATCAGTTCACCGGCTCGGGCGTCGATGCATACACCGCCATGGTTCTGGACACGGAGGGCTATGCCGACCTGACCGGTGAGCAGGTGACGCTTGCGCCCGGCGAGGCGCTCGCATGGACAGACGGCAAGCCCTTCGGCGACACGCTCACGCTCGGCGGCGATACGCTGCGGCTGCGGCAGCTCGACAGCTTCCCGCTCGACAGCGGCAGCTCCATCATGGGTCTGCACACGCTGTATCTGGTCGTGCCGGATCTCGACAGCGTGCTCGAGCTGCGCGCGCAGCAAAACGCCTACACAAGCGAGCACGGCGGCACCCGTAGCATGCTCAACTACACGTACCAGTTCGACCTCTCCGGCACGGACGATGAGCAGCTCGACGCGCTGCACGCGCTTCTCAGCGACCCCGCGTTTGAGTCCGCTGCCGAGGCGGCGAACGTGAATTACACGACCGATATGCGCGCCGACGGCTATCCCACGCTGCGCAGCACGTACGGCGGCTTTTTGTTCCTCGGCTTTTTCCTCGGGTTCGTGTTCCTGTTTGCGACGGTGCTCATCATCTACTACAAGCAGGTCTCCGAGGGCTATGACGACCGCGGCCGCTTCCGCATCATGCAGCAGGTCGGCATGACGCCGAAGGAGGTCAAGGCGACCATCCGCACGCAGGTGCTGCTCATGTTCTTCCTGCCGCTTGTGACGGCGGCGATCCACATCGCGTTTGCGTTTCCGCTCATCAAGCAGATCGTGTTCGCCTTCGGGCTGCAGAACGTGCATCTGTTTTTGCTGTGCACGCTCGGAACGTTCGGCGTCTTTGCGCTGCTGTACACCTTTGTGTACCTGCTCACGGCGCGCACGTATTACCGCATCGTGCGCATGACGGATTGAATCAAAAAAGTCCGCACAGGCACTGCCTGTGCGGACTTTTTTGTATATGCGGCCTCAGCCCCAGAGGGCGGTCAGCATGGGGATGATCTGCTTCTTGCGGCTCATCACGCCGGGCAGGAACACGGCGCTGTCCTTCGGTTCGACCGAGAAGGCGGTGCGGATCGTGTCATCATTGCCGATGTAGAGCAGGTTCGTGCCCTCCAGGAGCACGTCCGTGACCATGAGCGCGATCATGTCATAGTGCTGCTGCTCGAGCTTCGTGGCCATGACGGCCAGCAGCTCGTCCTTGCGCTCGAGCACCTTGGCCGAATCGAGCGACGTGACCTGACCGACGCCGAGATAGTGGTCGGCGATGTGGAATTCCTTGAAGTCGGCAAAGCACAGATCCTCGGCCGACTTGTCGCCGGCGCTCGAGGCGGCGAAGATCAGGTTGCCCAGCTCCTTGAGCGAGACGTTGGCGATGCGGGCCATGCGCTCGGCCATGGCGATGTCGCGCTTCGTGCACGTGGGGGATTTGAACATGACCGTGTCGGACAAGATCGCGCCCGCCATCAGACCCGCCATGTTCGGCGACGGCATGACGCCGTGCTCCTGATACATGTTGGTGATGATGGTCGTCGTGCTGCCGACGGGCTCGTTGCGCATACGGATGGGCTGCGTGGTCTGAATATCGGCCAGACGGTGGTGGTCGATGATCTCAAGGATCTCGGCCTGCTCGAGCCCGGGCACGGCCTGTGCCATCTCATTGTGGTCAACCAGCACCACGCGCTTGCGCCGCGGACGCAGCAGGTGATAGCGCGAGAGCGTGCCGACGACCTTTTCGTTCTCGTCGAGCACGGGGTAGCAGCGGTAGCGGCTCTCGAGCACGACCTCACGCACGTCGTCGATGTAATCGTCGAGGTGGAAGCTGACCAGATCCTCCGTGTTGCACGGGCGGGAGATCGGGATCGCCTGATACACCAGCCGCGCCACGCGGCTGGCATCGAGCGGGGTGGAGATGACGCAGGTCTTGCCGGCGTTTTCAAGCCACGCGGGGTCGACGTCGGTCTGGCAGAGGATGATGCACTGCACGCCGATGTCGAGCGCGCGGCGGATCATATCCGGCTGGTTGCCGCAGAGGATGATGCTGTCGGGGTCGGAGAAGAGCAGGTTGTCGCAGCTCTGCGGCAGGGCGATCGTCACTACGCCGGACACGCGGTCGACCTGCTCGGCGCCGTCGTTGAGGATGCGCCCCTCGATGACGCTCAGGAGGTTGAACAGCGGCAGCGCGTCCACGTGCCGGTCGCTGATCGTGCGCATGCTGTAGGCCGCGATGTCGCCGGCGGAGAGCATGCCGTAGAGCGTGCCGTCCTCGTTGATGATGGGCATGGCCGAGATGTTCTGGTCGCGCATGATGTGCCAGGCGCGGTCCATTGTGACGGTGGAGTTGAGCGCCGGTGGCGTGTCGTAATCCAGATCGCGCACCTGCGTGCGGACGTTGCTCAGCGTCCGCGGCGCACGAAAGCCGAATCGGTCGAGCAGACGCTGCGTCTCGTCGCTGATGTGGCCGAGGTGTGCGGCCACATAGTCGCGGTCGCCGAGGGCGTTGCGCAGCGCGGCATAGGAGATGGCGGCCACGACGGAGTCCGTGTCCGGGTTCCGGTGGCCGGTGACGTAAATTTCATTCATGAAGTGAGGCTCCTTTGATTTCATGATTTGACAGACAATACTATAATAAGCCGGCCTGTCTTGTCAATGATTGTTTGGAAAAGTACAAAATCTGTCCGGTTTGTTGGCAGGCCTCTGGTCGTGGTCTGACCAGATACGTTGTGATAAGCGATAAAAATGGGACAATGGACGAAAACCAGTTGCACATTGTCAAAAAATATGCTATCTTTGGCTCATGAAGCCGCTGGTTGAACCAGATCGTGTTCCGACCAGCTGCCGCACCCGTAATGAAAAGTGAGAGGTGGAAGCAAACCATGAAAGACCTGAAGCATCTGATCTATTTTGAGAATCTGCTGCAGGAGGCCAACAACGAGCTGGTACAGCAGGCCAGGGCGGAGGGGGAACACGCCCTGGGTTACACCTGCTATTTCGTGCCGGAAACGCTGCTGAACCTGCCCGGCTGCTTCTCGAGCCGCCTGCGTGCGCCGAACACCGGCAGCATCGACGTGGGCACGTACTACATGTCGAGCAAGATCTGCTCGTACACCCGCAGCATCCTCGAGCGCGGCATCGAGGGCGGCTATGACTATCTCGATGCGCTGCTCTCGTCCGAGACGTGCCAGATGATGCACCGCGGCCATGAGCATTTCGAGATCCTCGGCCTCGTGAAGGAGAAAAATCCGCAGTTTTTCATGAGCATGATGGATGTGCCATTCTCGGACGAGGACTTCGCCGTCGATCACTATGAAGAGCAGCTGCGCGTGAAGGTGCTCGAGCCGCTGCACGCGACCTACGGCATCGACATCTCCGACCAGGCGATTCTCGAAGCGATCCGAGATCACAACGAAATTTCCCGCATCATCACCGAGATCGGCGACCTGCGCAAGGCGGCCAATCCCGTTATCACGGGTTATGAGTTCCATGTCATCCAGCTCGTGAGCCAGGTGTGCCCGCACAAGCGCATCCTGCCGTACCTCAAGCAGACGCTCACCGAGCTCAAGCGCCGCAAGGCCGATCCGCAGCCGTGGTTCCGCGTGCGTCTGGTCGTGACCGGCAGCGAGATCGACGATCCTGCGTTCACGAAGCTCATCGAGGACTGCGGCGCCATGGTCGTGGCCGACCGCTACTGCTATGGCAGCCTGCCCAGCCGCGAGCAGATCGAAATTCTCGACGGGGAGACGCCGCTGCGCGCCGTCGCCCGCCACTATCTGCGCACGAGCCAGTGCCCGCGCTTCATGGAGCGCGCGCGTTCCGACGGCCGCCGCACTTACATCCGCGACCTGTGCCGGGAATACAGCGCCGACGGCGTGCTCTACGAGCAGATGAAGTTCTGCGAGTTCTGGAGCTATGAGCGTGTGCTCGGCGTGCACATCCTGCAGGAGGAGCTGGGCATCCCGACCGTCGGCATTGAGAAGGAGTACACCCTCGCCGGCGCCGGCCAGCTGCGCACGCGCATCCAGGCCTTTGTGGAGAGCCTGGAGATCAAACACATTCAGGGAGGGAATTCGTGATGGCTGACAAGAAGGCCAAAGGCGCCGGGAACCGTTTTCTCCCCGGCAGCAACATTGCAAAGCACCGCGAATGGCGCGGTCTGAAAGATACATGGTACGACTATACCGAGTGGGTCAAAGTGCTCGGCGTCATGAGCGGCTTCGTGGCCAAGAGCCCGGTGCGCATCATGCGCGGCATGCTGACCTACCGCTGGATGGGCTCGTACCTCGCGGCGCTGAACATGATCGACCGCTGCGTCGAGGGTCTGCGCGGCCCGGCGCTGCGCGTGGCGCGCATTTACCTCAACACGATCATGAAGGGCTCAACTACCTCCATCGCCGAGATGATGATGGGCGACCGCCGCTTCGGCGATAACGACTTCGGCCGCACGCAGGTCGTGCTTGAGCAGACCATGTGCCCCGAGATCCTCGCGGGATTTCCAAATCTGCGCCCTGCGCAGCTCGAGCCGTTCCAGGGTCTGCTGCTGTGCTACATGGATCAGGGTGCGAATCCGTACTACATCGACGCCATGGAGAGCATCGGCCTGCCGGCGGATTCCTGCCGCCTGTCGAACAATGCCGCCGGCGTTGCCATGCTCGACGAGTTCCCGAAGATCGGTGCCTGCTGCATCTCGAACAACGCCCCGTGCGACTCCTCGACCATGAACAGCCAGATCATCGAGCGCCATCTCGACGTGGACACGCTGCCGGCTGCCATCCCCATGCGCTGGGCCGATCCGCACACGCGCAAATACGCCCGCGCGTCCCTGCGCCGCGTCATCGACTTTGTCGAGCGGCACACTGGCGAGACCTATGACTGGGACGCCTGCCGCGCCGTGATGGAAAAGCACAACGACGAGGTGCGCAACGAGCAGGAGAAGTGGAACTTCATGGCCACGCCCTACACCGCTGCCGCGCTCACCGTGCCGAACCTGTTCCACACGTTCTATTATGCATTCTCCGGCGGCCGCAATCCCGAGATCATGAAGGCAGAGCGCAAGGTCATGAAGATCCTTGAGCAGGCGTACGAGAGCAAGACCAACTGCTTCCCCAAGACGCGCTATCGCGCCATCACCTGGGGCGGCCCTCCGTGCTACTGGCTGCAGTTTCCGAACTGGCTGTATAACTGCTGGGGCATCCTCGTGATCGCCGGCATGGATCTGTTCTCCGGCAACGTACTCATCGACACGACGGACGAGGACACCATGCTCGACGGCATTGCCCGCAATTATGAGACCGGCGTTATGCGCCGCCACCTGACCGGCGGCTGGCAGCACCTCGTCGAGTTCTGGGACGAGGCGGAGAAGTTCCACTGCGACATGGTTATCCTGCACGATGACATCACCTGCAAGGGCGCGCTCGGCCTCACGGGTGTCATCCTCGACCAGGCGAAGGAGAAGAAGACGAAGCTCATGATGGTCTCCAATGACATGTTCGACCACCGCACCGTCTCCCGTGCCGACATCCGCCAGCAGGTCAACGACTACATGTACTCCGTCATGCAGGCCGAGCCGCTCGATGCGTCCCTGCTGCAGTATGACGACTACGAAGGCTGGTAAACAGGAGGAAATGATGATGAAAAAACTGCTGCCAAAGCTGCTCCTCGGCGCGACCGGCGTCTGGGTGGGGAGCATGCTCATCTACTGGTTCAATCTCGATAACAAGGCGATCTATTTCCTTGTGCGCCCGCTGCTCGATCGGCTCTACGACCGCAGAAAGGTTGACGGGAAGGTCTGATGGGATTTCAGCAGATTCAGGCCCCGACGCTCCGGGAGCTGTTCGTCGATCAGGTCATCGGCATGATCTTTTCCGGTGAGCTGAAGGTCGGCGACCGGCTCCCGTCGGAGCGCGAGCTGTCCGAGCAGATGCACATCAGCCGCTCCATGGTGCACACCGGGCTCGAGGATCTCGAGCGCATGGGCTTCGTACGCATGGAGCCCGCGCCGCGGCAACTACATCGAGGACTACGCCCGCCACGGCAATTTTGAGACGCTCATGGCGCTCGGGAAATATGGCGGCCAGTTCGACCACGCGATCGAGAGCTCCCTCGTCGAGGCGCGCGACGCGATCGAGGGCGGCGCCATGATCCTGCTCGGCGAGCGCGGCACGCCGGCCGACATTGACCAGCTGCGTGCCATCACCGACGGGCTGCGTGCATCCGTCGCCGCGGGCGAGGGCATCACTGCCTATGCGCAGTGGATGCGCAAGTTCGACACGACCATCACCGAGCTGAGCGGAAACCTCATTTTCCCGCTGCTCATGAACAGCCTCGCGGATGTAAGCGGCGTGCTCTGGGAGCGGTGCGTGACCTTCTGGGGGCCGGAGACGGTCATCGAGCAGGAGACGCGCATCACCGCCATGCTCGCCGAGGGCCGCGGCCGCGATGCTGCGCTGTATATCGAGAATATCTATCATTACTACTGTGATGCACACCCAAACGAGTAATACCTTTTCCCATCCTTCCACCCCCTATGAAAATCCGCCTGACGGCTGCTGCCGTCAGGCGGATGACTTTTTCTGTTGTCAGGACCGGCTCAGGTTGCCGAGATAGCCGAGAATGTTGTCGTTGATCTCGCCGGTGAGCGCCTGGTTGTAGTTGCAGATGAACGTGCCGGCGATGAGGATCATCATCGCCTCGGCCTCGTGCATGCCGACCTCCTCGCCGTAGATGCGGATGAGACACTGCTCCATGAGCGTGCGCCACGCGCGGAACTCTTCCTGCACGAGCCGGCCGATCTCGGGGTCGTAGCGCGCGAGGACGTAGGTCTGCGTCGTGGCATTCGGGCGCTGCTCGTGCGACGGGGCATTGGCCACGTAGTCCATGAAGGCGTTCATGTATGCAAGGTTGGAGCCGTAGTCCGCGCGGTCGTGTTCAGCAAACCACTGGCTGCATTTTTCGCACATATATTCGCGTGTATAGCGCACATACGCGAGGATGAGGTCGTTTTTGCTCTCAAAATAGTTGAGCAGCTTGGCGTGGCTCATGCCCGCCTCTGCTGCAATGTCGCGCAGGGACACGTTCATCATGGGCTTGCGCTCGATGCAGCGCTGAAACGCCATGAGAATGTCCCGGCGGATCTGGTCACGGTCGACAATGATCGGCATCTTGATCGCCTCCGGGGTACTGGAATGCTCCGATTATACAGCGATTTTCAACATCCGTCAAATGGCGGAGAAAATCCGCGCCGTACCTTGACAAAATTGTGGCAGCATGCTATCTTTTTTTCTGACCAGTTGGTAAATTACGAAAGGCGGCGACAGAAATGACGGACGTGATCCTGCGTATTTCGGGTATGGACTGCGGTGCCTGCGCGGTGCGCATCGTGCGTGCGCTGCAGGGGCTGCCGGGGCTGCGCGAAGTATCCGTGAGCGACACGGCCGGCTGCGCGTGCCTGACTTATGACGAGATGGCCGTGGACCTCGGCGAGATCGCGCGCCGTGTACAGCGCGCGGGCTTTGACGTGCCGATCGGGATGGCGGAGCTGCGCTGCCCGGGCGCGGACGC
>ENA-ORTY01004239-ORTY01004239.1-human-gut-metagenome-genome-assembly--contig:-NODE-4239-length-11410-cov-6.761867_pt1 | contig 11410 bp, 10 predicted proteins | sample MGYA00241917_ERZ509198 | MGnify/ENA primary metagenome ERZ509198 (study PRJEB26280, sample SAMEA2338857) | human gut metagenome | biome: human gut; feature: human-associated habitat; material: faeces...
GGAATTTTGCACGCTCCCTGATATTTCTAAGAGAAATGGAACGATAATTTAACTTCGCCTCCAGAGAAGTGTTTAATTTCCACTTAGAAATTGCAAGCGGCATCATCTCATCTTCCGGCTGGCTTAAGATTTTAACTTTTTTCATGCGGATTTCAATGCCATTCGGCGCTTTTTCATTCTGCTCAAGCACCCCTTCGACTTCCAGCGTTGATGCTTCTTTGATTTCTTTCAGATCAAATGCGGCACTGCCTTCTTCGTATACACACTGGAGCAGGCCTTCTCTTTTTCTTAAGATTACAAATGCAACTGTTCCCATATCACGGATTGTATGCACTGCACCATTGACTTTTACTGCCTCGCCGGTCTTTGCATTTAAAAGTTCTGTAATCTCCAATGTATCTTTTTTCTTTACGCCTGTCTGGTATTCCATGACTGTTTCCCTCCTGTTAAATTTTGTTCCATTTTATTACTCTTTTAATATTTTTCTTTCAGAAAGTATCTTTCTTAATGCAAAAAGTCCCGGAATACATAATCGTATTCCGGGACGGATTATCTTAATATCCGCGGTACCACCCGCTTTTGAACTCGTCTTTGAATTCATCTCTCGCACATAACGCGTGCCAGCGTACTGCTCTACTTGCAATTGTTGTAAATTTAAACCTAAATTGCTTTCGCTCAATCTGCTCCAGAGTGTTCCCTATTGTTCCTTTCCCCCAAATGACGCTCTCAGTCGGTGGCGTCATATTCCTGTCAAGTTATCACGAACAGAGTCTCTTTCTTTGCATTTTTTTACTGTCTCTAAAAAGATGCTCTTATGTTAGCACATGTTTTTTTTCTTTGCAAGACATTTTTTCAACTTTTTTATGTTCTTTTTTGTTCTTTTCCTTTCTTTCAATCTTCTCTTAGACAATTCCTCTCAAAGCTGGCTGCGGATTACTGTTGAGTTTCAAGAATGCCTCGGCATTCTTGATGCGAGGTGTGAGTCATCTTCCAGTTGATATAATACACAAGTGCATCAATAAACTGCGCATTTCCAGGACATTTCTTCGCGCCAAATCCCATAATCTCCACCATATATTCCCGGTTGTTCTGCCACCCCACTTCTACAACCTTCCGGATTGCCCGCTCTACCTTTCTTGGAGATTCGTCATAGATCTGTCCAATAACAGGATAAATATCAGCCATAATGCACAGCGGCTCTCTCATGTACTGATCCGCCAGTCTGACCGCCACTGGTAAATATGTATACCCTTTATATTTGGGCGTAATATTGCATTTCGATAAAACTTGTAGTGTTGCATTCTCCATGTTACATTCCCCCTGATTCTGTAGTTGATTTAAAAAAATACACTTGATATAATACTTACATAAAGTATTATATCCAACTACTAAGCTAATTACTTAACCGAAATTTACGACTTTTTTTCAACATCATTTTATAAATGGTCAGTTTTTTGTCCATTTTCCAACAAACAAAAAAGAGGGGAATTTAAGACAAATATGACGAAAAATGTATTATTGGACTGTTTTGTCCAGAATTTGGAAAAGGAACGTTTAAATCTTGGAATGACACAGGCAGAATTTGCATCCAAACTGGAAATTTCAGTATCTACTTACAAAAATATCATTTCTCGGAGGACTGACAAAATTGATATCATGATCGCCATGCAAATCTACAAACTGACAGGGCATTTTCTTTATGAGTTATTTGGAAATGATAATCCGGAAATGGAATGTCTGAAAAAGTTTCGTCTGTTAAATAATCGCCAGAAGGCATACATCAGTGGCAAGATTGATTTCGAACTGGAAATGATGAGTCACGAGCAGGATTCAGAAAATATGCTGGATGTTCTTGTACTGACCGGCAACATGGAAGATGGTATGGTACTGGATTCTGCAAATGAAGAACGTATCTACTGTCCGGAATATATTAAGAAATATGGTGAACGCCTGCATTGTGGCATTCGCATTACTTCCAACCACCTTAATCCTGTGTATGTCAGAAATGATATCCTGGGAATTTCAAAGAAACCTCCGCGTGACGGTGACACCTGTATCCTGATCCACAAACCGACCGGCCGCGCATTTATCCGCAAGATACAAGAGGGAAATCCTTGTCAGCTGCTCCCGATCAACGGTTATGGTGATATCATCACAGTTGACACGAACGACCATACCGATATGGGACAATGGTTAAAATTCGGAGTCGTGATTGCAGTACTACGACGCTAACTAATTTCAATTGATTGTTTTTTTAGCAAAAAACGCCACACAGATTTCAATGCTTTCTTTCGTCACCTGTCTGTGTGGCATTTTAAGATGTCGTATTCCTATCTATGTATTTATTTTCTGTCTTGGAGTACACAATCTTCTGCGCTTTATAAAGGCTCTGATATCCGGATAGCAGATAACTGACTGCTATTACAGTACAAAAATACGGCATGCCTGCAAATCCAAACAGCTCAAATGCAATCAGAAGGGAACTGATCGGACTGTTTGTCACAGCACAGAACACGCCTACCATACCACACGCTGCACAGATATCTACCGGCAAGCCAAATATCGGTGCCAGTGCGGAACCGAATGTTGCCCCAATAAACAGTGACGGGACTATCTCACCGCCTTTAAAACCAGAACAAAGTGTGATACATGTAAATAATATTTTCAGCAAAAATACCCACAATTTCTGAGGTTCTTCAAAACTCTGCGCAATCGTACCTCCACCAAGTCCCAGGTAGGTATCTGTTCCCGTAATCTTCCATAGAAGTACAACTGTCACACCTCCAATAAATACACGAAGATACGGATTCTGAAACCATTTTTTCAACTGCTTTTCAAAAATATGCAACATCACACAGAACAGAGCTCCGACAAATGCAAAACAGATTGCCAGAAGAATCGCTTTTCCCCACGCGATTCCGTAAAAATCCGGAACTTCTTCTACCGGATATGGTGCAGTCAGTGTCCGAACTCCCATAAAGATTGAAATCCGCTCTCCGATAAATGCGGAGAACATGCACGGAACGAGCGCCGCATAATACATGATCCCGACACTGATAACCTCCATCGGGAACAATGCTGCTGCCATCGGCGTTCCAAATAGTGCCGCAAAAGCTGCGCTCATACCTGCCAGCGTCATAATACGCTTATCACTCTCATTCAAATGTATCTTACGCCCCAGCCAGTTTCCGAGGCTTGCCCCAAACTGAAGTGCCGCACCTTCCCGACCGGCAGAACCTCCAAACAAATGAGTCAGAGCTGTCGCGATCAAGATCAATGGTGCCACTCTTCCCGGCATCGTATTCTGATCTGAACGTACCACCATAAGCACCATATCTGTTCCGGCATTCTTCGCTTGTCCTGTAACATGATAAAGAAAAACAATCATGAGACCTGCAAAAGGCAGCAGATATACCATCCACATATGCCCCATACGAAAGTCCGTTGCCCACGCGATCAGATTCGCAAATACACTGGCGATCACACCGATCACGCCCCCGATCACGATCGACAATATGATCCATTTCACCAGACTCCCAAATAAAATTCTCCACGCATGAAACATATGCATGATCTCCTGCTTTATCTTCTCCATTTTTATCTCACTTCCTCTATTCCTGTTAAAATTATAAATGCACGGATTCATAACTTGGCTATATGCAAATCTGAATTGCATCTATAATAACCAGTTATTTATCCGTGCGCCCTATAAATGCCTCACTTTATGATCCTGACGGAATATATGGTCTGAGTGCCCCGGCAACATTACTGATCGGCATTGTCTGAAGCCATACTCTTCCCGGACCTGTAATCACAGTATTAAACAGCCCTTCTCCTCCAAACAGCATATTCTTCACACCCGGTACGGTCTGGATATCCATCTGACAACTGGCCGTCATTGCTGCAAGATGCCCCGTATCGATCACGATCTGCTGTCCAGGCTGCAATTCGTATTCCACTACATGGCCGTCAAATTCCGCAAATGCAACTCCCTGTCCACTGACTTTCTGAAGAACAAATCCTTCTCCTCCAAATAATCCGGAAGCCACTTTCTTATGGAAATGTACAGACAACTGTACTCCCGCTTCACTTGCCAGAAATGCACTCTTCTGGAAGATCATTTCCTGCCCTGGTCTGATGTCAAATGCACGGATCGATCCCGGAAAACAAGAAGCAAATGCGATCATTCCGTTACCTCCCTGTGCAGTGTAAATATTCTGGAACATCTTCTCTCCTGAGAACATTCTTCCTACAGCTTTCCCAATTCCTCCATTGGTCGTTGTCTCCATCTTCATATTCGGAGACATCCAGGACATACCACCGCCTTCTGTAATCATCCGCTCTCCTGCTTCAAGCTGACAGATCACAACTGGAAGAGTATCTCCCTGAATCTGATATCTCATATTTGTCATCCTCCTTTATATGGGATTTTATATAAGTGCCATTCGGTCTAACTGACACATATATTTGTCAATGCGTATCTGGTCTGCCGATGAAATCTGCTTACCAGAAAAATAATATGTAACCCGGTCAGTTTTTGAAGATTTCACTGCATCATTAGCCCCATTCTTCACACGAATAGTATCACACTCTTTTTCCATTCTACGGATCAATTCCCGAAGTGCTCCTTCATTTCCATCTACGAATTCTATCTTATTCGGGAAAATCTCCTGATAGCTCTCTTTGAAATAATTAAAATGCGTACAGCCAAGGACAAATGCTTTATATTCCTCTAATGGGTAATTCTTAAGCGCCTCCTTAAGATACGGCACAACCTGATTCTGATCGAATATTTCCTGCTCTGCAAATCTAACCAGTTTTGGAAGTGCAACCAAATCTACCATGTCACGCTTATCCACACGGTCCACCAAGTGATGAAGCTTGTCTCCTTGAATTGTGATCGGTGTTGCTGCCACCAGGATTCTTCCCGGTCTGTCGGCATATTCTTCTACTGCTTTTTTCACTGCCGGTTCCATGCCTACAATCGGCAGTGGAAACTGACTTCTGTATTCTTTTGTGGCCACACTCGTAGCTGTATTGCAGGCGATCACAATCGCATCTACCTGCTTCTTTATCATAAATGCTATAATTTTGTCAATATATCCCCGGATTTGCTCTCTTGTTTTCTCTCCATACGGAACATGCTCCTCGTCCGCATAATAGATGAAATCAGCTTCCGGAATCATGCAAAGCGCACGGTGCAGAACAGACAACCCACCCATGCCCGAGTCAAAAATACCTATTTTCATGATGTCACTCCTAGAACAATGAATGTGCCTTGGCACATTCAAGTTGTTCTTTCATTATAGCACAGAAAATTCCTTTGCAACTGGCTTTCTTTGATTTTTTAATGTTTTTGAAAAGATAAACGAACCGAATATTACAACATAACAAATGACTGCCAATGGCGTTGAAAATGTAAAGCTATTCTCTGTTAATTTCCATAATCCTAATAAATTATTATTTAAGAAATGAATCACCACTGCAATCCATATAGTTGATGTCCGCTTATAAATCCAACACATAAAAATTGTATGACTAATAAGCATAACAGACCGTCCAATAAAAAAAGTAATTGGAAGTTTAGTTATCATATAATCTATCGGCAAATGAAAAAGCACTTCTATCGTTCCAAGGAAAAATATTGCTTTATAAACCCCATATTCCTTCTCCAGCAATGGAAACATAAAATATCCCCAACCATATTCCTCGCCCAAGAATACAATAAATGTAAAGATAAACAGTGGAACAAAACCAACTAGCTGTTTCACATCTGCCAATGGAACCTTTAATTGCGCTACATCTCCTGTTTTTAGATAATCACATAAGAATTCCACTCGAACCATAAGAATAAAAATAGCGATATAAAGCAACGCATATTTCAATACTTCCTTAAACGAAACATTATAAGACAGACCTATATTTGCCAAAGTATTTTCTCCAATGGATTGTAAAAAGTAAATACTACATAATGATTCAGCTATCATCAATATTTGAGATATAACGGCACTACTTGGAATAACAACAGATATTACAGTATATATCGTCATTCCTGCAAAACAAATTTTATAAAACTTAAAAAATTTATTGGATTCATTCTGACTTGATGCCCGTTGTTTTGCAAACAAAGTACTCATGGTTGGTAAAAGCATCAAAATATAACCTTCTGAGAACTTTTTTAAATGAAACACCTGATTATATAAAATCCCCCAAAAAATAAAAAGAATTTCAAAACTAAACATGAATAATAAGAAATACTGTATCATGGACTTTTCTTTTTTATCAGTCATAATATCCCCCCTTCCAGCTCTATAAACTCAGTATACCATGGAAAATATTTAAAGTACAATTTTATAAAAAGAAAAGCCACAAAACTAACCATATATTAGCTTTGCGACCAATCATAGTCGGAGTGACAAGATTTGAACTTGCGACCTCTACGTCCCGAACGTAGCGCTCTACCAAGCTGAGCCACACTCCGATACATTTTTAATTAAGTAACCGGATACTCATTTAAGTATCCGGCGCCCCTGCCAAGGAACTACGGATAGAGGACTCGAACCTCTACTAACAGAGTCAGAGTCTGCTGTGCTGCCATTACACCAATCCGCATTAGTGTGACTTGCTCTGCTGTTTTATTTGTCCAGCGAATATTAATTATACACATATTCAAGAGAATGTCAATAGATTTTTTGCATTTTCCCTTTTTCACCAGACATTTTTCAAATCGCTGATGGGGACGTAGCATTTTAACAAAATGCTACGTCCCCATCTACAATTTTACTACAATTTACATTTCTTTGATTCTCTTGATTGCTGCTACTGTGTTTTCGTATGTTCCAAATGCTGTCAGGCGGAAATATCCTTCTCCGCTTGGTCCGAATCCTGAACCTGGTGTTCCGACTACGTTTGCTTTTTCAAGCAGATAATCGAAGAAATCCCAGGATGTCATTCCTTTTGGTACTTCTAACCAGATATATGGTGCATTTACACCGCCGGATACGTTGTATCCTGCGTCTTTCAGTCCTTGTTTGATGGTTTTTGCATTGTTCATGTAATAAGCGACCTGATCTTTTAACTGAGCCTTTCCTGCTTCACTGTATACCGCTTCTCCGGCGCGCTGTACGATATAAGGAGCACCATTATATTTTGTTCCGTGACGTCTTGCCCACAGGGAATGAAGCATCACGTCTCCAGATTTCAGATCTTTTGGAATAACGGTTGCTCCAAGACGTACTCCTGTAAATCCTGCATTCTTAGAGAAGCTTCGAAGCTCTATTGCGCATGTTCTTGCTCCTTCGCACTCGTAAATGGTGTGTGGTACGTCTGACTCGGAGATATATGCTTCATATGCAGAGTCGTAGATGATGACTGCTCCGACTCTATTAGCGTAATCTACCCACTCCTGAAGCTGTGCTTTTGTGATTGTGGAGCCTGTCGGATTATTCGGGAAGCACAGATAAATAATGTCCGGTGTTTCTTTTGGAAGTGCTGGTGCAAAATTCGTCTCTTTTGTGCAAGGCATGTAGATCACATTGCTCCATGTCTCTGTCTTTGCATCGTAAGTTCCGGTACGTCCTGCCATTACATTGGTGTCAACATATACCGGATAAACCGGGTCACACACTGCAATCTTACTGTCTGCCGCAAAAATTTCCTGAATATTTCCCGAATCACATTTTGCACCGTCAGAGATAAAGATTTCGTCTGCCTGAATGTCGCAGCCTTTATCCTGATAATCATTTTTCGCCATAGCACTTCTCAAAAATTCATATCCAAGATCTGGTGCATATCCGTGAAATGTCTCGGCATGCCCCATCTCATCGACTGCTTTATGCATGGCCTCGATGATCGCAGGTGCAAGTGGCTGTGTTACATCACCGATTCCAAGTCGGATAATCTGCTTGTCCGGATTAGCTGCCTGATATGCAGATACTTTCTTTCCAATCGTTGAAAAAAGGTAACTTCCTGGTAATTTCAGATAATTTTCGTTTACTTTGAACATCTTTCTAGTCTCCTTTATTTATTCATTCCATCACTGATATCAGCTTGTTTCTCACCACCTATAGAGGTGGAGTCATCTCCCAGCCGATCTATCTCCCCGTCAAATACAACGGTCGCCGGACCGGTCATATAGACATGATTATCTTCTTCATTCCATTCAATCTGAAGATTTCCTCCGAGAAGACGGATTTCTACTTCTCGCTCTGTATATCCGTTTAAAATACTCGCGACTGCTACAGCACATGCTCCGGTTCCACATGCAAGTGTCTCGCCGGATCCTCTCTCCCACACACGCATTTCCACGGTCTTTCTGTCGATAACTCTTGCGAATTCTGTATTAATCCGCTGTGGAAATCTCTCATGGTTCTCGAACTTCGGTCCGATTTTTTCAATGTCAAGTCCCTGTACATCATCAATGTAGACAACATCGTGAGGGTTTCCCATTGATACACCAGTCATATGATACTCTTTCCCGTCTACTTTAATCTGAGCATTTAATACCCTATCAGTTTCATCGGAATACCCTTTCATTATAATCGGAATTTTCTCCGGGTCAAGCTCCGGTTCTCCCATATCAACACGTACCAGTGCAACTTTTCCATCTTTCACCGTCAGATCCAGATATTTAATTCCTCCAAGTGTCTCTACGGAAATGTGTGTCTTATCAGTCAGTCCGTAATCATAGACATACTTTGCGACACAACGGATTCCATTTCCACACATTTCTCCTCTGGAACCATCTGCATTATACATCTCCATTTCAAAATCAGCTACCTTAGACGGATTGATCATAATCAGACCGTCTGACCCGATTCCGAAATGTCTGTCACTGACAATCTTTGCCACCTCAGGTGGATTGTCGATTTTTTCTTTGAAACAATTTACATAAACGTAATCGTTCCCCAGACCTTGCATTTTTGTGAATTTCATTTTTATTATTTCTCCCATCTTTATTCATTCATAATGCTGAGTACCATCTCCGCTGTTTCTACGATATTCGTTCCGCTGTCCATACTGTTCTTCTGAAGATACCGGTGTGCCTCTTCTTCTGTCATATTATTTCGCGCCATCAGCAATTCTTTTGCTTTTCGGATCAATGCTTCCTGTTCAGGAGTCCTGCTCTTAATCGTTTTCTTACGTTTTCTGCGCCGCCGGTCCATATTTTGAAGCATCATCTGAAGGGTATTCATAAGATCATACGCTTTGATCGGCATAGTCAGTCCCATGACACCACTTGCCAGCCCTTCTTCCCATTTCCCTTGTGACGCAATCAAAAGCATCTCAAAGCGATCCGGCAAATATTCTCTTAATTCTGAATACATCATATCTTTTAGTTTGTATCCACACACGATAATTCCTTCATCAACAGAATCTGCGTAGTTCATCGCCTGCGCTCCTGTCGTGCACACTCCAGTAACATTAAGCCCTACACGCACTAACAGATTTCGGATATTGGTCGCATTATCCTTGTTCGGAAATACAACTATAATACCTACCAATTTGCCACCTCCTGCTGTGTATCGATGCTAAAACCGACCTTCTGTCCGCTTTTAGCAGCTTCCTGAATCTTTTCTTCTCCCTGATAAGAAATATTTCACACAACAGCAGGCTTAGATTCGATGTAAATATTTATTAAGCTCCCATTCTGTGACCTGGGTTACATATTCCTCGTATTCCTTTTTCTTAGCTTGTGTATACTTCTGCACCAGATCATTTCCAAGCACATTTTTAATATACTCGTCTTTTTCAAATTCCTGACACGCTTCCATCAGATTCATTGGAAGATTTTCTACTCCTGCCTCTTTGAGTTCTTCCTCACTCATCTCAAATAAGTTGCGGTCGATGCTGTCCGGTGGCATGATCTTACTACGGATACCATCCAGTCCTGCTGCCAGACATACTGCCAGCGCCAGATAAGGGTTTGCTGCAGTATCCGGACTACGAAGTTCGATTCTGACGTTCCCCCCACGGTCTGCCGGAATTCGGATAAGTGGCGTCCGATTCTTTCTGGACCATGCGATATGCACCGGTGCCTCAAATCCCGGCACAAACCGTTTATAAGAATTTACGATAGGATTCGTGATAAATGTCATGGCTTTAATGTGCTTCATCAAACCGCCAATAAAATAGTATGCCTCTTTACTCATACCATTCGGGTCATTCTTGTCATTGAATACATTTTTCCCCGCTTCATTATGAAGGGACATATTCATATGCATGCCAGAGCCATTTTCGTTGTACTTCGGTTTCGGCATAAATGTTGCATGCAGACCATGGCGTTTTGCAATAGTCTTTACAACCAGCTTAAATGTCATAATATTATCTGCTGTCAGAAGTGCTTCATCATATTTAAAATCTACTTCATGCTGCGCCGATGCAAATTCATGGTGAGATTCTTCTACTTCAAATCCCATATCCTCCAGTGTCAGAACAATATCACGCCTTGCATTTTCTCCTAAATCTAACGGTCCCAGATCAAAATAGCTTGCCTTCTCATGAGAAAATGTAGTCGGAAGTCCGTCTTCGTCCGTATGGAATAAGAAGAACTCACACTCTGGTCCCACGTCAAATGTATACCCCATCTCTTTCGCTTCGGCAATCACTTTCTTTAACACATATCTTGGATCACTTTCAAACATACTGCCGTCCGCTTTCTGCACATCACAGAGCAGCCTTGCTACTTTCCCCTGTTGTGGTCTCCACGGAAAGATTTCAAATGTATTCAGATCTGGGCAAAGATACATATCCGAATCTTCCATTCTCGCAAAACCTTCAATAGCAGAACCATCGAACATGCACTCATTATCCAGCGCCTTCTCAAGCTGGCTGCTGGTGATTGCTACATTTTTCAAAGTTCCATACATATCTGTGAACTGAAGACGAATGAAACCAACGTCCTCCTCTTCAACCATCCTCAAAATATCCTCGCGTGTGTAATTGTTCATAAGAAACCTCCCGCTTGTATTATTTTTTACTATCTGAATCTATAAAATCCAGATGTTCCGTGCTTTGCACTCCCGCATCTGCTGCCACATTCACAATCCGGGCTTTCGCCCTTCTTGTTCATGCAGCTCAGATTATCTAATAGATAGCCTGTAATGCATGTAAACATGCCTCCAAGCTATCTATTGATAATACTTTTATAGCAAAAAGGGCGCTCTCATACAAGGATGAAAACGCCGTTGTCTCACATGTTTATGATTATAAAAAGAAAATGATGCTTTGTCAATCCTGACAATTGATTAATAGTGTATATTTCAAATAGAACTCAATTGCAAAGTTAAATCCTATGAGCAAATATGTATCTGCATAAAAAATGAAGACCGTTACTGAAAACTTATAAAAAGTTACAAACTTCTATGTTTCATTCCTACTTCAACGAGTATGCTTTTGATGATATAAATAT
>ENA-ORTY01004240-ORTY01004240.1-human-gut-metagenome-genome-assembly--contig:-NODE-4240-length-11409-cov-12.991809_pt1 | contig 11409 bp, 10 predicted proteins | sample MGYA00241917_ERZ509198 | MGnify/ENA primary metagenome ERZ509198 (study PRJEB26280, sample SAMEA2338857) | human gut metagenome | biome: human gut; feature: human-associated habitat; material: faeces...
GCGCCGGAGGGGACAGTTCTGGATCAGGACTACTACGCATTCGATCGGAGCGTGTCCGCAACGTCCAGGGACGGAGTGGAAATGGATACCTACGGCATTGGCTGGGAGGTATTGCCAAGCAGCACGGAGGATGAGACGGGCCGCCATGCCGCGATCCTGATGACGATCCATTCTCTGAAAGGAGAATTCAACTTCATCGGTGCGAAGGTGAAGTTGACGCTCGATGGCCTGTATCGGGATAACTGTTTGGAAGAACTTGTCGTTCCCGGGCGCTGGAGCTGCACATTCACTCTGCCGGAGACTGATCCGGGACGCCTGTGCACGGTGAATGAGCCGATCGAGATTGAGGGAAAGAACGCTGTTCTGACGACGCTCTATGTCTCGCCGCTCTCGCTGACCTGCGAGATCAAGCAGGGAACGGATGATCTGAAAGAAACGGTTGAGCCCATCTACAGCGACGACGGGAAGGAGAGCATCGCTCCCGAGGTGACGCTGCGAAACGGCGAAACGGTCGGCGCGGCGGACTGGTTGTTCCTTATAACGAATTATCTCGATAAGCGCGGGCGCTACTGCTTCCGGATGGATGAAATTCTTGACCCGGAAACGGTGAGCAGCGTTTCCACCTTCGGAGAGACGTTCTCCGTCGAATGACGGGACGATAAGGCGTATTTATGTAAAAAAGGAGCCTCTGCATCAAAGCAGAGGCCCCTTTTTCCTGTTTTCACCGCAGCGCGTCCTTCATTTCTTTTACATACGCACCGATGTGCTCGGGCGCGTCCTTGCCGTACTGGGCAAGGAGCTTGACGATGGCGGAGCCGACGATCGCGCCGTCGGAGAGGTCGGCCATCTTCTTCGCCTGCTCGGGCGTGGAGATGCCAAAGCCGATGGCGCAGGGAATATCTGTGTTTTCCCGCACGAGGGAGACGATGGAGGCGAGGTCGGTCTTGATCTCGCTGCGCTCGCCCGTGACACCGAGCGACGAGACGATATAGAGGAAGCCCTCGGCCTCGCGCGCGATCATCGCGATGCGATTCTCCGACGTCGGTGCGATGAGGGAGACGAAGTCGACGCCGTACCTGCGGCACGCGGGGAGAAATTCTTCCTTTTCTTCATACGGCACGTCCGGCACGATGAGCCCGTCGATGCCAACATCGCGGCAGTTGGACAAAAAGCGCTCCGTGCCGTAGGAGAAGACGACATTCGCATACGTCATAAAAACCATGGGGATCGTCACGCCGCGCCGCAGCTCGCGCACGAGATCAAAAATCTTGTCGGTCGTTACGCCGCTTTGCAGGGCGCGCAGGTTAGCGGCCTGAATGACGGGCCCCTCCGCCGTGGGGTCGGAGAAGGGAATGCCGAGCTCGATGAGGTCGGCGCCGTTTTGCGCGGCGGCGCGGACGGCAGCCGCGGTCGTTTCAAGATCGGGGTCGCCGCAGGTCAGAAAGGCGATGAACGCCTTGCCGTGGTCAAATGCTCTTGCAAGATCACTCATGAAGATCCTCCCCTCTGTAGCGGGCGATGGCGGCGCAGTCCTTGTCGCCGCGGCCGGAGATCGTGACGACAAGAAGCTGATCGCTCCCCATCGTGGGTGCGAGCTTTCGCGCGTAGGCGACGGCGTGGGCCGATTCGATGGCGGGAATGATGCCCTCCGTGCGGGCGAGGTATTCGAACGCCTGCACGGCCTCCTCATCGGTGATGGCAACATACTCTGCGCGGCCGATGTCGTGCAGGTACGCATGCTCAGGGCCGACGCCGGGGTAGTCGAGACCGGCGGAGATGGAATACACCGGCGCGATCTGACCGTACTCGTCCTGGCAGAAGTAGGACTTCATGCCGTGGAATATGCCGAGCCTGCCGGTCGAGATGGTCGCGGCGGTCTCAAGCGTGTCGATGCCGCGGCCCGCGGCCTCAACACCGATGAGGCGCACAGCAGGATCATCGATGAAATGGTAAAAGCTGCCGATGGCGTTCGAGCCGCCGCCGACGCACGCGACCACGGCATCGGGCAGACGTCCTTCCTTTTCGAGCATCTGCTGCTTGATCTCGCTTGAGATGACGGACTGGAAATCGCGTACGATGGTGGGGAAGGGGTGTGGCCCCATCACAGAGCCGAGACAGTAGTGCGTGTCGCTGATGCGCGTCGTCCACTCGCGCATGGCTTCGGACACGGCGTCCTTGAGCGTGGCGGTGCCGGAGTTGACGGGCACGACCGTCGCGCCGAGAAGGCGCATGCGGTAGACATTCAGCGCTTGTCGGATGGTGTCCTCCTTGCCCATAAAAACGACGCACTCCATGCCCATCAGCGCCGCGGCGGTGGCGGTCGCCACGCCGTGTTGGCCCGCGCCGGTCTCGGCGATCAGGCGCGTTTTGCCCATCTTTTTCGCGAGCAGCGCCTGACCGAGCACATTGTTGATCTTGTGCGCGCCGGTGTGGTTCAGGTCCTCGCGCTTTAAGTAGATCTTCGCGCCGCCGAGGTCCTTTGTCATCTTCTCCGCGTAGTAAAGACGCGAGGGACGGCCCGCGTAGTCGTTCAAAAGCTGCGTCAGCTCGTTCTGAAAGTCAGTGTTGGCCTTGTAGTAGTTGTAGGCCTCTTCAAGCTCGATGATGGCGTTCATCAGCGTTTCGGGGACGTACTGTCCGCCATGCACGCCAAAGCGCCCGTTCGGATTCGACATTTCTCAGCCCTCCTTGCGCGCGGCGGCAACGAACGCCGCCATTTTGCTTTTGTCCTTGACGCCGTCCGTCTCGATGCCGGAGCTCACGTCCACGCCGTAGGGGTGCAGCGCGGCGATGGCGTCCGCGACGTTGTCTGGGTCGAGCCCGCCGGCGAGGAAATAGGGCCGCTGCACGCTCTGGACGAGGCTCCAGTCGAATGTCTTGCCCGTGCCCGCGCCGGAGTCGAGCAGCACGAGGTCGGCGGCGCAGTTTTCGATGGCGGGGAGGTCGGCTTCGCTTTTCACCTTGAACGCGCGGAAGATGGGCTTGCCCGTCAGCGCGCGCAGGCGCGCGATGTAGTCGTCATCCTCGCTGCCGTGGAGCTGCGCGACATCGATGACGCCGCGGTCTAAGAGCTCTGCCACGGCCTCGACCGGTTCGTTGACGAACACCCCAGCGGCCAGAATGCCGGGGGCAAGCAGCGATTTGAGTGCTGCTGCCTGCTCGGGGGACACATAGCGCTTGCTCTTTTTGGCAAAGACGAAGCCGACGAGGTCGGGCTTCAGCTTGTTGACGGCGGCAATGTCGCTCTCGCGCGACAGGCCGCAGAGTTTCACCTTGGTCATAAGTTACCTCTCAATTCCGCGAGCCGTCTGGCCTTGTCAGGGGCCCGCATCAGTGTTTCGCCGATCAGCACCGCGTCGGCACCGATCGAGCGGAGCGCGGCGACGTCCTGCGTGCTCTGCACGCCGGACTCGGCCACGTAGACCGCCTCCGGCGGGATGCGGTCGCGCAGCCGCGCGGCGTTGGAAAAGTCGACGGAAAAATCCTTCAGATTGCGGTTGTTGACGCCGATGATCTTCGCGCCCGCCGCGACGGTGGAGCGGATCTCGTCCGCGTCGTGCGTCTCCACGAGCGCGGAGAGACCGAGTTCGTCGCAGACGGCGAGATATTGCGCGAGCGTCTTCGTGTCCAGCAGCGCGCAGATCAGCAGCACGCAGTCCGCGCCCATCAGGCGGGACTGATAGAGCTGGTAGTCGCTGACGGTGAAGTCCTTGCGCAGCATCGGTGTCGAGACGGCGGCGCGAATTTCGCGGAAGATGTCGTCCGAGCCCAAAAACCACTTGGGTTCTGTCAGGCACGAGATGCAGTCCGCACCGGCGGCCTCGTAATCGCGCGCGATGTCGAGATAGGGAAAGTCCCGCGCGATGACGCCCTTGGAGGGCGAGGCCTTTTTCACCTCGCAGATGAAGGACAGATCATCTTTTTTGAGCGCGTCGTAAAAGCGCGCGCCGTTCGCGCGGCCCTTTTCGCGGCACATCGCCTGTAAGGTATCAAGGCTCATGTTCTCGCTGTCTGCCAGCACGCGCTCGCGGGCGTGGGCTGCCAGCTCGTCGAGGATGCTCATGCGTTCGCCTCCGCGCGGTTGCTGACGGTGATGAAGCGCTCGAGCGTTTCAAGCGCCTTGCCAGAGTCGATGAGCTCGGCGGCGAGGGCGATGCCGTCCTTCATGCTCTCTGCCTTGCCGCCGATGTAGAGCGCCGCGCCCGCGTTCATCAGCACCGCGTTGCGCTTGTGGCCCTTTTTGCCCGACAGGATGGCGCGGGTGATGGCAGCGTTTTCCTCCGGTGCGCCGCCCTTGAGGTCGTCTTTCATGCAGCGGTCAAAGCCGAAGTCCTCGGGTGTGATGACATAGCTCTTGTACCAGCCGTCACGAATTTCGCATACGCTCGTCGGCGCGCTGAGGGAAATTTCGTCGAGCTTGTCCTGTCCGTAGACGACCATGCCGCGCTTGACGCCAAGGCTCACGAGCACACGCGCGAGCGGCTCGACAAGGTACTCGTCGTACACGCCGAGCAGCTGCATTTTCGGCGAACCGGGGTTCGTCAGCGGCCCCAAGATGTTGAACACCGTGCGGAAGCCCAGCTCCTTACGGATCACGCCGACGTATTTCATCGAGCTGTGGTATTTCTGCGCGAAGAAGAAGCACATGCCGACCTCTTTTAAGAGCGTCACGCACTGCTCGGGGCTCTGCTGGATGTTGACGCCGAGCGCTTCGAGGCAGTCCGCCGTGCCGCACTGGGACGAGGCGGCGCGGTTGCCGTGCTTGGCGACCTTCATGCCGCCCGCCGCCGCGACAAGGGCGGAGGTGGTGGAAATGTTGAAGCTGTGGGCGTTGTCGCCGTCGGTGCCGACGATGTCGAAGATGTCCATGCCGGTGTCGACCTTTGTGGCGTGGTCGCGCATGGCGGCGGCGCAGCCTGCGATCTCATCGGTCGTCTCGGCGCGGGCGCTCTTGGTCGAGAGGGCCGCGAGGAACGCTGCGTTCTGGGTGGGGGTGGTCTCGCCGCTCATGATCTCGTTCATCACGGCGTAGGCTTCGTCATAACTGAGATCGCCCTTGTTGACGATCTTCACGATGGCTTCTTTGATCATGGTTTCAATTCTCCTTCAAAAAGTTTTCCAGCATGGTTTTGCCGTTCGGTGTCATAATGGATTCGGGATGAAACTGCACCCCGTAGATGGGATAGTCTGTGTGCTGCACGGCCATGATCTCGCCGTCGTCTGTGACGGCGGTGACTTTCAGGCAGTCCGGCATGGTGGCGGCGTCGGCTGCGAGGGAATGGTAGCGCGCGACGGGCGCGGTCTTGGGGCAGTTTTGGAAGAGCCGCGAGCTCGTGTCGAAGTGGACGAGCGACTGCTTACCGTGCATTAGCTCTTTAGCATAGGTCACGGTCGCACCGAAGGCGGCACAGATGGCCTGATGCCCGAGGCACACGCCAAGCGTTGGGATGCGGGGCGAGAGCGTCTTCACAACGTCGATGAGAACGCCTGCGTCTTCGGACCGCCCGGGGCCGGGGGAGAGGATGATGCGCGCGGGATGCAGCGCGTCGATCTCTTCGATGCGCAACTCATCGTTGCGGATGACGCGGATGTCTGGATCGATCGCGCCAACGAGCTGGTAGAGGTTATAGGAAAAGCTGTCGTAATTGTCGATCAAAAGGATCATAGGTCTTCCTCCTGCGCAAGCGTCAAGGCGCTGACCACGGCCTTCGCCTTGTTGATGCATTCCTGATACTCTGTTTCGGGGACGGAATCTGCCACGATGCCCGCGCCGCTGCGGACGAACACGCGCCCGTTTTTCTTGTAGGCGATGCGGATGGCGATGCAGGTGTCCATGTTGCCAGTGAAGTCGATGTAGCCGATGGCCCCGCCGTAAATGCCGCGCTTGTTGTTCTCAAGCTCACCGATGAGCTGGCAGGCGCGGATCTTCGGCGCGCCGGAGAGCGTTCCAGCGGGGAGCACGGCCTCAATGGCGTCAAGCGCGTCGCGGTCATCGCGAATCTCGCCGCGCACGGTGGAGCCAATGTGCATCACGTGGGAGTAGCGCTCGATGGAGTGCAGCTTTTCGACCTGCACCGTGCCGAATTTGCTGACCTTGCCGAGGTCGTTGCGCCCGAGGTCGACGAGCATATTGTGCTCGGCAAGCTCCTTTTCGTCGTGCAGCAGGCTCTCTTCAAGCGCCTTGTCCTCCTCGTCCGTTTTGCCGCGCGGACGGGTCCCCGCGAGGGGAAAGGTGTGCAGCACGCCGTCTTTGAGCTTGACGAGCGTTTCGGGCGACGCGCCCGCGACCTCAACGTCGGTGCCGGAAAAGTAGAACATGTACGGCGAGGGATTGATGGTGCGCAGCACGCGGTAGGTATCGAGCAGGCTCCCCTCGAACGGTGCGCTCAGGCGGTTCGAGAGTACGATCTGAAAGATATCGCCCTCGCGGATGTGGTGCTTGGCGGTTTCGACCATCGCGCAGAACTGCTCTTTGGAGAAGAGCGGCGTGACTTCGCCGAGGAGCCGCCCCGGCGCTTCCTGTTTCTTTTCGCCGGTTTTGAGGAGCGAGACGAGCTGCTCAAGCTCGAGCTTTGCCTTGTTGTAGCCGACCTCGACGTCGCTGAGCGCCATGTTGACGATGAGCACGATCTTCTGCCGCACATGATCGAAGGCGATGACCTTGTCAAAGAGCATCAAATCGACATCCTTGAAGCTGTCCTCGTCCTGCTCGCCGCAGCGGACGCTCGGCTCGCTGTATTTGAGATAATCGTAAGAAAAATACCCCACGAGCCCGCCGGTGAAGGAGGGGAGGTAGTCGAAGCGGGGGCTTTTGCAGCTTGCCAGCAGCTCACGCAGGTATTGGGAAGGATCGTCCGTGCGGACGGTGAGGCCGCCAGCCTTCATTTTGCCGTCAATGCACGTGATCTCGAGCTTTGGGTCGAAGCCCAAAAACGTGTAGCGGCCCCAGCGGTCGTCCGCCTGCGCGGATTCGAGCATGTAACAGTGGGTGGACACGTTCTTGAGGATGCGCATCGCTTCGATGGGGGTGATGAAGTCGGAAAGAATTTCGCAGCTCAGCGGGAGCACGTCGTACTGCTGCGTCGCGGCGATGTCTTTGACGGTTTCGAGCGGTGGTAGGATATGCATGAGTGACCTCCTGAAAAAGAAAAGCTCCTTTGGCGTTCTGCCAAAGGAGCTTATTGCGCAAACAAAAGCGCCCCCGACAGAACGGTACAGTCTGTCAAGGACGAATGCGATACGAGAGAAACGAACGATCCGCGGTGCCACCTTGAATTCACGGTTACCCGTGCGCTTGGCGGAGATACCATCATATCTCCCGGCAACTGACGTATGCCAACACGTTGCAGGATACTCTGCGCATAAAACGCATTTCGCTGCACCCTCAGCGGTCCATTTGACAATGTGTATCTTGCCTGATTTTCAGCATCGCAGGCTCTCTGTGAAGGCATCACTGCCGTTATCTCCGCTTCAACGGTTTGCGGTATTAACTTGAGCGAAAATATAGCACACCCCATCGGCAATGTCAATAGGGTGTGCATGATTTTTTGTAAAATTTCGGTTCTTTATTCCGCGGCGCGGCGAAGGATGTCGGCGACAAGCGCCTTGTCGAGCTGCGGGAAGGGGATGACCGGTTCGGGATGCTCGGGATGCTCCATGAGCAGTTTTTCCGCCCAGGACATGTTGTACCAGCGGCCAAACTTGCAGCCGCTGCGCGTGAACACGCCGATGCGGCGGAAGCCCATGTGCTCATGGAAGCGGATGCTGTTGTCCGTTAAATATTCGTCGTCCGCGCCCTGCGGCTCGCCGATGCAGGCATAGAGATTGTAGATGTTCTGAGCGAGCGACAGCTCCTCAATCGCGCGGTAGAAGCGCTTGCCGAGACCGTGCTTGCGCGCGTCGAGGGCGAGATAGATCGTCGACTCTGCACAGTGGTCGTAGGCCTTACGCGCGATGAACGTGTGCGTATAGGCGTAGCCGAGGAGCTGGCCATTTTCATCTTCCGCGACGAGATAAGGGTATTTGCGCGAGATATCCGCGATGCGGCGGCGGAATTCGTCGAGCGACGGTACGTCGTATTCAAACGAGATGGCCGTCTTTTCGACGTACGGCACGTAGATGCTCAGAAGCGCGGGAGCGTCGTCAAGCGTGGCGAGGCGGAAGCGGAACGCAGGAGAAGACATAGAGTCACCTTTCAAATCCATGCACCCAGTCAGAGCGCAGGTAATAAATGAGATAGATGGTGGAGCTGATCGCCCAGGTGAGGGGATACGCCCAGTAGATGTAGCCGATCTCGCCGATGAAGCGGACGACGAGCATGATGTAGATGATGCGGATGACGCACCAGACGGAGAGCATGATCATCATCGGCACGACCGCGCGGCCCGCGCCGCGGCAGACCGCCGCGATAGAGTGCGAAAACGCCAGCAGGCAGTAGAACAGTGCCACCGTGCGCGCCTGTTGCACGCCGAGGGCGACAACGCCGGGGGTGCTGTCGAAAAGGGAAATGAGCTGACTTGCCCAGATGTAATAGCACAGGCCGATGAGCTCGGCCATCACGACGGCGATGATGATACAGAACCGCGCGCCGCGCTTGGCGCGGTCATACTGCTTGGCGCCGAGGTTCTGACCAACGAACGTGGTGCAGGCCATCGTGAAGCTCGTGATGGGCAGAAAGGCAAAGCCTTCGATCTTGCAGTGCGCGCCGTAGGCCGCCATCGCGAGCATGCCGAACGAGTTGATCTGCGACTGGACGATGACATTGGCAAGGCCAATGACGCAGTTCTGGATGCCGGAGGGGAGACCGTATCGCACGATCTCGCCGAGCATGCCGGTGTGGAAGCGGATGTTGCGCGGCGTGACGGTGTAGACCTCGCCCTTTTTGAGCAGGTGGATGAGGCAGAGCACGCAGCTCGTCCCCTGGGAGAGGACAGTCGCCACCGCGGCGGACCAGACGCCCCAGCGGAACGCGCCGATGAACAGCAGGTCGAGCGCGATGTTGACGAGCGACGAAATGATCAGATAGTGCAGGGGCCTCCGGCTGTCGCCGAGGGCGTTAAGAATGCTCGTGCACATGTTGTAGAGCACCGTTGCCAGCACGCCGAGGAAGTAGTAGCGGAAGTATTCGACCGCCTGCGGCATGACCTGCGCGTCGGTGTTCATCCAGACCAAAAACGTCGGCGTGAGGAATACGCCGATGAGCGTCAGCAGTGTGCCCGACACGATACCGAACGCCAGGTTCGTGTGGACGGCGCGCGAGACGTTTTCATAGTCGCCCGCGCCGAAGTACTTTGAGATCGCGACGCCCGCGCCCATGGCCGTGCCGATAAAGAGGCTTGTGAGCAGCATGATGAGCGTGCCGGACGAGCTGACAGCGGCAAAGGCGTTCGTGCCGAGGTATTTGCCCACAATGAACGCGTCCGCCGTGCTGTATAGCTGCTGGAAGACCTGACTGATGAAGATCGGCAGCGCAAAGCGCAAAATCAGCGAGACGGGGCTGCCCTCCGTCATGTTCTGCACGGTCTGCCTTGCCGGAACTGTCTGCGCCATGCGCACCTCTCTTTCTCTGTCCCGCGGCGGGACGAATCTCTCATTTTTTGACGAAAAAGGAAAAGCGCCGCAGGAGCGGTGCTTTTCCTCAATCCCTGAAGAAACAGCAGATGAAAATTCTACAAAATCTTGACGGGTCCATTATATAGTTGTGTGGAACGAAAGTCAACCTTGCCGTTTACAGCACAAGGTTCAAAAGTGCAGGCGTGACGTACGTCTCGATGAGCGCGGCCACCAGCAGCAGCGGCACAGAGAATGTCAAAAAGACGCGGATGCAGTCCAGCACACGGCGGAAAAAGGGCGTATCGCTCTTCTTGAGGATCCGTTCCGTCCCAGTGCGGCAGATGAGAAGGCCCAGCGCGCAGGATAAGATCAGCGCGGACAGCTCGAAGATACCGTGCGGCAAAACGCCGACAAAATATGCGCCGAGGCCGATGCCCTGCTGCTGATAGATGGCGGCGAACGCGCCGAGCATCAGCGCATTCGTGCCGAGCGCGAGCGCACTGAGCGGCAGGAACGGGATGAGCCCGTAGAGCATCGAGAGGAGGGACGCCGTGATGTTGTTGAAAAACAGCGTCGCCATCATCTGCGACTGGGGAACATCGTCGGTAAGTCCCAGCTGTTCGACCTGCGCGGCGAAGTTTTGAAGCGTCTGCTGCGCCATGTCGGGGAAGATCATTCCGGCGGCAAAGCCAAGAAGCACCAGCACGCCGAACGCGGCGGCGGTGTTCAAAAATTCCCGCTTGATGAGATCGCGCGAGAGCGTAGGGCAGAGTTCGAAGATCATGCCAGCTTGGCGATACCGGCCTTGACGCGCTTGATCGTCTCCTCACGGCCGAGGATATGGCAAATTTCGACAGCGCCGCCGGGCGTGACGAGCTTGCCCGCAACGGCGATGCGCAGCGGCCACATGAGCGTCGCGTTCTTCACGCCGAGCTCCTCGGCGAATGAGACGAGCATGTCATGGATGGCATCATTCGTCCACTCGGGAAGGCTCTCGAGCTTGGGCAGGACCTTATTGAGCATGTCGAGCGAGACCTCGGAATTGGTCTTGGACTTCTTATTCGTGTAGAACTCAACGCCGTACTCGGGGAGAGCATCGAAGAAGTCGACCTTTTCGGAAATGTCGGTGAGCTTTTCGCAGCGGGCCTGTAAGAGTGCTGCGATCTCACCGACGGAGTACGCTTCGTTCTTGACGGCCTGACGGATGTAAGGCTCGGCAACTTTACAGAATTCCTCGGGCGGGAGATTGCGCAGATAATTCGCGTTGAAATATGTCAGCTTTTCGATGTCGAAAATGGCAGGGGACTTGGAGATGCCGCCGATGTCGAACGCCCCTACCAGCTCGTCGAGCGTGAAGAACTCCTGCTCGCTCTGCTCGCCGCGCGGCGACCAGCCGAGCAACGCCACATAGTTGAGGATGGCGGGCGTCAGGTAACCCTGCGCCTTGAGGTCTTCATAGCTCGGGTCGCCGTTGCGTTTACTCATCTTATGCTGCGCGTCGCGCATGACGGGGGAGCAGTGCACGTAGGTCGGCACCTCCCAGCCGAAGCCCTCGTAGAGGAGGTTGTACTTCGGGGCGGAGGAGAGATATTCGCTGCCGCGCACGACATGGGTGATGCCCATGAGGTGGTCGTCGATGACGTTGGCAAAGTTGTAGGTCGGCAGACCATCGCGCTTCAAGAGCACCTGATCGTCGAGCGTCTTATTCTCCACCGTGATGTCGCCAAAGCTTGCATCGTGGAAGGTCGTGGTGCCGTCCTTCGGGATACGCTGGCGAATGACGTAGGGCTCGCCCGCGGCGACGCGCGCCTTGGCCTCTTCGAGCGGCAGGTCGCGGCAGGGATCGTCCGCGCGGTC
>ENA-ORTY01004246-ORTY01004246.1-human-gut-metagenome-genome-assembly--contig:-NODE-4246-length-11398-cov-3.867055_pt1 | contig 11398 bp, 11 predicted proteins | sample MGYA00241917_ERZ509198 | MGnify/ENA primary metagenome ERZ509198 (study PRJEB26280, sample SAMEA2338857) | human gut metagenome | biome: human gut; feature: human-associated habitat; material: faeces...
CCCATCAGACTGTCATTGTCCTGGCGGCGCATGGCACGAATCTGCTCCAGATCCGGTGTCCGCTCGGCCACCCGATAAACCGCGTCGTTTTCCCGGGGACGGGCAAACAATTCTTTCGGATCATCATAGGGCTCCTCGCATCCAAAATATAAGTCCATCAGCACCACATTGTGCCCCCGCTCCCGCAGCGCCTTGGCCACACCGGACCCTGTGGACAGGGACACATCCCGCTCGTTTGAGATGCCTCCGCACAAAACAGCGATGTTCATACGGTACCTCCAAATTTCAATAATCACCGTTTACGGTGAAAATCCCCCCGCAAACAGGGACATTTTATCACACCCGCCGGGCTGTGGCAAATAAATTCTCCGACCGTGGGAAAAATGTCGTGCAACTGTGGGGGATCTATGATATACTGGCAGTTACACGAAAGGGCTGAAACGAATGAATTATATCGTCATGGATCTGGAATGGAACCAGGCAATGAGTTCCGACGCATCCATCTTCAAAAAATTACCCATCCATCTGCGTGGGGAGATCATTGAGATCGGCGCTGTCAAACTCAATGAGGACATGACCCCCGGCGAGGAATTTACCATTGATGTGCGCCCCCAATATTTCCGGCGCATCCACTATAAAGTGAAAAAGATCACCGGCTTTGACAAAGAACGCCTGGCTCACGGCGTCCCCTTTCCGGATGCATTGGAACAGTTTCACCAGTGGTGTGGCGACGATGTCACATTCCTGACCTGGGGAATTGACGACCAGGGCATTATGGAACAGAATATCATTATCCACGATCTGGATTGGGACTGGATTTCCGGGTGGATCAATCTGCAAACGATCTATTCTATGCAGACTGTGGGGCAAAAAGTGCAGCGTTCCCTGTCCTCTGCTATGGAATATTATGGGATCGAGCAGACAAGAGTGGCCCACGATGCCCTGGGCGACGCCTATAACACCGCGCTGATCTGCTCTCATCTGGATATGGAGCGGGGACTGAGGGAGTATCTGGACGCCGCCAAAGCACAGTCCGTACAGATCGCAGAGCGCCAGACCCGTACCGACTCCGAACCGCACCCCATCTCCCACAGTGAACCGAAAGAATTTGTCAGCAAGGCAGACGCTTTCTCCGATGAGATTGCCTCCCCCTGCTGCCCCATTTGCGGCGGAAGTATGAGCGGCAGCCGTTGGGTCAGCCAGGGCGACCAACGGTATATGAGCCTGCACACTTGTCCGGAACACGGAAAGTTCCTGACCCGGTTGAAATTCAAAAAAAGCGAGGCCGGTCTTTGGTCTGCTAGCCGTCTTCTGTATGTGGCAGACGAGGGAATGGAAGCCTTTTATCGGGGAAAAGCCGCCCAGGCCCGCCGCCGGGGTCGGCACTATACCAAACGAAAAGCCGCACCGCCTGCAAAATAACTCAGATAAACAAAAAAGGGAACCGATATACGGTTCCCTTTTTGTTATACTTCGGCTTTCTGAAAAAATCCACGAGATGTTTCCGCATCCTGCAGAATCTGTTTCTGCAATTCTTCCACGCCGGAAAACCGAATTTCCGGACGGATGAAATGAAAAAACTCCACCCGGACCCGACTGTCGTACAAGTCCCCAGAAAAATCCAGAATAAATGTTTCCACGGAAACGGTATCCCCACCGCTGACCGTGGGCCGCACGCCAATGTTGGTCACGCCCGGAAACTGCCGGCCGTCCTCCAGGTACACTTTCGTGGCGTACACGCCATGGCGGGGGACCAACATATCCCGATCAATCCGCATATTCACGGTGGGGGTGCCCATTTTCGAACCCAGTCGGAATCCATGGCGCACCACATCAATCAGCTCATAGGGATGGCCCAGGAGGGCATTGGCCTCTTCCATCCGTCCCGCCTGGAGCAAGGCCCGGATTCCGGTGGAACTGACGATTTGTCCGTTGAAATACACCGGGGGCACAATGTCGCAGCTCAAGCCGTGAGCCTGACAATACCGGCGAATGTTTTCTCCGTTGCCCTCGCCCCGGTTTCCGAATCGGAAATCATGGCCGACAACGAAATGCACTGCCTCAAATTCCCGGGTCATCTGATCCAGGAACTGCTCCCAGGGCATATGCATCGTCTCGTAGTTAAAATGGATGAGCAGCACATCATGAATGTCAAACAGCCGCCCCATCAGTTCTTCCCGGCCTGCGTTGCTGGTAATCAGCGGCACAGGCTCCCCGCGCACCAGGGTATCCGGGTGCACATCAAAGCTGATGGCCGAAGGGGTCGCCCCCAACTCTTCTGCCCGTTTCCGGGTCAGCTCCAACAGAGCGGCATGTCCCACATGCACCCCATCAAAAAAACCAAGCGCTACTACTCGTTTCATGTTTCCACCTCAAAAAAACTTTTGATGGTCTTACAGATCCCGTTTTCCACCCGGCCCAAGGCCAGAAAATCCCCCGCAGGGCCATAGACCCGGTAAGTCCCATCGGAAACCTGCACAGGGATCTGATTTCCGGCGCGGCACCGCCGTTCCCCACCGGAATGGAGTTTCAGTGCGGGATACTGGTCAAACAGCCGGTCCACCGGCAGCAGCAATTCCTCTGCTCTGCCTTCTTCCGCCGCCTGCTGCACCTGTTCCAAGGTCAGCGCATCCTCAATGGAGAATTGTCCGGCATGCACCCGGCGCAGGGCGCTCATGGTGCCGCCGGTACCCAATGCCTGTCCAATATCATGGCAGAGGGTACGGATGTAGGTGCCTTTGGAACATACCACATCCAGATTCCAGTCCCCCTGTTCTTCCCCCAGTAATTCCAGTTTGGAAATGGTCACCGGGCGGGGTTTCCGCTCTACCTCCCCACCCTTTCGGGCGATTTCGTACAGTTTTTTCCCCTGCACTTTGATAGCTGAGTACATGGGCGGAATCTGGAAAATATCCCCGGTGAATCGGGGCAGCACTTCTTCCAGTTCTTCCCGTGGTACCATGCGCGCGCAAGTTTGAAGTACCTGTCCGGTAATGTCCTGGGTATCCGTCTCAATCCCCAGCCGCAGCCCGGCCAGATACTCTTTTTCGTGGCTTTCCGCAAACTCCACCGCCCGGGTGGCCCGCCCCACGAACACCACCAGCAATCCGGTGGCCATGGGGTCCAATGTGCCGGAATGGCCAATGCGCCGCTGACGCAAAATGCCCCGGAGCTTGCCCACCACATCGTGGCTGGTCCAATCCCGGGGCTTATCGATCAGTAAAATTCCGTTCATTCCGGCCACACCTCATTGATGGCCGCCAGGATCTGCTCCGCAGCAGCGTCTACCCCTGCGGGAATGCTGCATCCTGCCGCCATAGTGTGTCCGCCGCCGCCGAACTTGGCGCACACCTGGGACACATTCACCGCCGGTTTGGAGCGCAGAGAGACTTTGCTCTCCTGAGGCGTTTTTTCCTTAATCGTTGCGCTGACAATCACGCCCTCCGGCCGCCCGGCCAGTCCGGCCAGATCGTCCATATCGTTTTCCGAAACGCCGCACTCCTCCAACATATTCTGGGTAATCACGGCAATGGCGATTTTCCCATCCCGGTAAAAGCGCATATTCTGATAGATCATGCTCTCCAACAGAATCCGCGCCCGGGGCACGCTCCGGAAAAAGCGATTGTTCAGCAAACCGTTCTCCGCACCATACTCCACCAGATCTGCCGCTGCACGCAAAGTGTGGGCATTGGTGTTCATGTACTGAAAACAGCCTGTGTCGGTGGACACTGCAATATACAGCAGATCCGCCTCTTCTTTCGTCACACTGCCGCAGAGTTCCCGGATCAAGTCCAGGACGATTTCCCCGCAGGCCGCCCGATCCGAACACAGCAGCGTCCGGGCCGCAAATCCGCTGTTGGACCCATGATGATCCACAGCGCAGTCCACGCTGCCGGAAAAGCCGCGGGGGAACAGACCCACATCTGCCAGATCCACAGAGATCACCGTTTCCCACTGGAACGGTTCCTCCTGGAGATAAGGCCGCAGATAGGACTGATATTTTTCCGTGATCTCCGGATTGGGGTACAGAACCGCAGTCTTTCCCACCCGGCGCAGGGCGCTGCACAGAGCGCCCGCGCTGCCCAGGGTGTCCCCATCGGGACGGGCATGGGTCAGGATCAGATACCGGTCATGCTCCTGCAGAAAACGAACACATTCCTGCAGGGTCATTCCGTTTCCTCCTCATCTGCCGGCAAATGCAGATTTTCCAGAATGCCGTTGATTTTTGCGCCGTACTCAATGGAGTGGTCGATTTCAAACACCAGTTCCGGTGTATACGCCAGAGACAGGGCAGAACCCAGTTCCCGGCGCAGCCATCCGGAGGCGCTTTTCAGTCCTTTTTTAAATTCTTTTTCATCCTGCATTCCATACACACTCAGCCAAACCTTTGCAAAGTGCAGATCGCCCGTGGTTTCCACACGAGTCACAGTGATCATGCCCTGCCGGCTGACCCGGGGATCTTTCACAGACCGAATCCGGTCTGCCAGAATGCGCTGGATATCGTCATTGATTCTTCCGATTCTATTGGATGACATGGTTTGCTCCTTTAGCGTTCCACCTGCTGCATGACGTAGATTTCCAGCTCGTCGCCTTCCTTCACGTCATTGTACTTCTCGATCTGGAGGCCGCATTCGTAGTTTTCTGCAACTTCCTTCACATCGTCTTTGAACCGGCGCAGAGAGGCCAGTTCGCCGTCGTAGATCACGATGCCGTCCCGTACCACACGCACCTTGCTGTTCCGGGTAACCTTACCATCGGTGACATAGCCGCCGATGATGGTGCCCACCTTGGAAACTTTGAAGGTCTGACGCACTTCCACATGACCGATGACTGCCTCTTCAAACTTGGGTGCCAGCATACCCTTCATGGCAGCCTCCACCTCGTTGATGCAGTCGTAAATCACGCTGTACAGACGGATTTCCACGCCGGCACGCTGTGCGCTGTCTCTGGCGGTGGAGTCCGGACGGACATTAAAGCCCACGACCAAAGCGCCGCTGGTTGCTGCCAGCATAATATCGGATTCGTTGATGGCGCCCACTGCATTGTGGATGACCTTCACACGCACCTCTTCGTTGCTCAGTTTTTCCAGAGAGGTCTTTACAGCCTCGGCAGAGCCCTGGACATCAGCCTTCACAATAATGTTGAAGTCCTTCAACTCGCCCTCCTGGATACGGGAGAACAGATCGTCCAGAGTGACCTTCTTGGCCGCGCCGAACAGTTCGTCTTTCTTCTGCTGTTTCCGCTGCTCCACCAGTTCCCGGGCCATCCGCTCATTGCTGACGGCGTTGAAGGTATCACCAGCACTGGGCACTTCGGAGATACCGTCGATCTCCACGGGAACAGAGGGGCCTGCGGACTCGATCCGCTCGCCCTTATCGTTGATCATCACGCGGACACGGCCCACTGCCGTACCGGCAATGATGATATCGCCTTTTTTCAGCGTACCGTTCTGCACCAGAACCGTCATCACCGGGCCGCGGCCGCGGTCCAGACGAGCCTCGATCACAGCGCCCTTGGCTGCCCGGTTGGGGTTGGCCTTCAGCTCCTGCATCTCTGCCACCAGAACCACGTTCTCCAGCAGATTGTCGATGCCCATACCGGTCTTTGCGGAGATTGGGCAGATGATGGTATCGCCGCCCCACTCTTCGCTGACCAGTTCGTACTCCGTCAGCTGCTGCTTGATGCGGTCGGGGCTTGCGCCGGGCTTATCCATTTTGTTCACGGCCACAATGATGGGAATGCCTGCGGCCTTGGCATGGTTGATGGACTCCACGGTCTGAGGCATGATGCCGTCATCCGCAGCCACCACCAGAATGGCCACATCCGTGACCATGGCGCCGCGGGCACGCATGGAGGTAAATGCCTCATGGCCCGGGGTATCCAGGAAAGTCACGGGGCTGCCGTGGACATCCACGGTATAAGCGCCGATGGCCTGGGTAATGCCGCCGGCCTCGCCGGAGGCCACATGGGCATTACGGATATAGTCCAGCAGAGAGGTCTTGCCGTGGTCAACATGGCCCATGACCACCACCACCGGTGCCCGGGGCACCAGATCCTCTTCCCGGTCCTCGCTGTCATCGATCAGCCGGTCTTCCACGGTGACAATGATCTCTTTTTCCACCTTGCAGCCCATTTCCATGGCCACCAGAGCGGCGGTATCATAGTCGATCACATCGGACACCGAGGCAAACACACCCAATTTGATCAGCTGCTTGATAACCTCGGCAGCGCTCTTCTTCATGCGGCTGGCCAGTTCTCCCACAGCAATCTCATCGGGAATGGAAACCTTGGTCTGTGCCTTTCTGGCGATCTCCAGCTGCAGTTTCTGCATCCGGTCCCGCTCTTCCTGGCGGCGCTTATTGGAGGGATTTCCCTGGCGCTGCCGGCTCTTATTTCCACCGATTTTCTCTTTACCACGGCGCATCCGGTCGGCTTTATCTCCGGCCATATCGTCGTATTTCTCGTTGAATTTATCAATATTCGTAGCCCCGGTCGCGCCGCGGGTGTCCACAATGCGTTTCTCCGGCACTTTCTTGGACACATGGGGCTTTTCCGGCTGAGCCGGTGCTGCGGGTTTGGTCTCTCCTCTGGATGCTGTTTCTTTTTTCTCTTCTTTCACAGGCTGTTCCTCCACCGGGGACACCACAGCGGGCTCCTCCGCTTTTTTCTTTTTCTCTTTGGGTTTCGGGGCAGTTTTGTAGAGGTCCTCCAAACTTTCCATCTGATTTTTCTGAGTCAGATATTCAAAAATCACGTCCAACTCAGGCTGCTCCAGGACCTGCATATGGTTTTTCGGCGGGGTCGCATACTCCGTCAAAATCTGCGTAATCACCTTAGACGTGGTCTTGAAATCCTTCGCTACCTCATGAACTCTATACTTCTCAAATGCACTCAAGTCTGTTTCCTCCTCTTCCCAAACCGTCTATTCTGTTGATGCGCCTGCCGTTCCTTTTTCCGCTGTTTTTCCGCCTCCAGCCGTTCTGCCAACTGGGCAGCCGTCTGGACATACTCCTCCTGGGGATCTTCTGCCGCCAGCGTACGCATGAACGCCTCCGCCAGTCCCAGGTCTGTCACAGCGATCATGGCCGTCATGCCCCGGCCCAGAAGTCCCGCCAGTTCAAACTTGGCAAAAGGCAGCACCACCAGGGGAATCCCCCGGCCGTACACAAATCCTCTTGCCCGGCTCCGGGCATTGTCCGAGGCATCGGACGCCACCAACAGCACCTTTGCCTTCCCTGCCCGGCAAGTGGCGCCGCAGTCCGTTTCTCCAACGGCGCAGGCCCCCGCCTTACGCATAATGCCCAGGTAATTTAATGCTTTACTCCCCATCTTCCGCCTCCATTTCCTGTTCCAGACGATCATAGATCTCCTCCGGGATTGGCGTATCCAATGCCCGTTCCAGAGCCTTGGACTTTCTGGCCTTTTTCAGACAGTCCATGTCATGGCAGACATAGGCGCCCCGGCCGGAGGCTTTCCCTTTCATATCCAGCGAAATGGCCCCTTCCGGTGAACGGACCACCCGCACAAGGCTTTGCTTGGGTTTCATCTCACGGCAGCCGAGACACTGCCGCATCGGTATTTTCTTTTGCTTCATGCCCGACTCCCCTTTTCTGATTATTCTGCCTGGCTTTCCGGCTTAATATCGATTTTGTATCCGGTCAGTTTTGCGGCCAGACGGGCGTTCTGGCCTTCCTTACCGATTGCCAAAGACAGCTGGCTGTCCGGTACGATGACACGGCAGCTGCGGCCATCCTCCAGCATGGTCACGCTCAGCACATCTGCAGGAGACAGTGCTGCGGCGATATATGTCTCCGGCTCCTCACTGTACTTGATAATATCAATCTTTTCGCCGCAAAGCTCATCGACAATATTTGCCACACGGCCGCCGCGGGTACCCACGCAGGCGCCAATGGGGTCCACATTCTCATCGGAAGACCAGACACTCATCTTAGTCCGGCTGCCGGCCTCACGGGCAATGGATTTGATTTCCACAGTACCATCAAAAATCTCGGGCACTTCCATCTCAAACAGGCGTTTGACAAAGCCGGGATGGGTCCGGGAAATGAGCACCTGGGGACCTCTGGTAGAGCGGCGGACTTCCACCACATAGACCTTGATCCGGTCGCCTTCCCGCAGCTCTTCCCCTCTGATCCGTTCCTGGGGCAGCAGAATCGCCTCAGTAAACTCCGCATTGGAGCTGATTTTAATGGTAGCGCTGCCGGTGCGGGGATCGATGCGGGACACCACGCCGGTTAGCAGCTCATGCTCCTTAGAGGTAAACTCATCGTACACCAGTCCGCGCTCCGCCTCACGGATGCCCTGAATAATCACCTGCTTGGCAGCCTGGGCAGCAATCCGGCCGAAGTTTTTCGGCTCCACAGGAACGGCAATAACATCGCCCAGACGCGCAGTCTTAACCACTTTCTTTGCATCGGCCAGGTCGATTTCGGTGTAAGGCTCATACACATCGTCCACCACAGTCTTGTTCTCGATCAGCTGAATCCGCTTTGCATGCTCATCCAGCAGAACCTGCACATCGCCCTCGTATTCCGGATGATCCTTCCGGAAAGCGGCCAGCATGGCCTGGGTGATTTTGTCAAACATATATTCTCTGGGAATGCCTTTCTCCCGTTCGATATCTTCAACTGCTTCAAAGAATTCTGCGTTCATAATCTCTGCCTTCCTTTTCTCTGTTATATCTCCACATAGAGTCTGACTTGCGCGATCGAGGGCTTTTTCAGGAGTTTCTCTTTGCCCTTCACCAAAAGGGTCACATCTCCCTGCTCATAGGCGGCCAATTCTCCCACATATTTCTTCTGGCCATCCACCGGCTGGTAAAGTTTCACTTCCACCTGGCTGCCGATAAATTTCTCAAAGTCCGAGGGCCGTTTCAGCTCCCGGTCGATTCCGGCCGAGGCCACTTCAAACACATAGCTGCACGGAATGGGATCTGCCTCATCCAAAATGGGATCCATGGCCCGGCTGACTGCCTCGCAGTCCTCCACGCAGATTCCCTCCGGTTTGTCGATGTAGATCCGCAGATACTGGGTACCAGCCTCTTTCACGAACTCCACATCCCAAAGCTCTACGCCTTTTTCCCGGGTCACCGGCTCAGCCAGCTCCCAAACTTTTTCTGTAATTTTACTCATACTGCACCTGTCTCGTCACAAATTCAAAATAGTCAAGAAAAAGAGTGGGCGTATGCCCACTCTCCCGAACGATCACTAAACTACTGTGTACATTATACCACAGAAAACTGAAATTGCAACCATTTTTTCTGTTATGGTGCCGGTGTCTCTTCCGATTCTTCTCCCGGAACGGGGCTTGGTTCCAAAACCATGGTCCAGGTAGGGCCATCTGTGGGAATCACAGGCGTTTCCTGCACATGCTCCTGTTCCGTCTGCTGATATTCCATAGAGCGAGATCCCACCACCAACGCCAGAACCGCCAACAGAATCGCAAGCAGAACGCCATACAGCGTGACCTTTGCCCGCTGTCCCAGATGTTTCCAAGACATGATCCGTCCTCCTTTTGTCTCTGGTGGTATGGATTATATCACAGGATTCACAGTTCGTCAAAGCATTGGTTCAGTTTCTCCAGCGCCCGCTTTTCAATGCGGGATACATAGCGACACGCCTATTGTAAACGATACCCTTTAAGAAATCGCCTCCAGCTCATGGAAGCGGAATTTTATAATGATCTCTTTTTCCTCGGTCAGCTCCACCCGTTCAATGAGGCTGACCAGCAGTTCCCGACTGGTCAGTGCCGAGTCCAGAAACTGTTTCACCAGCGCCTTGGCTTTTTCCTCGGTGTTCACCGGCTGCTTTACCTGTTCCTGCATGCTCTTCAGCCGGTCTTCCAGAACTGTGCGATCCATCTTGACTTTCTGGTAGATGCGCTGAAAGTCCTCTTCGGAGAGCAGGCCATTCAGCCGGTCCATGTACATCTGATCCAGATTGGTAGTCAGAGCAGTGATTTTGGATTGCAACGCTTGCATCTCCGCTTCACAGCTGGCTGCCTTGCTGGCAGCTTCCACTGCCTCTTTCGCAATCGGGCGCAGCTGGTCAGGGTTCAGATAGGCCCGGCAGACCTCCCGCACCGCCGCGTCCTGCCCGACCACGCGCGCATGCAATGCGTCTTCCAAAGCCAAAAGCCGCTCTTTTTCCGTCTGACTGAGCGTTCCTACAGGGATTCCTGTGCGCTGGGAGACGACGTTTGCCACATCCTCGCGCGTGACCAGCAGCATCCGCTGCGCGCGGCTGGACTCGGCCTGACGGCGCACGAGCTCCTGAAGACGATCCCGAAGCGCCGCCGCGTGCTCATACGCCCCATCGCGCACGGCCTGCTCGAGTTCCTGCGAAAGGCGGTGCTTTTTTTCTTCCAGCCGCGTATCGTGATTCCCGCCCGTCAGCCAAACGGAGGCCGCCGCTTCATCTACCAAATCGACCGCCTTGTCCGGCAAAAAACGGTCGGCCAGATAGCGGCATGAGAGCTCGACCGCCGCAGACAGTGCCTCGTCCGAGATGCGGATGCGGTGGTGCTGCTCGAGTCCCGGGCGAAGGCCGCGCAGGATATCAAGTGTCTGCTCTTTTGTCGGCTCGCGCACGAGGACCTGCCGGAACCGCCGCTCCAGCGCCGCGTCCTTTTCGATGTACTTGCGGTACTCCTCGAGCGTCGTCGCGCCGATGATCTGCACCTCGCCGCGGCCAAGGGCAGGCTTTAGTAAATTCGCCGCGTCAATCGCACCCTCCGCGCTACCCGCACCAACGATGGTATGCATCTCATCGACAAAGAGAATGAGGTTCCCCGCCCGGCGGATTTCCGCCAGAATGTCCCGGATGCGCTCTTCAAACTCGCCGCGGTATTTTGTCCCGGCCAGAACGCTTGCCATATCGAGCCGGTAGAGCCGCTTTCCCAGAAGCCCCTGCGGCGCCTGACCGGAGGCGAGCCGTTGGGCTAAGGCCTCGACAATCGCGGTCTTGCCCACGCCGGGCTCTCCGATCAGGGCGGGGTTATTTTTATTCTTGCGGCAGAGGATCTGCTCTACCTCGCAGAGCTCGCGCTCCCGTCCGATGACCGGCTCCATGCCCGCCGCTTTTTCTATCATATTCTCGCAATATTGCTCCAACAGTCTCACACTGACCTGCCTCCCCTGCTGCGGCTGCGGCCGCGCATGCAGCGCTCCATAGGTTTCCGTAAACATGCGATCGAGTTCCGCGCCGTTTTCCTGTAAAATCCGGCACGCTGTACAGCCGTCGTCCCGCAAAAGCGCGAGCAGCAGATGCTCCGGCGTGACATTTGGCGCGTGCAGCCTTCCGGCCTCCACGCCCGCCTGATGCACCGCGCGGCGCGCTCTGGGTGAAAGCCCCTGCGGCAGAAATAAGGTCCTGCTGCCGAT
>ENA-ORTY01004250-ORTY01004250.1-human-gut-metagenome-genome-assembly--contig:-NODE-4250-length-11390-cov-2.773269_pt1 | contig 11390 bp, 10 predicted proteins | sample MGYA00241917_ERZ509198 | MGnify/ENA primary metagenome ERZ509198 (study PRJEB26280, sample SAMEA2338857) | human gut metagenome | biome: human gut; feature: human-associated habitat; material: faeces...
GAGCGGGCGAGTGCCGCGAGGTGTTCCCCCCTCAGTCTGTTTCGCTATCGCTCACAGACAACTCCCCCCCCGCAAGCGGTGACGCCTTTTGGCCGATGTCCAAACTCTTACGTTAAGCCTCCCTCACCGAGGAAGGTGGATTTTGCGAAGCAAAAGACGGAGGGAGTCAGCCTGCCCTGAAAGCAGGCAATATAAATTTAAAATCTTCAGCTAACGCAAATAAGCCAACCTTTCGATTGGCTTTTGCATAACCCTAATAAGGGGTAATTACTTAGTTAATTAGTTAGCCTTCGCAGCCAGCTTGAGGGCAAGCTGAGCCTTCTTGCGGTTGGCATTATTCTTATGCAGCACGCCCTTTGCGGCAGCCTTATCAACGGTGCTTACGGCGTTGACATAGGCGGCGGTGATAGCGGCCTGGTCGCCAGCCTCAAGGGACTTATCAAAGCTCTTGATAGCGGTCTTGACCCTGGAGGTAATTACACGGTTGTTAAGGTTTTTCTTAGCGGTGACTGCCACACGCTTTAAAGCGGACTTATGGTTTGCCAAAACGGTTTCCCCCTTGTTATTTTTACTCGAACATCGTGTATTATAGCACGGCTCTTTGCATAAAGCAAGCATAATTCGTGCGTAAAATCGGTTTTTTTATTCGTAAAGCGGCGCATAATAGCCCTGTGCACCATTTTTTATTCAAGGAGGACAATTATGAAGGCCGATATTCGCACAGACCTTGCCATGGAGGCGCGGGAGCTGCACGCCGCAGGCACCGGCGTGAGCGAGCAGAACGAGCAGCACGAAGGCTACGCCATATCCCGCATACGCATAGAAACGGACGAAGCGGCAAAAAAGCTCGGCAAGGCTAAAGGGCTATACGTTACGATAGACGCGCCTGAGCTTACCTACGGCGGAGCGGAGCTGACAGCCGCCGTTACAGAGGCCGCAGCCAATGAGCTCAGCGCAATGATAGCAGGGCTTGACGGCACGGCGCTCGTTGCAGGGCTTGGCAACCGGGCCGTTACACCCGATGCATTAGGCCCGCGCACAGCGGAAAAGATACTTGTCACGCGGCACATAAAGCAATACATGGCGGACGCCATACCGCACCATGTGCGGAGCGTCTGCGCCGTATCCCCCGGGGTATTGGGCGTTACGGGAATAGAAACAATGGAGATGATAAAGGGCGCGGCAGCAAGCAGCAAACCCGCCGTAATAATAGCAATAGACTCCCTTGCCTCCCGCAGGACGGAGCGCATAGGCTGCACCATTCAGCTTTGCGATGCGGGGCTTCAGCCCGGCGCGGGCGTGGGCAACGCAAGGAGCGGACTTGACAGGCAAAGCATGGGCGTGCCGGTGATAGCCATAGGCGTGCCGCTCGTGGTATACGCCAGCACCATCTCCCGCGACACGGTTGGGCTTATCGCGGGCGAGCTTGGCCTTATGAATAACGAAGAAAGCGTTAAGGAGCTTGCCGCCAAGGCCATAAGCGAAAAAACGGGCGAGCTGATAGTCACGCCCAAGGAAATAGACGCGCTTATAGGCAGCATGAGCGCAATACTGTCAAATGCAATCAACATGGCGCTGTTCGGCACGGATCATGCCGAGCTTAAAAGCCTTATAGCATAAGCCGCGCCCTCCCTTCATACCAATATGGAAGGAGGATAAGCCATGAACAAACGAATGCGCGGCCGCACACGCGCCGCTGACCACCACAAAACGCACTTAGGCGCAATGCTTCTTTTTATGTTTACGCTTGCCGCGCTCATAGCCGCCGCGCTCATACGCCCCGCCATGCGCACGGATAAGCCGGATGGGGACGAGCTTACAAACATAGAGATAGTGCTTGACCATGTTGATGCAGATGAAGGCGTAAGCCGCAGGGTGCTGCTGGAGCTTATGAAGGCGGACACAGATAAAAGCACGGGTATAGGTCTATCAACCGAAGGGCCTACCGTGCTTATTTACCATACGCATACTACGGAAGCATACTTCCCAACAAAGCGCTATACCTACGCCGCCTCCTCCCCCTGGCGCACGAAGGACAACGGCATGAACGTTGTAGCCGTGGGCGAAAAGCTATGCACTCTGCTTAACGAACGCTACGGCATTTATGCTATACATGACATTACCGACCATGAACCGCCTAAGCTTTCCAGCGCCTATTCACGCTCGCTTGAGACAATGCTTGAATACAAAAAGAAATACCCCACGATAGAATTGTTTATAGATTTGCACCGCGATGCATACGGAAACGACCCCAAGGCCCCCGCGGATTATTTGGTGATAGACGGCAAGGAATGCGCCCGCATAATGTTCGTCGTAGGTACGGGCGAAGGCGCAACCGGGGCCGGATTCGATGAAATGCCGGACTTTCAATCCAACTACGCCCTTGCCAAGGGCATAAGCGAATACCTTGGCACGATACACCCTAACCTTGCCCGCAATATCCGCGTTAAGGTGGGGCGATATAACCAGCATGTGTCCTCCCATTGCCTGCTGGCGGAGATTGGGCACAATGCAAACACGTTTGAGCAGGCCATGAACTCCGTTGAGTTCCTGGCCGAGGCAATAGCCAACGCCGCCTCGGCTCCCGCATCCGCACAGGTTGAGGAGGAAGAAGCCCTGCCCACAATGCTCCAACTCACTCCGTAGGCAATGTTATTATGAACAGCGTGCCGCGGTTAAGCTCGCTCGTTATGTTTATCTCCCCGCCGCACAGTTCAACTATGCGCTTTGCAATGCTCAGCCCCAGCCCGTTTCCGGCGGTGGCGCGGCTGCCTGCGCCCTGATAGAACCGCTCAAAGGCATGCTGCCGTGTTTCTTCGCTCATGCCCACGCCGTAGTCCTCTATCTCCACGCGCACGCTGCTGCCGTGCTTGGCGCAGTATATGCGCACCTCTCCGCCATCCTTGCTGAACTTTATTGCGTTGCCCAGTATGTTCAGCCAAACCTGGGAAAGCATCTCCTCGTTGGAGGTATACTCAACCTCGTCCAAATCTATATCAAGGCTTATGTTCCTGGCTTCCCATTCCTTTTCAAGCAGCAGTATGCATGTGCGCAGCTGCTCATCCAGGCGGAACGTGGTCTTGTCCGTAACTATCTGCTGGTTTTCAACCCGCGTCAGCGTAAGTATGTTGGACGCCATGTTGGTCAGCCTGTCGGCCTCGCTTATTATTATGTCCGCATATTCCTGCCGCTGAGCTTCTGTAATGTCGCTCTTTTTAAGCTGCCGCGCAAAGCCGCGTATGGATACCATGGGCGTTCTGAACTCATGCGAAAATGAATTTATGAAGTCCCGCCGGAAAAGCTCCGTGCTGCCCAGCTCCTCCGCCATCATGTTAAAGCTTTTCGTAAGCTCCTCAAGCTCGTTCCTTACGCCCTTTATCTCCTCCACGCGGACGGAGAAATCCCCCTTTGCAACGCGGCGCACGGCCCCTATAATCTGCTTCATGGGCCTGAAGTACCACCGCGTGAGCAGCGCGTTTATGCCCGTGCCCACCGCAACGCATATGCCAAGTGCAATTACGGGCCACACCACAGCAGGATATTTCACCTCCGGCAGCGCGCCAAGGAACTCCAGCAGCAGCATGACCGTAACCGTAAGCGCCGCGGTTGAAAGCATAACAAGGAACGTTGCAAAAACCATCTGCGCGCCGAGTTTTTTCATTGCTTCTTCACCGCCTTGTAGCCAAGTCCGCGTACCGTTGCAAGCTCAATATCCGCGTTGCCCTTCAGCCTTTCGCGCAGCCGGTTTATGTGCACGTCAACGGTTCGCTCGTCCGTGTCGCTCTCCATGTCCCATATTTCGTCCATAAGCTGCCTGCGGGTAAATATATGGTTTGGGTAGGATAAAAGCTTATACAGCAGCATAAATTCCTTGTTCGGCAGCTCATGCTCCCCCGCCGCGTCTATAAGCGTATGCGCGTCGTAATCAAGCGTGGTGCTGCCAATCGTCAGCCGCCGTTCGCTCACTATTCGGCTGCGCCTTAACAGCGCCGCAATGCGCAGCATCATCTCCTCCTCGTCCACGGGCTTTACCATGTAATCGTCAGTCCCCGCAAGGAAGCCTTCCTTCTTATCCTTGGCACTCTGCCGCGCCGTGACCATCAATATGGGCACGTTATTGCCCGCGCTCCTAAGCTCCCGCGCAAGCGTATAGCCGTCCATATGGGGCATCATCACGTCCAGCACAATAAGATCAACGTGCTTTTTGTCCATCAGCGCAAGTGCCTCCGCCCCATCGGACGCGGGAATCGCCGCGTAGCTGTTCTGCTCTATCACGGCCTGCATAAGCCGCCGCGCGTTTATGTCGTCCTCTACCACCATTATCTGAAACATCGCTCTGCCCTCCGGTGCGCTAATAAAAAAGCCATCCGCTCAGGACGGCTCACCCGTTCAAAGCTCTTTTGATATAAGCTTTTGGCAGAAGTCTGCAAGATACGGAATATATGAAAGAACCTCAACCGCGCTCATATATCAGCACCTCCTCTCCGCGTATGGAACGCAGAAAATCATCCGAAAGCATCTGCGTGGTCATAATGTCCATCTTTTTATCGAAGCTGTGCTCCATCTCATTATATAGCCCGCCCAGCTTGAATACGGAGCATACGCTGCCCTTGTCTATGCGGAAGTCCATGTCACTTTCCGGCGTTGCGTCCCCGCGCGCGTATGAGCCGAACAGATACAGCGCATCCACTCCGTAATCCTCGGCGATGGGCGCGGCGATGGAGCGTATTTCATCGAGCGTATATACTTTGTTGCACATGCGTCCGCTCCCCTTTCCTTTTGCTTTATTTGATTATAGCATATCACAAACGCCTCAGCCAATACAAAAAAGCGAGCCTTCGCCCGCTTTGATGTCGCCTTGTTTGCTTGGCCTTATTTGATGCCGCTCACGCGGTCATAGTACTTCTCTATCTTTATTTCTTCCTTCCACTTCTCAAGGCAGTCGTTGTAAATGGCAACCTTTTCATCCTCGGTCAGCTTGTCTATTATGGCCTGCTTAACGTCCTCAAACGGGGTGTCCTTAACCTCCGCATCGGAGGTGTACTGTATGAAGTGGTAGCCCGCCTCGGTCTCAACGGGGTTGCTCACGTCGCCTATGTTCTTGAGCGATATGGCGGCTATGCCGAAGCCGTCGTAATACTTATCAAGGGTGTTTTCGCTTATAAGATAGCCCTCGGTCTTGTAAGGCTCCTCCTTCATGCCGGGATCCTCGCCGTATTCTTCAACGAGCTTATCGAAATCCACGCCGTCCGCCAGCTTGGCCTTCACCTCTTCAACTATCTGGTTGACGTTCTTGGTGGTGTCGCCCTCCTCGGCCTTCTTTATAAGTATATGCTTGCAGAAGCGGTATCCTTCGGGCACGGTAAGCACGCCTACGGTGTCGCTGCCGCTGATGGCGTTGGAATAATCGGTATAGAACTGGGCGGGGGTTTCGGCATATTCGGCCTTCTTGGCGGCAAGCTGCTCGTCATAGTAGGCCTTGGCGTCCTCCTCGGTCACGTTCACGCCGGAATAGAGCGATTCCATATACTTGTTGCCTATGGCTGCGCCGCGGACGTCGTCCTCTATCATCTTCAGATAGGTGTTGTAGTTCCAGCCGCCGCTCTTAAGCGCCGCCTTGAACAGCTTTTCCTCTTCGGCATACTTGGCGTCCTCATCGGTTATGGATTCGTCCACCTGGGAGGCATACTGGGCTATCATCTGGTCTATCTGCTCTTTGAAGTCCGCCTGAACCTGAGCCTCTTCCTCCTCGGTCAGGGTAACGCCGTTCTGCTTGGCCACTACCACCGGCAGGGCATTGTTGATAAGGTTATCGAACACCTGGTCCTGCATACGCTTGAAGGCTTCGGGCGTTGAAACATTGTAAAGGCCATACATGGAATAGACCTGTGCAAGGTAGTTGTAATTATTATAGTAGGCGTTTACGCCTATGTTCATGTCGCCTACTTTAAGCACGGTGTAATTCGGGTTGTTTACCGAACAGGCGCTCAGCGCCGCCGCGAGCATTATAGCGGCCAGTACAAGGGCAATGGTCTTTGTTGTGCGCATTTTTCAAAAATCTCCTTTGTAATAAGCGCGAGGATACCCCCGCGCGCGGATAAACTGCCCTACTATTTTATCGCCCAAGCGCCTGCCTGTCAACGAAAAAGGCGATTGTACACAGAATTAACACTATCTTATCCTATTTTCATCTTACATTTAGCTTACTTTTCACAATAAAATATGGAAAAAATTTTATCTATCGGTTATAATGGTCTGCATAGGAGAGTGTAACTTATGCGGCATATACCAAACGTGCTTTCGGCAATACGCCTTATATTGGTTGGCGTGTTCATATTTCTTTTCGCGCGGGCAAAATATCTTGCCTGCCTTATTGTGTTCCTCACGGCGTTTTTCACGGATCTGCTCGATGGCTACCTTGCCCGCAGGAACAACTGGATAAGCGACCTTGGCAAGGTTCTCGATCCCCTTGCGGACAAGCTTATGGTAATAGCGGCGCTTTCGTGCTTCTATTCCGCTGGCTGGCTGCCGCTTTGGATACTGCTTGCGGTGCTTATAAAGGAAGGCATAATGATAATAGGCGGGCTGCTGCTTTTCCGTAGGGAGGTCGTGGTGTACGCCGATTGGTACGGCAAGTTTGCCGCGGGCTTCTTCAACGCAGGCGTTACGCTTACGCTGCTTAAAAACTTCTGGCCATGGATAGGCATGCTGAACATAATAGTGTTCTGCATTGCGATAGTGCTTGCGGTGATAGCCCTTTGCCACTATGCAAGGGTGCAGGTGTTCAACCGCGAAAAGAAGGAATCTTAAACCGGCATATCAAAGGGGCCGCCTTGCACGGCTCTTTTTTCTTGCCCTTGCCCGCGCTCTGTTCGCGCATTGCCTTGTGCGGCGGCGGTTTTGGGGGTATAATATGCGTTGGCACCCCCATGCGAGCCTGCATGAGGGCGTGATTGCATGCAATAAACTTTTTACGGAGGTTTTTATGTATATAATAGTAGGCCTTGGAAACCCCGGGCGCGAATATGCCGACACGCGGCACAACATGGGCTTTATGGCGCTGGACATATTGGCGGCAAGGCACAATATAGATATAAGGAAGGAGAACTTCCGCAGCGTTTACGGCGAAGGCCGCATAGGTACGGAGCGGGTTATACTTGCTAAGCCCTTAACCTTCATGAACAATTCCGGCTGGGCGGTAAGGGATTTGGTCAACTGGTTCAAGATCGAGCACGATCAGCTTATTGTTATATATGACGATATAGACCTTGACCCCGGCGATCTTCGCATACGCGAAAAAGGCTCCTCCGGCAGCCACAACGGCATGAAAAGCGTTATATACCAGCTTGGGTTCGATGATTTTCCCCGCATACGGGTTGGCGTTGGCGCGCCTGAAGGCGGGCGCGATTTGATAGCGCACGTTATGTCCATGCCCACGGGAGAGGCGCTGGACAAGGTTAAGGCCGCGCTGAACGATGCCGCGGACGCGGCGGAGCTTATGGTATCGGGCCGAATAGCAGACGCGCAGATGCGCTTCAACAAAAAGCCCAAGCGCAAAAAGAAGGAAGAAGCCAAGAAGGCCGAAGCCGAAAATGCTGAACAGAAAGGCGAAACGAAGGATGAATGAGCATCCGCTGATAAAAATACTTAATAAGCACCCGGAGTATACGCGCCTTGTTGACGCGCTGAAAAAGGGCGAGGGCAGCGCAGCCGTGTTCGGACTGGGCGAGGCCGTGCGGGCGCACATTGCGGCGGGCCTGTTTTGCCATACGGGCAAAACCGTGCTGATAATAACCGCCAATGAATCAAGCGCCGCAAGGATACAGCAGGACATGGCCGCGTTTACGGACAGGGCGTATCATCTGCCCGCGCGGGAGTTGCCGCTGGGCGCAAAGGGCATTGCCGCCTCCGCCGGACTTACCGCAAGGCAGCTTGAGCCGCTGTGCGCGCTGCTTAACGGGGAAAACATTGCCGTTGCGGTATCTGCAGAGGCGCTGATACAGCGCATGACCCCGCCCGCAGCCATCGCCCAATGCATGCGCACCGTTTCCGCAGGGGACAGGACTGAGCCGCGCGAGCTTTTGGCCGCGCTTATAAACGCGGGGTACGAGCGGGTTGATATGTGCGAAGGCAAGGGGCAGGTGTGCCTGAGGGGCGGTTACTTGGACGTGTTCCCCATAAGCATGGCGAACCCAGTAAGGATAGAGTTCTTTGATGACGAGATAGACACCATGCGCACATACGACGCAGTATCTCAGCGCTCGATAGAGAACATAGACCGCTGCGTCATCCCCCCGGCAACGGAGATGCCCCTTACGAAGGAAGCACGCACGCGCGGCATGCGAGCGCTGCGCAAAACGGAGGGCATGAAGGAAGAATACGACCGGCTTTCGGAGGGCGGCGTACCACTCGGGCTTGAAATGCTGATGCCCCTTTTTTACCCGGAGGCGTTTATTACCGATTATCTGCCCGAAGGCGCAATAATATTGATAGACGAGCCGCAGCGCGTTGAGGAAAGCGCAAAGCTTGCCTTCACAACGCATCTTGACAGGGTTGGGTCATATATCCATGAAGGCACGGCGCTGCCCGAGCAGGCGGAGCTTATATGCCAGCCCTCGCACATATTGCAGAGCCTTGACACGCCCTATACGGCCATGCTTTTCGCCCTTACGCGGACATACGGGCTGATAAAGCCCAAATGCCTTTTCCGCTTTGAAACGCGGCCGATGGCGAAATACATAGGCAACACGCCAGCCCTTGCCGCGGACATTGAAAGCTGGAAGCGGGGCGGCAGCACCGTTATGATATACGCGGGCGCGCACGCAAAGCGCATAGGCGATATGCTGGGCGATGAAGGCGTTACTATAGGCATTGCCGAAGCCCTTACGCGGGACATCATAAGCGGGGAGCAGCTTATTGTGGGCCAAAGCATAGCGCGCGGCTTTGAATACCCTGAGCTCAGGCTTGCTGTAATAAGCGAATGCGAGCTATACGGCACGGAATCGCGCCGCAGTGCGTCATCCTCCAAAAAGAAGCCCAAATTGGCCTTCAGCGAGCTTAGCGTGGGCGATTTGGTCGTGCATGAGCTGCACGGCATAGGCCGCTTCGTGGGCGTTGTAACGCTTCAGGTGGCGGGAGTATCGCGGGACTATCTGCATCTTGTTTACGCGGGCGGGGATAAGCTTTACGTGCCTACGGATCAGCTTGATCGCGTGCAGAAATACATTGGCGGGGACGAAACCACCGCCCATCTTTCCCACCTTGGCACGGGGGAATGGCAGCGCACGGTAAACAAAACGCGGGAGAGCGTTAAAAAGCTGGCGTTCGATTTGGTAAAGCTTTACGGCGACAGGCTGCACAGGAAGGGCCATGCCTTCCCGCCTGACACGGCGTGGCAGAAGCGGCTGGAGGAAAGCTTCCCCTATCAGGAAACGCCGGACCAGCTTACGAGCATTGCCGAAATAAAGAAGGACATGGAAAGCGACCGCGTTATGGATAGGCTGCTTTGCGGGGACGTGGGCTACGGAAAGACGGAGGTCGCCCTCCGCGCCGCGTTCAAGGCCGTGACGGACAGCAAGCAGGTTGCCTTCCTTGTGCCGACGACGATACTTGCGCAACAGCATTATAACACCCTTGCCGCCCGCTTTTCGGGCTTCCCCGTTAACGTTGCGCTGCTTTCGCGGTTCAATACCCCTTCGGAGGAGGCACGGGTGATAGACGGGCTTAAAAAGGGCACGATAGACGTTGTTGTCGGCACGCACAAGCTGCTTTCAAAATCCGTGCGGTTCAAGGACCTTGGCCTTCTTATAATAGACGAGGAGCAGCGCTTCGGCGTGGGCCACAAGGAGCAGATAAAGGAAATGCGCAAGGATATAGACGCGCTCACCCTTTCCGCAACGCCTATACCGAGAACGCTTCATATGTCCATGACGGGCATACGCGATATGTCAGTCATCGAGACCCCGCCGGAGCAGCGCTACCCCGTGCAGACATACGTTATGGAATACAGCGAGGCTGTTGCGCGGGAGGCCATAATGAAGGAGCTTGGCCGCGGGGGGCAGGTGTTCTTCGTTTACAACAACGTGCGCGGCATGGAAACGTTTGCGGAAAAGCTGAAGCAGCTTGTGCCGGAGGCGCGCATAGCCTATGCCCACGGGCAGATGGGCGAGCGGCAGCTTGAGCGCACGATGCTGGACTTTATGGAGCAGCAATACGACGTTCTGCTTTGCTCCACAATAATAGAAAGCGGGCTTGATATACCCAACGTAAACACCATTATAATATACGATGCGGACAAAATGGGCCTTGCCCAGCTTTATCAGCTGCGCGGCCGTGTGGGGAGGTCGGATCGCAAGGCCTATTGCTACCTGTTGTCGCCGCCCGACGAACTGCTCGGCAGCGATGCACGGCGGCGTCTGCGTGCCATCGAGGAGTTCTCCGACCTGGGTTCGGGGTTCAACATCGCCATGCAGGACCTCGACATCCGCGGCGCGGGCAACCTGCTGGGCGCCGAGCAGAGCGGGTTCATCGCCGACATCGGTTTCGAGACCTACCAGAAGATTATGAACGAGGCGGTGGCCGAACTGCGTGCCGAGGGGCTTCATGTCCCGGGCCTGAGCGACGGGGAGCAGGAGGTCGTGGAGCAGATGCGTTTCATCGACGACGCGCACATCGACATCGAGGTCGAGGCCGCGCTGCCCGACGCCTACGTTTCGCAGCAGGCCGAACGCCTGAAACTCTACCGCGAACTCGACTCGACGAAGGACGAGGAGGCTTTGCAGGCCTTCGAGAGCCGTCTTGCGGACCGTTTCGGTCCCCTGCCGCGCGCCGCGAAGGAGCTGTTGAACGTCGTGCGCCTGCGCTGGGAGGCCATTCGTCTGGGCATGGAGCGCGTGAAGGTCAAGAACGGGCTGATGATCGTGCATTTCGTGGGCGAGGAGAACTCGCCTTTCTACAAGAGCGAGGCCTTTATGACCCTGTTGCAGCGGGTTACGCAGCGGCCCGACCGATTTGTGCTCAAACAGCACAATAATCGGTTGGCGATGACCGTTAGGAATGTCAAAGACGTGGAAGACGCATACAAAACGCTGCAGCAGCTTTGAATCTGATCGTAGACATAGGCAACACCCTTGTCAAGTTGGCCGTTTTTGACGGCGGACGGATCGTCGCCCAGCGCTGCGTGGAGCGGCTGCATCCGTCGATGCTCGGCGAGTTGCTGGAGGGCCGCAGGGCCGCGAAGGCCGTCGTCGCCTCGACGCGCGGCGAAGCGGACGACGTGATCGAAACGGTCAGACCCTATGCGGATTACCTGCTGGAATTCACCTCGCAGACCCCCGTGCCGGTTGCCAACGCCTACCATACGCCCGAGACGCTGGGCCGCGACCGGCTGG
>ENA-ORTY01004265-ORTY01004265.1-human-gut-metagenome-genome-assembly--contig:-NODE-4265-length-11353-cov-2.967251_pt1 | contig 11353 bp, 12 predicted proteins | sample MGYA00241917_ERZ509198 | MGnify/ENA primary metagenome ERZ509198 (study PRJEB26280, sample SAMEA2338857) | human gut metagenome | biome: human gut; feature: human-associated habitat; material: faeces...
GCGGTGTCCCGATCGGCACAATGCCCGCGAAGGAATATTTCAAGTATAAAAAGCAGCTAATCCCGGAAATCAAGAAAGCGTTTCAGCACTTGTCCGAACAGTACGATATCATCGTGATCGAGGGCGCCGGCAGCCCGGCGGAGATCAACTTAAAATCGGATGATATCGTGAACATGGGAATGGCGCGCATGGCGGGTGCGCCAGTGCTGCTTGCCGGGGACATCGACCGGGGCGGCGTGTTTGCACAGCTCTATGGAACGGTAGCGCTTCTGGAACCGGATGAACAGGCGATGGTAAAGGGGCTTATCATCAACAAATTCCGCGGCGATAAGACGATCCTGGATCCAGGTGTTGAGATGATCGAGAAATTATGCAAGATTCCGGTGGTCGGCGTCGTTCCGTACATGGATGTGGATATCGAGGACGAGGATAGTTTAAGCAGCCGCCTTTCATCCACAGGGCGGAATAATACCCTTAAACAGGAAAACGAGTCATCTGAAAAACATGTAGAGGCATGGATCGACATTGCAGCCATCCGCTTTCCGCGTTTATCCAATTTCACTGACCTGAACGTTTTTGACCCGATCCCCGGCGTTTCGGTGCGTTATGTGAGCCGTCTGTCTGAGCTGGGACGACCGGATCTGATTGTTCTTCCGGGAACGAAGAATACGATCGAGGATCTGCTCTGGATGCGGCAGAATGGTCTGGAAGCGGCAGTTTTAAAGAAAGCAGCCGGAGGAACGCCGATCTGGGGCATCTGCGGCGGCTATCAGATGATGGGACAGACGCTGTCAGATCAGGAAGGAACCGAGGCGGGTGTGCCTGGGTGTACGATCTCCGGTATGGGACTTCTGCCGTTACAGACACAGTTTCAGGAAGAAAAGACCAGGACGCAGGTCAAAGGATGTTTCGGGACGGTCAGCGGTATCTTTTCCGGGCTTTCGGGGATGGAGGCGGAAGGATATGAAATACATATGGGAGAGACATCATCGGTCGGCGGTGATATTGTTAAGAACGTGATCAAGGAGCAGGAAAAAGCCGTAAATCATAGTTTATTGAAACTTAGGGAAGAACAGGCGGGAAACCACACTGAAAAACAGGATGGCTGCTGCCGGGACAACCTCTACGGCACTTACGTCCACGGCATTTTTGACAAGGCAGAGGTGGCGGAGACGATTGTCTGTGCGCTGATGAAAGAAAAAGGAATGGAGCCGGAAGTCGGCGGATTGTCGTTTGATTATGAGAAATACCGGGAAGAGCAGTACAACCGGCTGGCAGACACGATGCGGAAGTACTTGGATATGGAAGCAATTTACCGGATTCTGGAAAAGGGAGTGTAGATAGATGGATGAAAAAATGAAAGAACTCAGTCAGGTATTGCCGTCGGAGATTGAGGCGAGAAGTTTTGAGATTATCACCGAGGAGCTGGGGGAACGGACATTTCCGGAGAAAGAAGCACCAATTGTGAAACGCGTGATTCACACGACAGCCGACTTTGAGTACGCAGATTCGCTTGTATTTTCACCGGGCGCAGTCGATAAGGCGTTGGAAGCTCTGAAAAATGGGGCGTGCATCGTGACTGATACGAATATGGGAAAATCCGGCATCAACAAGCGCGCGCTTGCGTCGCTGGGCGGTGAGGTCTACTGTTTTATGGCGGACGAGGATGTCGCGAAGAAAGCGGCAGCGTCCGGGACCACCCGTGCGGTTGCCAGCATGGACAAGGCGGCAGAAATGGGAAAAGACTGTATTTTTGCAGTTGGGAATGCACCGACCGCGCTGGTGCGTCTGTACGAGTTGATTCAGGAGGGAAAAATACACCCGAAGCTCATCATCGGCGTGCCGGTCGGCTTTGTCAATGTCGTGCCGTCCAAGGAATTGATTATATCCCTGCCGGACACTCCTTATATTGTGGCAAGAGGCAGAAAAGGCGGCAGCAATGTAGCCGCCGCGATCTGCAATGCATTGATTTATCAGTTGACGCGCAAATAAGATGTGATGGTGTTAAATCTGCGGTATTAAAATGTACATGGATGCATTCTCAAAAGATATGCTGGATATGGGCGGATGTTTATCAGCAGCCAAAGCCACCGCCGCCACAGCAGCAGCACAGAAGCAGGATCCAGATCAGGCAGTCGCAGTTGTTGCCGCCGCATCCGTGATCAAAGCATCCGCCGCCACATCCGCCGCAGCACAGCAGAATCAGAATCAGAAAGAGACAGTTGTTGTTGCCGAAACCGCCGCATCCACAGCCACAATTACAGCCGCAGCTTCCTCCGTTGTTATCACATCCGCAACCGCAGTTGGTAGCCGCTAAATCACTCATGGTTATGTCCTCCGAGATTTTCTATACACTTCATCATATGAGGGGCAGCTTGCCACAGTTTCCATAAATCAGGAAAATTAGGACGGAAATATTTTACTATAAATTTTTTGTTGAAATAATCGAGATAACCGGGCGGATCGACATGGATGTTTATCCATAACGATTTGTCACAGAACATTGTACAACGAAATGAAAAGAGGAATGAAAATGGAACCGTTATATTATCAGACACCGTATGTAAAAGAATTTGATGCCATCGTCACCGCCTGCCGTCCGGCAAAGCACGGATTTGAGGTGGAACTTTCCCAGACCGGATTTTACCCGGAGGGCGGCGGACAGCCGTCGGACACCGGACGGATCGGGGAAGTGTACGTGACACATGTGGAGGAGAAACATGGCGTGGTTGTTCATGAGACGGACGCGCCGCTGGAGGTGGGAAGCACCGTTCACGCGGCCATCGACTGGGAACAGCGTTTTTCCAACATGCAGCAACATACGGGAGAACATATCATATCGGGGCTGATTCATGCTGCATACGGATATGATAATGTCGGATTTCATATGGGACACGATGAAGTGACGGTCGATCTGAATGGTCCGCTTAACTGGGAACAGTTAAAGAAAATCGAGCAGAAGGCAAATGCGGTTGTCTGGGCGAATCTTCCGGTACAGGTGACATATCCGGGTGAGGAGGAATTGAAAACGATCGATTACCGCAGCAAGAAAGAGCTGACCGGTCAGGTCCGCATCGTAGAGATTCCGGGGGCGGATATTTGTGCCTGCTGCGGCACACACGTGGATTACACGGGAGAGATTGGCGTGATCAAGGTGCTTTCCCTGATGAATTACAAGGGCGGCGTGCGTTTCTCCATGCTCTGTGGTGACCGTGCGCTGGAGAATTTTGAGGCGAAGACGGAGCAGATGCAGACGATCTCTAACCTGCTTTCTGCAAAACCGGAGAAGGCGGCGGAGGCGGTCAGCCATCTGAAAGAGGAGAGCGGGCGCAAGGACGGTGAGATCAACCGCCTCTGGCAGCGCATTCTCACCATGCAGGCAGACGTCTATCCGCAGGGTCAGAAAGCGCTGGCTGTATTTGAGCAGGGCATGACGCCAGTTCTGGTGCGTCAGTTTGCAAATCTGCTATTGGAACAGGAAAAAGGAGAGGCCGTGCTGGTGTGCTCTGGCGATGATGCGTCAGGTTATAACTACACAGCCGGAAGCCTCGGCCGTGATATGCGTGCATTCGGAAAAGAATTAAACGCCCGTCTGCAGGGACGCGGCGGCGGGAGCACCCAGATGGTGCAGGGAACATTCCGGGCGTCGCGGGAAGAAATTGAAACAGTCTTTCAAGAGCTGGCGCGGATAGAAGAGTAGTTGTTTAGAAGGTTTGCGTGTTTACTGCGTGAAATATGAGAAACGGTTTGACTTAGATTCATAAAACGGAAAAAAGCTTTCTGTGCAGCAGGGCCAATCTGCCATGCAGCCAGAAAGCTTTTTTATACAGTTTCTATCGCATCATTCAAACATTTTTTTATACAACGGCAACGTACATACCATGTACACCTCAGAAGAGAGTTTACTCTCCCTGATACATAAATTTAATCAGTCGGTCTAAGTCCTCTTTCTCATAAGCAACCAGCTCCAGCTCTTTGATATAGCCATTGGAAAAAATATTTGCCATCGACAGATACTGGGACAGCTTGGATTTCAGGTTGATGCGGTCGCCCTCCGGGGAAACCAGTTCGACGGTTCCTTTGCAGGAATCAATTACTTTAAAAAATGTGTTTACATCGGAAATGTTCTGGATTTTCATATTTAGCCCTCCTTCATGGATTGGCACACAACCCTGTGTGCAGTTTATATTTCGTCAATCTTTTAACAATGATAATTATAACAGACCTCTATAAAGGGCGCAATGCTCACATTTTCCAAAAAAATCCTTAAAAAAATATCCCTGTATGTCAAAAATACAGGGATGTCCAAGAAAAGATTGTCTATTAATTGTCAAAATCAATATGAAACGTGTCGTTATTTGCGGTAATATGAACATAGGAGAGATTGAAGGACTCATCCAGAATGTCTACCTTGTATTCAAATACGACGCCATTGTCTTTTTTGGAGAGAAACAGATAGGTTCCATTTTCTTTTTCCTCCATCTGATCGCAGATGTCGTTGTAGATATCCTCGCCGTTTACCTCGCCCGGATAGCCGGAAGCTTTGATCTTGTCTTCGATTGCTTTGTAAAATTCTTCCATCGTTGTAACTCCTTTATTGGTATTAGTCAATCTTTTTATACTCATTGTATTGAATTTAAATGTGTTATAAGTATACAAAATCTGTACCGTTCTGGCAAGACAAAACAAGGATTACTTTTTACGTATACGGGTATTAATAAAAGAGGGTTACTGTACACGCATACGTAAAAAGTAACGGAATTTGCCGTGGCTTCGCATTTAAATACGGCAAATTCCTGCTGCCATCACGTTTTCTTACGGCACTTTCGGTTCCAAAAGTGCCTACCCGTGAACAGAAACATGAGCATACAGAATGTGTATGTTCTACAAAAAACATCCTATTTGCGGGCAGTAGCAGCTATCCCTCTTTGTATCAGCGAAAAGAGCAGAAACGCCGCCAGATCCACCACAACAACGCTCGCGCCCGCCGGTGTTGAGTACGTGTAGGACATCACCATTCCTCCAAAGAAACAGATCAGCGACAGAATCCCCGATGCGATGACCACCCCCCGGAAGCTCTTGAACACCCGCATGGAGGTCAGAGCCGGGAAAATAATCAGACTGGAGATCAGCATCGCGCCCATCATCCGCATTCCAATCACGATCGTGATCGCGGTCAGAACCGCTATCAGCACGTTATAGAGCGACACATTGACGCCGGTCGCCTTGGCAAAGCTCTCATCAAAGGTAACCGCAAACACTTTGTTATAGCAAAAAAGATATAATCCAAGCACCACCATGGAAAGCACCGCCGCAAACTGGACATCTTCCCGGCTCATCGCGAGAATGCTTCCAAACATATAGCTGCTGACATCGGTCGTCATACCGGTTGTCAGGGAAGTTACGATAATACCGATTGCAAGCGCACTGGCCGAGATCATCGCAATCGCAGCGTCACTCTTTACTTTTCCATGTTCCGTGATCCGCAGCAGGAAAAATGCCGCCAGCACGACCACCGGAATCGAAACCTTTAAAGGTGACCAGCCTGCCGCCAGTGCGATCGAAAGGGATCCGAACGAAACATGGGATAAACCGTCTCCAATCATTGAGTAGCGTTTGAGCACCAGGCTGACACCCAGCAGAGAGGCGCAGAGAGAGACTAAAAGACCGCCGATCAGCGCCCGCACCATAAACGGATATGATAACATTTCAGATATAATTCCCATCTTCTACACCTCCTTCTCCTCATTTCTGTCTTTCAAATGCTGTTTCGTTTCAGAATCAGTTTCCGAACCCATTTCCGGCTTCTGCATCTTCCTGATTCCATCCTTCTGCATCGGCACTCCGCATCTGTGCCCCAGAGTTGCCAGCTCTTCCCGTCCCAGGAAAGAATGAGCAATCTCACTCTTCACATATTCTTTCATCGTACCCCAGAACAGCGGCTTCTGCCGCATCTGCAAAATTTTTCCTCCCTGATGCACAATATTTGCCATATCATGGGAAACCATCAGGATTGCAACCTTTTCTTCCTGATTCAGTTTCCGGATCAGCTGGTAAAAGTCCAGAATCGCCGACGGATCGAGTCCCGTGATCGGCTCATCGAGAATCAGCAGCTTATCCGTCGCACAGAGCGCCCGCGCGATCAGAACACGCTGTTTCTGACCGCCAGAAAGCTCTCTGAAACAGCTTTTTTCCAGATCGCGGATTCCCAGACGATCCAGATTTGCCCGCGCCTCTTTCTTTTCTTTCATCGAATAAAACGGGCGGCTGCCGCGTTTTCCCAGTCACCCGGAGATAACCACCTCAAACACAGTCGCTGGAAAGTCCTTCTGCGCGTCGGTCTGCTGCGGCAGGTAACCAATACCGGCTTTTTTTAATTCTTCCGAATATTCAATCCTGCCCGAAGTCGGTTTTAAAAGTCCCAGAATGCCCTTCATCAGGGTACTTTTTCCCGAACCATTTTCCCCGACAATGCAGATGTAATCGCCCTCATTTACCTCCAGGTTCACATCCAGCACCGCATCCTGGTTTTCATAACCAAAACCTACATCCTCACATTTTAAGAGTAATCCCATCTATAATTCCTTTCACTACTGCTCTACTCTTCTATTGTCATAAACATTCACCATGGCTAAAGACTTTTTCCCATAATCATCTATTCTTTTTATGACAATCCCTTTTTCAAGTTCTTTACATTCTGCTCCATCAATTCCAGATAAGTAACGCCCGAATCAAACTGGTGTCTCGTCACATTGTGGCAGGAGTGGAACAACAGTGGTTCCGCGCCCGTCTCTTCCCCGATGATCTCCGCCACGCGCGGGCTGGAAAGCTCCAGGTAATAGACGGCTGGTATCTGTTCCTCCCGCACCTTATCGATCAGGTAGGCGATGGTCTTGGCACTCGGCTCCGTATCCGTACTGCATCCTGAAAATGCCGCCCTGTATTCCAGCCCATACTCATCGAAAAAGTACCGGAGTGGAAATTTATCACCGAAAACGACGAGACGGCGCTTGGCATGGGAGACAACTTCTCTGAATTCTGCATCCAATTCCGTCAATTTATCCTGATAGGACGCGCAGTTTTCCGCATAGGAAGCCGCGTGCGCCGGATCTTCCTGTGCCAGCACCTCCGCCAGCACGCCGGCCAGCTTTTTCGCATTGACCGGGGACGTCCAGATGTGCTCGTCATATTCAATCTCGACGCCGTGACCATCGTCCTCATCCAGATACTCTTGAGCGTGATCTTCATCATGAACCGCCACATCTTCCATATCATGCTCATCCTCGCTGTGAATATGCTCTTCTGTGTCGTGTTCTTCTTCACTGTAAACATGGTCCTCTGGCTCATGTTCTTCTTCACTGTGAGCATGATCTTCCGACTCATGATCGTGATCACCCGCATGAACTGTTCCATCCGCATGAACATGCGTATGTCCATGATCGTGCGCCTCTCCATCTTCCATGCCCTCGACGATCTCCTCCTGCACTACATCCACGCAGTCCATCATCGTCACGACGCGCTTCGGTCCGGTGCCTTCCCCGAAGGAATCAAGCACCTGCGAAAGCCACTGTTCCATCGTACCGCCGTTGCAGACTAACAGATCTGCATTCTGGATCGTGATCATGTCCGCCGGCGTCGGCTCGAACGAATGGCTGTCCATGCCCGCCGGAACAACCATCGTCAGCCGGATCGAATCCCCGGCAATCTGCCGGAGAAAATCGTAATACGGAAATAGCGTCGTCACAACGTTTAAGCGCGTATCACCAGACGCATCTGCCCCTTTTAACGGATTCGACGATGAATCAGACGATGCAGTTCCCCGCCGTGGCGTACACGCTGTAAGAACACAGGAAAAGGCAATCAAAAAAGCAAGCATCCATGATATCCATTTACATTTAAATCCATTCTTGTGTTTTACCATATTTCTTTTTTACCCTTAACTTCTTCTATTTCAGTAAATGTTTTTCAATAAACATTTCGAATTACTATTTCAAATATCATTTTCTTTCACAACTGTTTCTCTTTTCACAGCTATGAACAAACACAGACACTACTCCATTCTTCCATGTGACTCATTCTTTTTCTTCACAATCTCCGCTACTTCCGACGGATGTGCCACAATATACTGCGGGTGGCAGCCTTCCAGCTCTTCCCGGTTACGGAAGCCCCAGAGCACGCCGACCGTGTCCATTCCGGCATTCAGCCCAGTTTCCATATCTGTATTCGTATCGCCCAGATACAGACACTCTTCCTGTTTTATACCCAGTTCCCGGCAGATGGCGAACGCTCCGTCTGGAGCCGGTTTTTTCGGCGTTCCCGCCTGCTCGCCGCGCACCACATCAAAATATCCTTTTCCAAAGAATGTCTCAATATTCACAATTGCCTGCTCATGCGGCTTGTTCGAAAGGACAGCCACATGTACACCCATCTCTTTTAACGACGCCAGCAGTTCCCGGATACCGTCATATGGCTCTACGTCTTTCAGGCAGTATTTAGAGAAATTCTCCATATAAATCGGAAGCGACGCTTCATAATGAACCAGCTTCTCATCTCCCGCCAGCACCAGCGCGCGCTTCATCTGCATCCGGTATCCATTTCCCACGATCCGTTTCGTTTCCTCCGGTGTAACATGGCGCAGTCCGAATGCATCCAATGTTAAATTTGTCACATAAGTCAGCGCATAAACCGTATTTAAAAGAGTTCCATCCAAATCAAATATACATAAGCGGTACATTGCGTTTCTTCCTTTCTGTTTCCATCTTTTCTTGTAACTTTTTTGTTACTGTTCACGCATACGTGCTCAGTAACGGAATTTGCCGTGGCTTCGCATTTAAATACGGCAAATTCCTGCTGCCACCACGTTTTCTTACGGCACTTTCGGTTCCAAAAGTGCCTACCTGTGAACAGTACCACTTTTTATCCCCCCACAGCCGTTTCATACTTTCGCAGCTACAGGCAATCATTCATACAAACTCATCTTCGACCAAACATATCGCCCCGCAAATCACGATGTTTCCTGCCTCTCCTTCTGCATCTGCTCTTCACGCTCCCGCTTCGAGAACACGCATCCGCAGTAATTCTGCCGGTATAGATGATACTGCGCCGACAGCTCGATCGAGCGCTTATATCCCTCTTTTTTCTTGAAATCCGACGGCAGAAATGCCACATGATACTCTTCTCCCATCGCCTGCCCGATCGTATTGAGGCGCCCGGCATTTTTGAGCGGACTGATCGTGAGGGTCGTCGTGAACCAGTCATAGCCGCCCTCGGCTGCCAGCTTCGCCGCTTCCCGGAGGCGCATCTCAAAACAAATACCGCAGCGCTCGCCGCCCTCCGGATCCTTCTCATGCCCCCGGACTGCCTCATAGTAGCATTCCGGGTCGTATTTTCCTTCTACAAACCGGATCGGATGCACCGCTGGAAGCTCCCGGATCAGCCGCTGTACCTCCTCCGTGCGCGCCTCATATTCCTCTTTCGGTGAAATATTCGGATTGTAGTAGAACACCGTAATCGAAAAATACTGCGACAGATATTCCAGCACGTAGCTGCTGCACGGCGCACAACAGCTGTGGAGAAATAAAGTCGGAACTCTGCCGTCCCGGACTGCTGCATCCAGCACTTTTTCCATTTCTTTCTGATAATTCCGTTTCTCCGTCTGTGTCTTTCTGGCTGGCGGATTTTTCATTGGTTCCGACATTTTTCTCTCCTCTTTCTATAAGTTCCCATCTGTCCGTGCATTTTCCTTCCAGCACGCGATACTTCTATCCGAAACGCTTCTTTCCTGACAAACATCATTTCCATCCTTAGACGTCATATGAAGATATGCACAATAATTCATATTCTCCAAAACTTGAAAAAGCAGCCTGTACCCACGGACGGGTACAAACTGCTTTATCTTTTTATTAAACCTTTCAGGAAATTCCAAACAAATTTCCCTTTTTACCAAAATGATACAACTCTTACAGGAAATCGCGAATCCGCTTGCTCCGGACCGGATTTCTTAATTTACGAAGTGCTTTTGCCTCGATCTGGCGGATACGCTCTCTCGTTACGTTGAATGCTTTTCCGACCTCTTCCAGGGTTCTCGGATGTCCGTCCTCCAGACCAAACCGGAGAATAATAACCTGACGCTCTCTCTCCTTCAGGTCTCCAAGCAATGCATCGATATGCTCACGCAGCATAACAGATTCTACATTCCCTTCCGGCGTTACCACGTTGCCGTCCGCTACGAAATCACCCAGATTGGAATCGTCTTCCTCACCGATCGGGGTTTCCAGGGAAGCTGGCTCACGTGCGATCTGCATGATCTCCATGACCTTATCCTCGGACATGCCAAGCGCCTCGGAAAGCTCTGCCACCGACGGCTCATAGCCCAGTTCCAGCGTCAGCTTACGCTGCATCTTGGACATCTTGTTGATCGTCTCTACCATATGCACCGGGACACGGATAGTTCTCGCCTGATCCGCCAGAGCCCTTGTAACAGACTGACGAATCCACCAGGTCGCATATGTACTTAACTTATAACCCTTTGTATAATCAAACTTCTCAACGCCCTTAATAAGACCCAGATTGCCTTCCTGAACCAGATCCAGGAAGCTCATGCCGCGTCCTGTATAGCGCTTTGCAATGCTGACAACCAGGCGCAGGTTTGCCTCAATCAGGCGCTCTTTTGCATTCACATCACCCTCTGCTTTGCGCTTTGCAAGGCGGATCTCCTCCTCCGCGCTCAGAAGCGGAACGGTACCGATCTCTTTCAGGTACATGCGGACCGGATCTTCCGTACCGATTCCCTCTAACAGATCGATCGCATCCAGATCGATATCCTCTTCCTCGTTCTTGAGGAATTCATCATCCACATCATCATCGAGCATCGAATCATTTTCCTTGAGGATCGAATCATCGATCACCTCCGGAATGACATCAATATTATTCTGCTCCAGATAATTGTAAATCTGCTCCATCTGCTCTGTCTGCAGATTATCGCCCATAAAAAAGTTATTGATCTCTGTCACGTCCAGCGCGTTCTGCTTGGACTTTGCTAACTCTACCAGTTTCCTTAACTTACCTAAAAAATTTTCTTTCTCCACGAATTAACGTCCTTTCGATTTATTTCGCTTAGAAGTTTCTTTATATCTAACGTGATATTGTCCCTCGATTGTTTGTGTGCTTTTATTTCCCTGCACCTTTCCCTGCAATATCCCGAAAGTACATTATATACGATTAAATTCTATTTTTCAACAATTTTCGAAATTTTTCGATCTATTTCTATTTAGACAGTTACTGTTCACGCATACGTGCCCAGTAACGCAATTTGCCGTGGCTTCGCATTTAAATACGGCAAATTCCTGCTGCC
>ENA-ORTY01004266-ORTY01004266.1-human-gut-metagenome-genome-assembly--contig:-NODE-4266-length-11349-cov-2.661944_pt1 | contig 11349 bp, 10 predicted proteins | sample MGYA00241917_ERZ509198 | MGnify/ENA primary metagenome ERZ509198 (study PRJEB26280, sample SAMEA2338857) | human gut metagenome | biome: human gut; feature: human-associated habitat; material: faeces...
GCGGAGACTATCCGCAACATGAAGCCGGGCGTAGATAAGCAGGGTACTTATATCCGTACAGCATACTGCCCCTGCTGTGAAGGCATATGCACTGGCAAGAGGGGGGAAGATGACCTGGGCCTCTACATCCCGGCAGGGGACCCGGCCCGTTCCCGATTCACCTGCTTCCATGATACCTGTAGTAAGGAAAGCGATACCGCGAAGCGGCACCCAGGATTCCGCTCCATGGCTCAGCTCTTCTATGACTTCAGGACCAGCAGGGTGCGCCGTCGCGCCGAAACTGCTACCGCCGTTGTTTCTACGGGACACCCTGACCTGGACAGGTTGTACAATCCACCTCAAGTCGTGCTGGATGCCCTTAAGGGACGCATGGACCTTGCTTCCGGTTCTGCTCTGGATATTAAGGACCCGGAATCCGTGGCTTCCATGGACTTCCCGGTTACAAAGGAGAAGTCCTCCTCTATCCCGGTTACTGCTCTCAATATTAAGGCGTTAATGAATCATCTGAACCTGGTCCCCATTCATAATAAGGTTGCTCAGACAACTCTGGTTATCGACTCCTCCACCAATAAGGCATATACTCTTGCAGGCGGATTGACGGGACCCCTGACGGACTTCTGGGTATCTTACCTCGACAGGTCAGCCAAGTCGGCACCTACTCAGAACGAGATTAACACAGTGATTACTAACGCGGCTTATCAGAACCTCTACCACCCGATTGCAACACTGACCCGCTTGCGCCCCTGGGATGGCGAGGACCGTCTTTCCGCGTATAATGCCACATTAACTCTCGACCCAGCCCGCACCCCCGCTGGTTGGGAACCCGCCGCCTGGCTCGATTATGTACTCCGTACCTGGCTCTACACCCTATACGGGAGGCTTGAAGGTCACATTAAGGGCTCCCGCAAGCTTCTTGATTCCTATTGCCCCATCCTTATCGGACCCCAAGGCTGTGGTAAGACGACGTGGTGTGACCAGCTGTTCTGGCCATTTGACGGTTGCTACTCTTCCCGCATGGCTACGGATGCCAAGGACTTGGCCCGACAGAAGGGTACGCTGGTCGCTATCCAGCTGAATGAAATTGACAAACTTCTGTCTGACCGCGAACAAAGTTCCCAGCTCAAGGACACGCTGGACAACTTTGCCGAGTTTGTCCGTTTCGCTTTCGCTAAGGAACCGAGCATGGTCTATCCGTGTGCCAGCTTTATCGGAAGCACCAATGAGAACCACCCCCTGTCCGACGTGACCGGGAACCGACGCTTCTCCCTCCTGTACGTCAAGTCTGCACACGACGACGCTCGCCTGGACTACGCGGCTCGCGCCAGTCTGGACCTTCAACAGATTTGGGCACAGATTCGTGAAGAGTACAACCGGGAGGCTCCAAGGCTCTCAGACCGCGTAGGCCTGGTGGTTAAGATGTCTAAGGAAATCAATGATACTTATGGTATTATGGAGAGCCCTGAAGCCGCTTACGCATGTCGGCTCCGCTATGTGGACTGGGTACAAGATACAGATATTAACGGAGACCCCCTGTGGAAGCATACCTATCCCCACATGAAGTGTTCCTCCAATCTGCTCAACGCCCTGGCCCAGATTGACCAGACGGGAGTCCCATCTATCAACCCACCGAGGGTGGATATCAAGCTGACGAAAGCCGCAATCCGAGATTTCTCTTCCGCTCTCATCAAGCTGTATGGACCTAACGCCGCAGAAGCCAAGCAGAAGGTAGGTGAGACACGGGCTCGCCGCATGCCATATCTGCTGGTAGAGGACTGGATTAAGTGGGCCAGCAAGGAGACTAAGGAACGCTGGTACAACAAGTTCCCCGAATGGAGGGAGCAAGACGAACAAAAAACGGAAATTATGTTATAATTTTTTCTTGACAAAAATAAAACCGTAGTCATAATGGGCTCACTTCGCAGGTACGAGGTGAGCCCATTAAGCTTCCTCCCTTACCTGCCACCGATTACTAAAAAGCCAACCAGCAATATAACATGAAGACAACCAACGAAAACGAATCCCTCCTGAATGAGCTGACCCAGCTCGAAGCGGACCTCAGCAATCAGGTTAAGGAGGCCGAGCAGAAGCTCAAGTCACTGCGTGCCAATCATGCGCGTATCTCCAAGCTCATCAACCTCTTGAATGGTTTGGGCAATCTCATCAATCAGGACCAGAACAAGGTCCATGTAACGGAAGCCACCCGCCCCGGCTATAGCCGCAACGGCAAGAAACTGGGCAGGCCGAGCAACGAACGTCTCGCCAACTTGAAGGCTCAGAACGCCAATATGCAGGAACGCTTCGCACTGTCTCAGAAGCGTGACCAGCTGAACAAGGCCATCGATTCCCTTGATTGGATTATCGACATGCAGGAAGCCGAGGAAGCCATGTACTAATTGAACTGCCATGTTGAAGACTTTGTTTAATATCGCCTGTGTCCTCCTGACCATCAGCACCTTTGTCGGTGCCTGCTTCTTCAGGCTCGAACCCAACGAGAAATGGTGGCACCGCGGCATCGTCTATCTCGTGCTCATCATCCTCTTTACCGCCCTCCACTTGCTTACATCAACCCACTAAGACTAAACCAATCATGGACACATTCATTAAAGATTACAGATTTCATTTCCGCGAGTTCCTCTGGCTCACGCCTCAGGTAGTCATCGCCGCATGGATGGCTAAAGCTGGTCCGTTCCTTTGGCTCACGGCGATCTGCTTTGCCATTTCCGCAATATTCAACATCTTCAGTACTCAGATTTACAGGACTAAGCCCAAACACGAAACGTTCTACTTCTGCTGTCTATTCCTCCTGTGGCTCATCGCCCAGTGTGTTGTAGTTCTCAACCTGTTCAAATAAGCACATGAAAGACAACGACATGACCCTCTACTCCGGCGACGGGATTCCGCTCATCAGCATTCCCCGTCTCTGCCCTTACTGCCACCAGAGCGACATACAGTTCGAAACAAGGACACAAGTCCTTCCGTCTCTGGCCAGTATGTATCTGACCTGCCCCTTCTGCGGGGTTTCCACTCCACCCTACGAATTCGACCCAGATACTTCGGTAATTACCGCACAGTTCGAGGTCATGGAGCAGTGGCTTCGGCAGATTGCCATTCTCCCGGTGTTCATGCTGTTGCGCCCCGGCGACGAAACGTTCCTCAAAGGCACAGCACCCATAACCGTGGTAACTACCCCACAGGGAGCTGATTATAAGTTCCTTGTAGAGAATAAGGAGGGTCGGGTCTTTATGGTAGGCCCTGATGATATTGACCCCGAACCTAACGACCGCATCAAAGAAATCCTCAAACACTAAACTCATGAACGACCTCACCATATCCTGCACCACACTCGCTGATTATATTGACCGGACCTTCAAGCAAATGGGTCTTGTCGAATCTGCTTCTGACCTCCTTCGTCACCTGCAATGGGAGATTGAAGAATATAAGGAGGCAGAGGATGAAACGGAACGGGCTAAGGAAGCCTATGACATTGCGGTTCTTGCCGCCCGTCTCTTTACGGCTGTCCTGAACGAAGCGGTTGATAGCAGTGCAGTAAACTATGCCGCATTTGAGAAGGAAGACCAGATACGCAGGCGTATGCTCTATGCCCTCAAGTATTTTAAGGAACGAACCAAAGAAAACCTTTCCGGCGTTACTCCTTACGAATGCTACGCTGACGCTAAGAAACACCTTAACCAGAACGACTAATGGATAATACATTCTCACTGCCGAAGATTCCGGGCTACGAAATGGAAATCACGGATGACCAGACAAAGCTGACGGGCGATACTCTGGCCATTGACTTCGAAACGTTTTACGAAGGGGATTACTCCATGACCTGCATGGATGCCCGGTCCTACTGCACCCACGAAAAGTTTGACGCGTACATCATGTCGGCGTATGACGGCAAGTACTGCTGGGTAGGTCATCCCAAGGATTTCAACTGGGCAGAGACTACCAAGGGCAAAACCCTCGTGTCCTTTAACGCCAGTTTCGACTATGCCGTTTACCTGTTCGGCCTGAAAGCCCCAGGCTGTACCGGAACCCCCGGAACCCCCGGATTCCGTACTCCCTTCAACGCATGGGTATGTTCACGCGCCGCGGCCAACTACCTGTCCATATATGGCGCACTATCAAAGATTGTGGCCAAGATATGGGGCATTGAGATTAGCAAGGAGGTACGAGCCAAAGCTGAGGGCGTGGACTTCCGAACCCTTGACGTAATCCCCGACGATATGAAGGAATACGTGGCAGGCGACTCCTACTACTGCCTTGCCGTCTGGGATAAGTTCGAACGCTTCTGGCCCGACTACGAACGCGAGTGCTGGCTCAATACCTGCATGATGGGATGGAGGGGAGTACCTACCAACCGTGAGGCTATTGAAGAGGGATTGGAAATCCTGAACGAAGCGAGGGAGCAGTACAAGGAAGCCATCCCGCTGGAGAAGAAACTCTCCATTCCCCAACTCCGTAAAGCCTGTGCGGACCTGAACATCCCACCGCCGGAGACTACCAGCAAGAACAGCGACAAGTTCACGGACTGGCTCGAACAGTATGGAAAACTCGTTCCCTGGGTTTCCCTCATTGGCAAGTATCGAAGCGTCAACCGTCTCATCTCCCTGACCGAGCGCATGCTTTCCCGTGTCTATACCGACCACGAAGGCATTGACCGAATCCCTTACACGCTCACCTATTGCGGTGCGAGTACGGGACGCTGGACGGCAGGTGGTGACAAATTAAACTTGCAACAGCTTAACCGTGATAGTGTTATGGGATTCAACCAGCGCGAGCTAATACAAACTCCAGAGAACTATAAACTGGTGGTATGTGACTGGGCGGGTATCGAAGCGCGTCTCACCGCATGGCTCTGCGGACAGGAGAAAATTCTTGAAACGCTTCGTGCCGGGGAAAAGGATATCTATGCCGCTAACGCGAAGGGCTGGGTCCTCATCCCCACATCCGTCAAGGACTTCAAACAATACTGCAAGGAAACTCCGGGTCAGGAAAACCTCCGTCAGCATGTGAAGGCTGGGGTGCTTGCCTGTGGTTTTAGTGCTGGGTGGTCAGCTATCCAACGGGCGAACCCCGGTATGGACCGGGACCAGTGCCAGGCCATTGTCGATATGTACCGAAGCCGAAGCCCCGAAGTGGTTGCATGGTGGCGCGAGCTTGACGCACTGGCCGCTCGTGGCTACCGGACTCCCTCCCACAGTTTCGCTCTCGCCCTGCCCTCTGGCCGGAAGCTCTATTATCGTAACTGCTACAAGAAGCTTATCCAGCCCAAGGATGGCCGTCGCCCCTATTTTGCCACCTGTGTCGATTTCGGCTACAAGTCCTCCATTGTCAATACTAACCTATTGAGCAACAACAACATCCAGTCCATTGCCCGCGACCTGATGGTCCGTGCCTTCAACCGTCTCTGCAAGGAATTGCCCGGTGCCGCCCCCTGCCTTCTTGTCCACGACGAGGCGGTGGTGATGGTTCCCGCGGATAAAGCGGAAGAGTACGCCCAGCGGATTGAGGATATTATGGAAGATACGCCTGACTGGGCAAACACCCTCCCTCTCCTCGCTGAACCTGAAATCATGGATAAGTACAGAAAATGAGCAATCCTCTTAAACCATTCCCACCGCAGGTGGAGTGCATTGACGCTATGGTCAAGGCGATTCGCGCCCACGGATTCGTCGTCAACAAATCATGCACGGGTACGGGTAAAACCCTGACCACGATTGAGACGGCCCGCATCCTAGAGCGTAAGCCCCTCACCGTCTGTCCGGCCATTGTTGTTACCCAGTGGAAGCGCGCCATGGAGGCGCAGGGTGTAGTTGATGCGGGCATCTATTCCTGGGAGAAAATCCGTATGGGTAACACACCGTTCTACTCAAAACCCGCACGCCTCACCCGCAACCGGATTGCCTACGGCCGGTGGTCCCTGCCCGAAGATGCCGTCCTTGTTCTGGATGAAAGCCACAAGGCCAAGACTTATCGGAGCCAGAGCAACATCATGGCATTGTCGGCGGCAGTCCAGAAGATTCCCACCATCATGCTTTCGGCCACCCCGTTCATTACGCCGCTGGATATGAGTGTCCCCGCCACCTATGCCGGATGGATTAAAGACCCCCGTATCGGTTTCTGGATGTGGGCCAGACAGCAGGGATGTACCGAATCTTTTTGGGGTAGGTTGGAATTTAAGTTATCCACTAGAACTCAATCCCTTATGGAGAACCTGAAACGCAAGCTGTTCGATGCGGGCGTTATGACGGAGATTGACAAGGAAAAGCTTGACACTTTCTTCCCGAAGAATAGAATCGAATATCTGTCCGTTGACGTGGACGTGAAGGGTATGAACAAGATTAAGGCATTGCAGAAAGCTCTGACCAGACTGGACAACGCCTGGGACGAATCTATTGAACGCGCCAATGAGAAAGGTATTGAGCTTCCTGCTGTTGTAGAATTGCTTCGCCTTCGCCAGCAGTCGGAGCTTGCCAAACTTCCCACCATGGCAGAGAAGGCAGTTGAACTGTTGGAGAGCGGATATAGCGTTGCCATCTTTGTCTCCTTCATCGACAGCATCCTTACCCTTTCGGACCTCATTAACCAGAAGGCCGGAGAGGTGGTTCAGTATTCCGAAATTAGCGGACAGCTGACGGGAACCCAGAGACAAGCAGAAGTCGATAAGTTTCAATCGAATACGACACGGCTCGCTCTCGTTCAGATTAGTGCGGGCGGGACCGGAGTGTCCCTTCATGATACGGACGGCAACTATCCCCGCGCGGCTCTCATCTCCCCGGACTACTCCATTCAGAACCTGTTGCAGGCCCAAGGCCGCATTGCCCGACTGGGTACGAAATCCTCCACGATTCAATATATCGTGACTGCCGCGGACACTGTGGAAGAAAAAATCATCAAAGCACTCAACACTAAGGAAATCTGTTTTAACTCACTGACACACAATGCAAACGAATAACGAAAAACCAGCAGACAACTCTGAGGCTACGCACAGCAAGTACAGCCCCAGCAAGATAGCACTCCTTGCTACCTGCCCCGGTTACGTGCCCCGCCCCCTGACACAGGAAGAAGAGGAAGATGATTTCTCTCCCTCTGCCGTGGGTACCCGAGTCCACGGAGCCCTGGAAACCCAGAACCCGGATATGCTTCTGACCAAGCATGAACGTTCCCTCTACACCGCGGCCAACAATATGGTTGGCATCCTGCGGGGGATGATGGAGAAGGAAGTAGGGACGGCAGACTTTGAAGTCCTGCCCGAACATAAGTTCCCCGGAATCCTTTTTAACCCGGACGACCCGGAACAGACGGGGACTGCCGACGTGTTATTCCGACATGGGAATACCTCCATGATTATCGACTACAAGATGGGCATGGTGCCCGTTTCCAACCCTGAGGTCAATAGCCAATTTATTTACTACGGATTGTTGGAATTTGCGGAACGTCCTGAATGTGAAAGGATTATACTTGCAGTAATTCAACCGAGCCAGCAGGATGCGCTCAAAACCGCCGCCTTCTACCGGACGAAGGAATCACCGACATTTTCTTCCGACATGCCCGCGGTACCCATGGATGCCACGGAAGCCATGAAATCCATTGCTTCTGTCATTATCCGTCATGGACGGGATGCGGACAACCCGTATGCCTACAGCTCTTCTCCCCATGTCTGCCCTTACTGCGACCGACTGGCGACCTGTAAGAAGATTACCAGCATGGCCCGTAACTTCTCCCTCAAGGTACTGAAGGACAAGGATTTAGCGGAGGGAATGATTGACAGCGTAGGCACTGCCATGGACAACCCGGAAACCCTGGGCTCCCTTCTCTCCTTCGCAAGCATTATTGGGGAGGCGAATAAGGTGCATAAGGATTATGCCAAGACCCTGTTCGCCTGTGGGGTAGATGTACCCGGATGGAAGTACGCGAGCCGCGGGAATACGATTAAGGTGGACAACGATACGTTCCGCGCCTATGTCGAACAGCATCTATCCCCGGAAGAGATTCTGGACACTGTTTCCCGGCTTCCCGTAGCTAAGCTCCTTGACATCGTACTGGAACGAACCGCGGTCGAGGGAGCGAGCAAGGCAGAGAAGAAAGCCGCTAAGGAACTCCTGTTGAAGGACTTGCAGGACCTGGGCATTGTCCGCGAAGTGAAGAGCGCAATGGCTCTGCTGAAAATGAAATAAAAAGTTGTTGACATTTTCGGAAGTTCTGCTATGTTCACTTCCACCGAGAGGTTAAGAGGGCGGTTCACTCGCTAAAGAAATTCCCTCAACTCGAATACAAGAATACTAGAATACATATGGCAACCGTAAGAAATACAAGTAACCCCGACACGCAGGACGAAGCCCTTGACCTCTGCACCACTGAAAAGCAGGAGCTCGCTATTGACGCACCTTATCAGTCCTTTGAAGGTGAAGCGGACGCGTCCGACATCCAGATTCCCTACCTCAAACTGTGGCAGGCTTCCAGCGAGGAAGCTAAACTGGACACGCCTGTAGGTAGCCTTGGTGCCTTCCTCCTTAACGGTCTCGTTGTCGCTGAGCGCAATAATCCTCTGGAATGCATTGTGCTGAAAGCCAAAAAGTTTTTCCGGGAACACATCCCGTTCAACGAGCGTCAGCCTGGAGTCTTCGCCAAGTCCTGGAATACCAAGGAAGAATACGAAGCCGAAGGCTACGACAAGTCCCAGGTCAACCGCGCCCTGGCTATGTGGCTCCTGATTAAGAAGCCCGAAGGTATTAAGGATGCCTCCACCACGGAGGATGACCTTGATGCTCTCTTCACGATTGACTTCATGGGTGCCCAGTGGACCCTTGCCCGCTACACCCCGGAAGGTAATCAGTACACGGGTGTTGGGGCTCCCTTCATTCAGTTCATGATGCTGAAGGGTGCCAAGACGGGTTCTCTCGCTTACCGTGTCCAGATTGGAGCTCAGCGTGCTGTAAGCCGCGATGGTAAGAACAGCTACGCGAAAGCGTTCCTTAAGTTCAAACCCCATCCCGTTGTAGGCCAGGTGGAGGCCATTCAGGAGATGGGCCTACTCTCCGCAGTCGCCAAGTAAGCGGCTCGCCTCATTGCCTTTGATTTTTTCCATAGATTAGTGTTTAGCACTAGGAGTCCCCCTGTTGCGCTGGGAAGCGTGGCAGGGGGTTTTCTTTAGGCTTGACTCCCTCCTGTTTCTTCGGTATATTCCCGAATGCAACTGGTAGCATGTGACCCCGGAGTCCACGGAGCCCTTGTACTCGCGGACACCCAGCAGAAAAAAATCTACGTACAAAATATGCCGGAAGATACCCACGAGTTGGAAGGGCTCCTGAATCGGCTTCCTCGCCACAAGCATCGCAAGCTCGTAATTGAGAAGATGAGCTACGCTATGAGCGGAGGCGGTAAGGTGAGCAACCCCCGAAGCTCTGGAATCCTGGGCTATGCTACTGGGCGCGTTGTCGGTTATGCCGCCGCCTGCGGATATGAGCTGACGGAAGTTCCCCCTGTCAAATGGATGTGGGCTGTTGGAGCCTACGATACGGGCCTGACTGCGCGGGATAGAACCCGCTGGAAGAACAACCTTAAACAGATAGCAATGGAGAACTTTCCGGGAGTGAAGGTAACGCTACAGAACGCGGATGCCCTGCTTATCCTCCTGTGGGCCTACCGCGAACTTAACGAAGACCACACCCTGACCCTTGACTCCTGGGATATTGTTCGACTCTGAATTATGGCAAGACATTTTACACGATATGGGAGGCAATGGGAATACGGAGTCTCCGAACTGGATATTGAGCTTTGGTGCTTCAAATATGACTGGCCTGTAGAGAAGGGTGGTCTGGGCCGATACGGCCATGCCCACAATGCGATTGACCTGCTCTGGAATTACGAGGGTAGTCCGACTCCTATTACCTGGACTCCCTGGCTGGAGCAAATGATAGAGACCGCATCGAAGTACAACGTCTGCATTATGGGTGGCGGTTCCTCCTGTGGGAAGTCCCTGTCCATGGCCATCATGGCCCTGCTCTTCTATCTGGCTGACCCTATTGACACTCTGTGTCTCGTCACCTCTACCACCATTGAAGGTGCGAAGAAACGTATCTTCAAGGATATTAAGAGGTTATGGCGTAAGGAGTTTCCAGGCAAGCTCGTAGATGGTAAGGGCCAGATTAAAGGTATTAACGAGGAAGGAGATATCGACGACTCCCGCGGCATCTCCATTATTCCCTGTGCCAACGTTGGCGACCCCAGTTCCCGGTTCATTGGTATTAAAGCAAAGAACATGCACGTCTTCTATGACGAGCTTTCCGAATTGCCCATTGAACTGGTGGAAGTCTGGCGCACCAACCTTATCACCAACCGCGCAGACACGCCCCCCACACTGATGGCCGCTTCCAACCCCAAGAGCCGCACAGATGCTTTCGGGGTGATGGCCATGCCGAAGGATGGTTGGAACTCCGTTGATATTTTCGAAGAGTACTCCTGGGAAACTAAGGACGGGATTTACATCCGCTTCGACAACACCCAAAACCCGCGAATCAAATACAAGCGCGAAGACTGGAGCTTCTATACTCCACTCGACATTGTTCAGCAGACTATTGAACAGTATGGGGAGAACAGCCCGTTCGTCCTCCGGTTCCACAAGGCCACCTTCTCTGACGACGCTGAAGAAGGTAGCCTTATGTCGGAAGCGGAAATTTACGGGAGTGGAGCGGACGCTATGCCTGTCTGGGGTGAAGGTGAACTTATCACCATTGCGGGCCTCGACCCTGCCTACACTAATGGAGGGGACCAGACCTGCCTAAAACTCGCGAAGGTAGGGAAGACCGTGGAAGGTCTCTGGGCCTGTGCCGTTACTCAGACATTCCTGCTCAAATCCACCAGAGCCAAGGAGAAGATGAAACAGCGCAACTTCGACATCGCTCAGCAGGTGGGTGAAATTCTTCGTGCCAATAACGTTCAGAGCAAGCACCTTGCCGTTGACGTTACCGGGGGTACTGGGTTCATCGAGATTCTGGCCCAGCACGTCGGTACGGATTTCCAGACGGTCAGCTTCGCGGGCCAGGCCAGCAAGGTACCGCTGGGCCTTCTCCAAAATCAGGAAGCGTGTCAGCAGTATTCCAATAAGGTCTCCGAACTGTGGGGGTGCATGAAGCTCGCCATTAACGCACGTCAGCTGTATGGCCTTGACCCTACGACGATTGTGGAGTTGAAGTCCCGCAACTATACCATGAATGGCACCCGTATTTCCGTGGAGCCCAAGGTAGCCATGAAGAAGCGGATTCGCAAATCCCCGGACAACGCAGACGCTCTGGCTCTCATTGTCCACGTATGCCGCGGAATCATGGGGCCTGAGTTCGGTAA
>ENA-ORTY01004267-ORTY01004267.1-human-gut-metagenome-genome-assembly--contig:-NODE-4267-length-11345-cov-6.903012_pt1 | contig 11345 bp, 13 predicted proteins | sample MGYA00241917_ERZ509198 | MGnify/ENA primary metagenome ERZ509198 (study PRJEB26280, sample SAMEA2338857) | human gut metagenome | biome: human gut; feature: human-associated habitat; material: faeces...
CCATATGAGGTGTATAAGTTGGTTTATGTTTTCCTCTTAATAATTTAGCAGCTTCAGTAGCAACTCTACCTAATGGCTTATCAGCTGCATCAATAATATACCATTTGCTTTCAATTTCACTTTTTTTAATACTATATGTTGTATTATTCATGGTAATCATATCCTCCATTTCAAATTCAAATAATCTATATGAAACTATTTTTTCGGCTACCGGGGAGAAGCTTTAAAAATAATTACAATCTACATACGCTTTAATATTTTAATACAAAAATATTAAAAAGTCAAGTAAAATCCCAAATATTACTAAAATTTGCGAATTTTTGAGTAAGATTAAGAGATTAAATCTTTAACTACTTCACTAGCTAAAATTAAACCTGCAACAGAAGGCACAAAACTAATACTAGCAGGTGTCCTTTTATTATCCACATCAAAGCGTTTAGGTTCTTCTTTAGAATACACAACTTTTAAATGCTTAATTCCACGCTTTCCAAGTTCTTTTCTCATAACTTTAGCCAAAGGACATACTGAAGTTTTACTAATATCTGCAATTTCAAATTTAGTAGGGTCTAGTTTATTTCCAGTGCCCATAGAACAAATAATAGGAATATTTCTTTTATTACATTCCTCAACTAAATTTATCTTAGAAGTAACACAATCAATAGCATCTACTACATAATCAAATTGCGTATTTAAAATTTTATCTGCCTGAGAGGCATCATAAAACATTTGATAAGTGGTTATATTCAAATTAGGATTTATTTTAAGTAATCTTTCTTTTTCAACTTCAACCTTAGGTTTACCAACAGTACTGGTATCTGCAATAAGTTGACGATTTATATTTGTAATATCAACAACATCTTTGTCAATTAAAGTAAGATTGCCAACTCCACTACGAGCCAAAGCTTCAATTACATATGAACCAACACCACCACAGCCGAATACCGCAACGTGTGCTTGTGTTAATTTATTTACATTATTTTCGCCAATTAAATATTCAGTTCTATTAAGCCAATTATTCATTTTAATACCTCATAACATTTATCTAACAAAAATATTATAACACTAAATAACTATCAATACAACACAAACAAAAATTTGCAAAAACTCTTGCAAATTTTTTATTTTATGGTAAAATATTTGTGAAACGAGAGGAGATAAAAATATGTTAGCATATATTAAAGGAATTTTGGAGATAAAAACAAAAGGATATATAGTAGTAGAAGCAGGAGGTTTAGGTTATAAAATATTTATGCCTGAATCAACAATTGCTAATACTGGAAATATAGGAGATAAAGTTCAAATTTATACATTTATGAGAGTTAGGGAAGACGACGTTAGTTTATACGGATTTCTAACAAATGAAGAATTGCGTATGTTTGAATTACTATTAAGCGTTAGTGGAATAGGAGCAAAAGGTGCATTAGGAATATTATCAAACATTACACCATCACAATTTGCTTTAGCAGTTATATCAAATGATGTGGCAATATTAAAAAAGGTACCAGGAATAGGACCAAAGACAGCACAAAGAGCAATATTAGAATTGAAAGATAAATTGAAAAAAGAACAAGAAATTTCAATTGCAGAGGGAGAAGAAACTTCAAATATAGAGCAAGTTATTAAAGAAGATGAAAAAGTATCAGAAGCAATAAGTGCATTACAAGTACTAGGCTATAGCAAACGAGAAATAATAGAAGCATTACAAACAATAGAAGTAACCTCACTATCAGTAGAGGACATTATTAAAAAGGGACTAGCTAATTTAGCAAAAAAATTATAATATTTAGAGTAGGCACAGCGACTTTGACATATATTTTTTCGTGCTTTAGCCTAAGAAAAAATATATTCAAAGTGCAAGCGACGTGCCGGATAGATTAAAATAGAGATAAAAGGAGCTTTGAATAATGGACATGAGTAAACCACTTGCCTATAGAATGAGCCCAAAAACATTAGATGACTATGTAGGGCAAGAACATATTTTAGGCAAGGATAAAATTTTATATCGTACAATAAAAGCAGATAGATTATCTAGCATTATACTATGGGGACCTCCGGGTTGTGGAAAAACATCACTTGCTAGAGTTATTAGTAATACAACAAAATGCAAATTTCTAAAAATAAATGCAGTAACATCAGGTATATCAGACATAAAAAATGCAGTTGAAACAGCGCAAAATGCTTTGTTAAATCCATCTGGCAAATGTATTTTATTTATAGATGAGATACATCGTTTTAATAAATTACAACAAGATGCATTACTTCCTTATGTAGAAAATGGAACTATAATACTAATAGGAGCTACAACAGAAAATCCATATTTTGAAGTAAATAAAGCTTTGATATCAAGGTCAATGGTATTTCATTTGCAACCATTAACAGATGAAGATATATTTAAAGTACTAAAAAAATCTTTAACTTCTGAAGATGGATTAGGAAGCTATAACATAAAAATAGAAGACGAAACTTTGAAAAAACTTGCAATAACTTCAGGAGGAGATGTAAGAACAGCTTTAAATGGATTAGAGGTTGCAGTATTAACAACACAAATAGATTCCAATGGAATAATAAACATTACAGACGATATTTTAAAAGAATGTGTGCAAACAAGAAAAGCTGTATTTGATAAAAAAGGTGATAGTCATTATGATAATATTAGTGCATTTATAAAATCAATGCGTGGAAGTGATGTAGATGCAGCATTATTCTATTTGGCTAGAGCATTAAATGCAGGAGAAGATCCTGTATTTATGGCAAGAAGAATAGTAATTGCTGCAGCAGAAGATGTTGGAATGGCAAATCCAAATGCTTTAGTAGTTGCAACATCAGCTATGCAAGCTGTAACTATGGTAGGAATGCCAGAAGCCAGAATTATTTTAGCAGAGGCAACAGTCTATGTAGCAACTTCCAAAAAATCAAATGCTGCATATTTAGGAATAGATAAGGCACTAGCAGATGTAGCTAATAAAGATACAGGAACGATACCAATGCACATTAGAAATGCACCAGCAGAAGGAATGTCAAAAGAAGGGTATGGTGTAGGATATAAATATCCACATGATTATCCAAATCATTGGGTAGAACAACAATATTTGCCTGATAAAATGTTAGGAACAAAATATTATATAAAAGATGATACAGTGGAAGATTAAATTGAAAATCCCCGGCTAAAACAGTCGGGAATTTTTATTTTATTATTTTTTTTCTTTAATAACTTCTGTAATAGCACCTAAGCTACTTAATGTATTTGTTGCTTCAAATGGAATAAATACTTTATTTGCTTCTCCATTAGCAACTTCTTTTAAAGTTTCTAGAGATTTTAATTGAACTAACTTCTCATCTGGTTTAGCTTTCATCATAGCATCATAAACCATTTGAATTTCTTGAGCTTTAGCTTCAGCTACCTGTTTAATTGCTTCAGCTTCACCGGCAGCTCTTCTAATTTTAGATTCTTTTTCTGCCTCAGCTTCTAGAATAGCAGCTTCTTTTTTACCTTCTGCTAATGTAATAGCAGATTGTCTTTCACCTTCAGCTTGTAGAATTAAAGCTCTTTTATTTCTCTCAGCATTCATTTGTTTTTCCATTGCGTCTCTGATGTCAGCTGGTGGAGTAATATCTTTAATTTCAACTCTGTCTACTTTACAACCCCATTGATCTGTTGCTTCATCAAGAATAACTCTTAATTTATCATTAATAGCATCTCTTGAACTAAATGTATCGTCTAAGTCCATTTTACCAACAATATCACGAATTGTAGTAATTGCTAGGTATTCAATACCTTTCTTTAAATTTTGAATTTCATAAACTGCTCTTGCAGGATCTGTAATTTTATAGAACACTACAGTATCAATAGTAATAGTAACGTTATCTTGTGTAATTACACCTTGTGGTGGAATATCCATAGTTTGTTGTTTTAAACTTACTACACTACGTACATGGTCAACAAAAGGAATAATAACTGTAAGACCAGCATCTGCTACCTTATGAAATTTACCAAGTCTTTCAATAATATATACCTCAGACTGTTTTACTATTTTAATTGTATTAAATGCAATAATTAAAATAATAACTAATAATGCGATTAAAACCCACATCATAATAAAAATCCTCCTTAAAAAATATATATAATAAATATTAATACCTAAAATGTTTGTTCAACTTTAGAGTCAGCTGTAACAACTGCCTTAACACCATCAATACTCAAAATTGAAACTTCAGTACCTTCGCTAATAACTGTTTCTCCATTAGATTTAGCAGACCAAACTTGACCATCAACCTTAATTTGGCCAACTCCTAATGTAGGGTTTATTTCTTTAACAACAATAGCTTTTTTTCCAATAATAGAAAAAGCATTAGTAGTTAAGTTGTTATCAGTTTTTCCAAGCTTTTTAGCTAAAGGTCTTGTACATAAAATAAATAAAGCAGAAGTAACTACAAACACAGCTGTTTGAATAATTAAGTTATCTGTAAAAAAGCTCGTTACCATAGCACATAAGCTACCTAAACCTAACCAAAAGATTAAAAAGCCTACAGTTGCTATTTCAGCAATAACAAAAATACCTGCTAAAATTAACCAAACATACCACATAAAATTAATCTCCTTTACATTGTAACATTTATATTATACTATATTCTAAAGCAAAAGGGAATATGTTTTTAAAAAAAATGTAACATCTTGCCAACTTTTTGATAAGATATTCTAAAAAATTTTGCTTATTAGCATTAAAACTATCCATAAAAAATTCAAAAAATCTATTGAAAATAGAAAAATGTTATAGTATTATAAAAGTAAAAAAATCTAAAGAAAAAATATAGAAAGAGGCACAAGATATGATAAAAGCTAAAACCTTTGCAAGAGTAGAGAGAGAGAGAGAGAGAGAGCCACAACTTTAATAAATAATAAACAAGCTAAGAAATTAGCTTTATTAAGCATATCAAAGGCAGACTATGAGCATAATAATGCTTGAAGTCTGTCTATTTTTGTATCCTAATAAAATTATCATAGAAGATGATTTTTAAGTAAAACAGATTTTAACATTAAAAATATATAAAAGCTAAAAATTGAAAGGTAGTGAAAACGAAGAATGAATTTAAAAGAGTTTAAACAAGTAAAATCAAAAGGAGGAGATAAGAAAATTATGAAAACAAAAATTAAACAAGAAAAAGGTATTACTTTAATAGCTTTAGTTATAACTATTGTGGTCTTACTAATACTTGCAGGAGTAAGCTTAAATGCAATATTTAGTGAAAATGGAATAATAAACAGAGCAAAAGACGCTCAAAACAAAATGGACCAAGCAACACAAAATGATATGACAGGATTAAATGAATTAGATAAATTAATAAGTAGTTTAACAGATAAAACAACAGAAGAAGTAGTACCAAAGATAGCAATGTTCGACACGGGAAAAAAGGTAAGGGACAAAATGCATAACCTTATGCCGGAAGGAACTATTAGTAAGTTTTCTAATAGTTGTAATGTTTCAATAGATGCAATAGAAAAATATAATGGTGTTCCAGATTTAACTAAACTAACAGAAGCAAATATAGTATCATTAGGAGAATCAAGCTTTCCAATATATATGTGGGCTGAAAAGAGTGGAAAAACAGAAATAAGAAATCCTGTAGGAATGAAAGGCTTAACGGCAGAAGGGGATAACAATTCTTCTAAAAAAGTAGAAACAGGAAAAATATATTGGTGGAGTGAAAGCGATAGCGTGTATCTAAATCCTGATAGTGCGCAAATGTTTGCAGGTCTTCCATATTTAACTAATATAGATGGACTAAAAGATATGAAAACAGACTATGTTGTAGATATGAGCGATATGTTTTTTTCAATTGGAACACAGTTAAGTAATATAGATGCACTATCTGGTTGGAATACAAGTAAAGTTGAAAATATGAGTACCATGTTTTACAGATGGTCTTTTACAAATACAAATAGCTTATCAAATGTGAATGCATTATTAAATTGGGACACTTCTAAAGTTAAAAATATGAGTAGCATGTTTGCAGGAAATAATGAACTAACAGATATAGAAGGTTTAAAAAAATGGAATACATCTAACGTTACTGATATGCATAATATGTTTGGAGATGGAGATAGCGAAGGATGTGCATTTACAAATCTGTCTGCAATATCAAATTGGAATGTGAAAAATGTAACTAATATGACTGATATATTTTGTAATTGTATTAAACTCGAAGACGTGTCAGCAATATCAAATTGGAATATAACAGAAATTGCAGAGAGAATGTTTGTGTCTTGCTCTAATTTAAAAACTATAACAATACCAAGTGCAATAACCAAAATAGGCAATGAAGCATTTGTAGGATGTGCTAACCTAACAAAAGTAAAAATACTTGCAACAGATGCTACTAAATTTGAGGTTGGAAGTGGTGCGTTTAATAACATGGCTTCAAATTCAAAAATATATGTCTTAAGTGAAGAAATAAAAGCGAAACTAGAAGGTTGCTATGACACGAGTAAAACAACAGTAGAAGTAGTAACCTTAGAACAAATGAACAATCTGTAAAAATATGTCGAAATTTGACATACGATTTTACTTGCAAAATGCAATTAAGTATAGTACAACAAAAAGGTTAATATTGACAGATAAATTCGAGCTTGATATAATTGAATTGTTAAAGATAAAGGGTAGAGAAAATGATGAAAAGGAATTAAATCAATTAAACAGTTGGATTGAAAGGGTAACAGGAACAGACTACAAAAATTTCACAAGGTGCAACTTTGGTAGTAGACAAAAACACAACCATAGCAAATACAGTAACTATAACAAATCAAAATTAGAAATATATATATAAACTGTACAAGTCAAATTTGTACAGTTTTTTGCATTATTAATAAGTCACAATTTTGCAAAATTCGACATAAAATATCATAACCCTATATGTATAGAAGGGAAGAGTGATATGAAAAAAATTAAAAAAGGAGATATAGTAGGAAGATTATCTTATGGAAAAGACATTTATTTTACAGTTGAAAGAATAATAAAAACTAGAAATGGTGACATAGCAATACTTAAGCGGATTAACGGTTAGAATTCAAGCCGATAGTGATGTGAATGATTTGGAACTAATAGATACTAAACAAGTTGAAAAACATTTAAGAACAATGGAAGAAACTGTTGAAAAGCGCATAAAAACCAGAGAAGAACTGTTAAAAAATAATGATGTAAGAGAAAAAACGATAATTCATACTGGGAGAATTTTGCATATAGATGGAGACAAAAAGTATAGTGAAAAATCAAATATATATTACAAAAAAGTGGGTTTAAATGCTATTGTAAAAAACATCCCGGAAAGAAAACAACCAGCTTTTGTTGGTTCACTGGTAAGAAAATATAGACCTGAAATATTAGTAATAACAGGTCATGATGGAATGATAAAAAAAGGGAAGAACTTTACAGATATATATAATTATAGAAATTCTAGTTACTTTATAAAAGCAGTAGAAGAAGCTAGAAAAAATAACACGAGAGATGACTTAGTAATTTTTGCAGGTGCATGTCAAAGTTACTATGAAGGAATAATGATGGCAGGTGCAAACTTTGCATCATCACCAGCACGTATTTTAATTGATTTTATGGATCCAATAATTGTAGCAGAAAAGATTGCAGTTACAGACGAGAAAAGGTTTGTTACAATAAAAGATATTGAAAATGAATTACGTGATGGGCAAAGGGGAGTAAGTGGAACAGGTGGAAATGGAAAGAAAAAGCTGTTGACAATATAAGAAAACAACTGTGTAACAAAACAGAAACAAAAATGTAATATAAATGTAATATAGAACTTGAATTGGCTGAAAATACTAAAACATTGGTATTAAGTACGAACGAATCTTCTTTGACAAAATCGACCAAAAATGATATTATTTGCCTATCTTAATGAAGTAGGTGATGATATGATTTGTCCAAATGATATTACTAGTTTAAAAACTGACATTAATGAGATGATCGGACAAAAGATAATGATCAAAGGCTCACTAGGAAGATGTAGAACCTTTGAAAAAGAAGCTACAATAGAAAAAACTTATCCAAATATTTTTGTTATAAAATATGAGGAAGAAAATAGAAATGTTACTTACAGTTACACAGATATCTTAACAAGAACTGTTGAAGTAGATGTATTTGATGGAAATGGATATAGTCCATTACTTCCACCAGTAACAGAAACAAAAAAACAAAGAAATTTAGCATAATTAAATATTAAACAATAAAAAAATTCCTAATTTTAGGAATTTTTTTTATGCCTTGTCAATATATATTAGTAAAAACGAATAGGAGGGATTTAAAAATGACGATTGAAACAGCAAAAGATAGTCTAATTTTAAATCAAATTATTGAACAAAAAAGAGATACCTTTATGGTAGAAGAAGATTGTATTGTTCCTGACGTAAAGCCAGACATATTAAATATTATTAGTAATAGTGGAATAGTTTGTATTTATAAAAAAGAAATTATGGATGGAAAAATTAGACTAGATGGCTGTGTTAATACATACATTATGTATTTAGCAGATACGGAAGAAAATCAAGTAAGAAGCCTAAACGCTAATATAGATTTCACACAAGTAATTGACATGGAAAAAGTAAGGAGTGATATGAGTTTAGATGCCAATGTCAATTTAAGAGGATTAGAGGCACATGTGTTAAACGGAAGAAAAATTCATATGAAAGCAATTTTAGAAGTTGATGCAAAGGTATCTTCTAATGAAACAGTTGAATATGTGAAAGAAATAAATAACTTAAATGATGTACAATGCTTGAATAGAGAGTTCCAAATAAATTCTTTAGTGGGATGTGGAAATACAAAAGTGTATGCAAAAGATACTATAAATCTTGACGAGGCTGATAATCTAGTAGAGGTAATGAAAACAGATTTAAGAATAACAAATCGAGATACAAAAATAAGTTATAACAAGGTTTTAATTAAATCAGATTTACAAGTAAAAATTATATATTTAACAGAAGATAATCGTATAAATATGAAAGAAGCAACTATACCAGTTGTAGGATTTATAGATTTGCCAAACATTAGTGAAGACCACAATTGTAATGTAAAATATGAGATAAAGAATATTATTATAAAACCAAACAATGTAGAAGATCATTCAATATATGTAGAAGCTGAAATAGAGGTTTATTGTGAGGCTTATGAAAACAGAAGCGTACAAATGATACAAGATTTATATAGCCCAACTAAGAAGTTACAATTTAATCAAAAAAATGTAAAAGTAATGCAAAATCAAGATATGAAAAAACAGGTATGCAATATTAGAGAAAAGCAAGTAATACCAGAAATAGGATCAAGAAAAATATATGATGTAGAGGTACTTCCTGTTATTGAGGAGCAAACCATATTAAATGACAGAATAATATATGACGGCGATTTAAAGCTAAACTTTATATTTGCTGGAACTGGCAACACTGGCGTAGAGACAAAAGAGGTAAGTGTGCCATTTAGCTTTACAATGGACTTTGACGGCGTAAATTCTGGAAGCAACATAGACACTGTAATAGAAATAGATGCGCAAAACTTTATAGTAATGCCAGACGAAAGTATAGACATTAAAGTTGATTTAGGTTTTACAGCTATTAGTGGAAAAGATAGTAGTATTTCTATTATAGATGAGGTTACAGAAGCGGATAGCAGAGCAACTTGTCAATATAGTATGATAATATATTTTGTAAAACCTGGTGATTCTTTATGGAGTATTGCTAAGAAATTTGGAAGCACAGTAGAAGATATTAGCAGGGTAAATGGAATAGAAAACCCAGATAATCTTCAAGTTGGAAAACAACTATATATTCCTAGATATCATGGATGATAAAATATATTCAAGAAATAGAATCAGGTTACCAAAGATAATAATACAAAACAATGGAAATCCTAATAAAAACACATCAAAGGTACTAAAGATAACGGCTATATTAGTAATAGCAATTAGTGTGGCAGGATTTAGTTTAAAAGGAATACAACCAATAATAGAGAAAAATTGCAAAAGTATGGCTAAATCTGTTGCAACTAAAGTATCTAATATAAAAGCAACAGAAGTAATGGCAAAATATGAGTATAACGACATTCTAGTTATAAGTAAAGACGAGAATGGAAATATAAATAGAGTAGGCACTAATGTGTTTACAATAAATAAAATAATATCTGATATTCCAGTGTATATACAGGAAGAATTGGAAAGAGAAGAAAATAGCAGTTTCAAAATTCCACTAGGAAGTTTTTTGGGTAGTAAATTATTCTCAGGAATAGGACCAAAAGTAAATGTGAAAATGAAAATGGTAGGAGACTTAGACACAGACCTAAGGTCAGAATTTACATCAGCTGGAATAAATCAAACCCTACATAGAATTTATTTAGAAATAAAATGTAAGGTTATAATATTAACTCCATTTGAAACAATGGAAGAAGAAATTGCAAACCAAGTGCTTATAGCAGAGGGAGTGATAGTAGGAGATATACCAAATGCTTACTACAACTTAGATGGAATAACCAAAGATAATGCAATAGATATAATAGAATAGCATACAAAAAGAAGTTGCGTAGTTGCAACTTCTTTTGAAATATTATCTCTTACTAAATTGTGGAGCTTTTCTAGCTTTTTTAAGACCGTATTTTTTTCTTTCCTTCATACGAGGATCTCTTGTTAAGAATCCTGCAGATTTTAAAGCTGGTCTGTATTCGCTATTAGCTTCATTTAAAGCTCTTGCTATACCATGACGAATAGCTCCTGCTTGACCTGTAAAACCACCACCAACTACTTTACAAATAACATCATATTTATCTAATGTGTTAGTTGCAACTAATGGTTGTTTTACTATAACTTTTAATACTTCTGTTCCAAAGTATTCATCTAAAGTTTTACCATTTACAGTAATGTTTCCTTTACCTTCTACTAATCTAACTCTAGCAATTGATTTTTTTCTTCTTCCTGTTCCTAAAAAAACAATATTATCAGATTTCTTAGCCATTTTATTTTACCTCCCAAACTTCAGGTTTTTGAGCGATATTTTCATGCTCGCTACCAGCATATACTCTTAATTTTTTAGCCATTTGTCTACCAAGTCTTGTATGAGGAAGCATACCTACAACGGCATGAGTCATCATTCTTTCAGGATTTTTAGCTAATAGATCTTTTGCTGTAATTTCTTTCATTCCACCAATATATCCTGAATGGCTTCTATAAATTTTTTGGTCTAATTTTCTACCTGTTAAAACAACTTTATCACAGTTAATTATAATAACGTGATCACCAACATCCATATGAGGTGTATAAGTTGGTTTATGTTTTCCTCTTAATAATTTAGCAGCTTC
>ENA-ORTY01004269-ORTY01004269.1-human-gut-metagenome-genome-assembly--contig:-NODE-4269-length-11343-cov-2.885365_pt1 | contig 11343 bp, 11 predicted proteins | sample MGYA00241917_ERZ509198 | MGnify/ENA primary metagenome ERZ509198 (study PRJEB26280, sample SAMEA2338857) | human gut metagenome | biome: human gut; feature: human-associated habitat; material: faeces...
GAAAAAAGCTGCCGAGAATCATCGGCATTGCAAAAACCGTCAGCGCTTTCAGCGGCGCATCGGTAATCAAATATTCATCTTTTGACATGATCATATTCCTCCACAATTTCCGGCTTTTTATCAGAAAGTACGAGCATAGCAAGTGCGATCGGTATAATGTTCTCGCAGATTGTCCCGGTTGTCAAGACCATACCCGGTAAATTTGAGGAATCCGCTTTGCCGGTTTTGACCTTGCGGATAGGACTGCCGTGTACCGGTCGGTACGCACGGCTGTCATCTGATCCGATAATATCTTTTTATAAAATCCAGAAAGTGAATAGCCTGCTCGGACATACGTCGTATGGACGGATACACAATGTACAGCCGGCGCAGGAACGCTGACTGTCCGAGGGGGGAACAGCAGTAGCCGTCCCTGCTGTGCATCGGTCTGCACAGTTGCGCGCGACAGAATGGAAATGCCCATGCCCAGTGCGATGCACCGCTTGAGCGCTGCCGCGTCATCCATGACGGCAATGATTCAGTTCATCAAGCGACAGATCGTGATTCTGGAGGAAATACAGTGTTTCCTGCTTGGTGCCCGAGTTGTCCTCGCGCAGCAGGAACGGTTCGTGCAGGAGCGCTGTCAGCGGGTCCGGCTGGCCTTGATAGGCACGGAAATGCGGTGTGTTCGGTGACGAGGCGCACACCCGCAGGAACATCGAAAAAATGCTCGAGTATGAGAACAAGTCCGGTCAGACGACCGTGCGTCCGGACGGCTGCTTCGAGATCGTTTTTCAGGCGTAATGCGAGAGAAAAAGCCGTATCAGGTGCTCACCTTTCACACCACCGATGCCGCCATGGAGATGGAGTCGTTCTGCAAACAGAATGGCATTGCCGGTGCCGCGCAGACTGTCCGCCGGATGCGGCATCGCGTGGCGCATGGAAGCTGAAGTTTACGCGCAGTATCAGACGGTTATCGCGGACTGCGGGATTGAGATCGAGCAGAGCGAGGCGTTTGTGTTTTAAGTAACCATAAAGCGGCATGACTTTGATGCAAGTTATGCCGCTTTTCTGTTTATTTGTTTTCGGTTTTCACGATTTTCTTTATAAAATGACATTGAGGAAATCCTGTGCAGCCCCAGAATTTTTCGCCGACATGCGCACCGCGTCTGGCCTCCCGCATGACAAGCGGCTTGCCGCACTTCGGACAGCGGTTTTTCTCAGGCAATTCCGGCTTAGCCGGCTCGATAAGTGCAGGCTGCTCGGCGGCAGGCTGGTCCTCCAGCTCCTCCTGCTTGAATTTTTCGATATAGGTGATTGGCTTTTCAATGTGCATCTGCAGATACCGCTCACCCATTCCCTTCAAATCTTTCAAAGAAGAAGCCGATTCCTTGGACGCCTTATTCATTCGTTGTATCGTTTCAATCAACTGGTCTGCCCGAATGACCTGTTCCTTGACCTCTTTCTTCGCATATCGGTCGTTGACGACAGTTTTCGGGTTGGCAAGCACGACTAAGCCCCTAAAAAAGTCCTTAAACAAGTAATTCTTCCATGCGGCAAGGATTTTACCGTCATTTTCGCTCCTTCGTTCCTTGAGCACCTGCAAATGCCGCTGATTCTGCGTAATCGGCGAATAAATTCCCTCTTTATAGTACCGACCGCCGCAGCGAATTGTGCGGATAAAATCGCCCTTGCTGTTGATCTCGATATTGCCGAACAGATTTTTGCACTCCAACACAAAGTTAATCTTTGGAGTCAGTACCAGAAAGTCAATCTGTGCCGAGGCACCGGACACGCTTTCAATATACAAATCGTGCAGCACAACCATATCCATACCGCTGTTTTTCAGCTCAAACAGAATATTATCCTCACCGATAATGCCGGCTTTCACCACGGCAATCTCTTTTGCGATTTTTTTTGCGTTTTCTCCGGTTGCCTTTTCCGCCAGCTCCTCCAGCTGCCGCAGATACTCCTTTGCGTTGCTGGATTCTTTCGCAATCACAACCTCCGGTTTTGAAAACAGTCCCATGTTTATCCCTCGTGTTTCTCTTTTTCCTGCGATTTTCGCTTGTATAATTTTAGTATACCATATAGGAGAAACAAGGAAAAGTTCTGTCCTCAAATTTATCCACAGGTTTGTGCATATCTTCGTGGATATTTCCGCAGGCATGCAAAAGCCGCAGACGAAAGTCTGCGGCTTTTCTCTTTGGCATTTACTTGGCCCTGCCAATCTCCGTTGCCTTTTCAACCTCGATCAGCCTGCCTGTTTTTACATCGTAAAATATAACCGTAAATCAGAATACTGGACGCTGCCAGCGGATAATTTCTGATGTATTCCACGTCATCTACGACGCTTTGCTCCAAATTATCACTCGGGTGTTATTTTCCGTCGTTTGCAATCGCGGTGTCAATATTCTCCTGCAGCTGCTTCATGCTGTTTTCGTTCGTGATGCCGCCGAGTACCGGTTCACCGACGATTTTTCCGTTCCGGTCGATAACATAGGTGGTCGGGAATGACATGATGTTCAGTGCAAACTTGCCTGCCTCGCTGCCGGATGCAAAGGTAATGTTGCGGTAGGATGCCCCCTTGGTCTGCAGAATCTGTTTAGCGGTAGCAATAGCATCCGCATTGTCGTCGAGCGTTTCGGTGTTGATGCCGATGACCTCGCCGCCCTGCGCCTTGACAGTCTGATTCAGCTTGTCCAGATCACCAAGTTCAGCCACGCACGGCTTGCAGCCGCTGAACCAGAAATTCACGACGGTGAACGCATTGTCTGCGAACAGGCTGCTGTCCACGGCATTGCCGTCCAGGTCTTTGCCCTCGAAGGACGGGAACGCATCACCGGCCGAGGAGGTGTTTGCCTCTGCTGTTTCCGGCGGAAGTTCCTGCAGCTGGTCCTCCAGCTTGCGGACCTTGGCGGCATCGTCGGTCAGCGTCTTGTAGTCCTCGTCCGAGAGCTGGTCCTTGACGTTTTTAATCGCAAGATCGAGCACATCGGCGTAGTTGGTGCTCTGGGTGCTCTGCGACAGATTGTCCTTGTCGAGCGAATTCAGAGCCGTTGTCCACAGTTCCTGGTGCTGGTCGAGGATGGCGTTTTCCTCCGCTATCAGCTCGGAGACGGTTTTTGCCGGTTTGCCGCAGGCGGATGCGCCGAGCAGCAGGCTTACGGACAGGGCAAATGCGATCAGTCGATTCTTTTTCATTAGATAGTTTCTCCTTTGTCAGTCGTTTGGGTTTTATCGCCCAGACCGTAGCGGTAGCAGATAGCATTGGTCGGGCAGGCTTTGATGCACATACCGCAGCGGATGCATTCGGCATGATTGGGGTTTTTCGTGATGTCTACATCCATTTTGCAGGCTTTGGCACACGCGCCGCAGGATACGCACTTATGCGTATCCACCTGCATCTGAAACAGTGAAACGCGGTTCAGCAGCGCATAAAACGCGCCGAGCGGGCACAGCCACTTGCAGAATGGACGGTAAAACAGCACGCTGCACACGATAACGGTCAGCAGAACGGCTGCTTTCCAGGTAAACAGTGCGCCGAGCGCGGCACGGATGCCGGAGTTGACCGCCGCCAGCGGCAGCGCGCCCTCGAGCACCCCCTGCGGACACAGGTACTTGCAGAAGAACGGATCGCCCATGCCGAGTTCATTTGTGACAAGTACGGGCAGCAGCACCACCATGATCAGCAGCACCGCATATTTCACATAGCGGAGCGGCTTCAGCCTTTTGGTGGACAGCTTGGGCGAGGGGATTTTGTGCAGCAGCTCCTGAAACCAGCCGAACGGGCACAGAAAGCCGCAGATAAACCGTCCGAGCAGCACGCCGAGCAGGATCAAGATACCGGTGATGTAATACGAAAACCGGAACTTCGACGAGCCGACGACTGCCTGAAATGCGCCGATCGGGCACGCGCCCGCCGCGCCGGGACAGGAATAGCAGTTCAGGCCGGGCACGCAGACCGCCTTGCCGCCGCCCTGATATAATTTGCCCTGCAAAAAATTCGGCAGGTGGATATTGGTCAGCAGAGCCGCTGCTGCCTGTATCCAGCCGCGAAAGCGGGCTAAAACCGGAATCCTTTTCTTATCCAATCCCAACACACTCCATACACAGGCGGATCGCCTTTGATAATACCGTATCGGCTTCGCCTCTCCACAGGCCGAACCCGATCATTGCAATGCCGACTGCCAGCAGGAAGAGCTGGGCGGCGGTTCTGTGCTTCAGCATTGTTATGCCCCTTTCGAAGTTGTTGACACCAGTATACCGCACGGGAGATAAAATCTGTGTTAAGGTGCTTAAGGCAACACCGCACAATTAAAGCGGCGGCGCTTTGCGGAAATTTTGTGTCCTGACTTTGTTGCGATTTCACAGTAATACATTAAGTATTACTGCAAAACCGCGCCTCGTCAGTACACAAAATTTGCTCGCAAATCGCTCTTGTTCAATTATGCGGTATTGCCTTAACGTTTAGCAGCCACTGTGGTATACTATATATAATGTATCAATGAGCGAGGAAAATACACATGAAAATCATGGTGATAGACGGCAACAGCATATTGAACCGCGCGTTCTACGGCATCCGGCAGCTGACCAACCACGAAGGACTGCCCACCAACGCGGTTTACGGCTTTCTGGCTACGCTGTTCAAACTGCAGGACGAGGAGCAGCCCGACCGCACCATCGTCTGCTTTGACGTGAAGGAAAAGACCTTCCGTCACCTCAAATTCGACACCTACAAGGCCACCCGCAAGGGCATGCCGGATGAGCTGGCGGCGCAGCTGCCGATTACAAAGCAGGTGCTCGATGCCCTGGGCGTTATCCGCTGCGAAAAGGCGGGCTACGAGGCCGATGACCTGCTCGGCACCATCAGCCGCCGCGCGGACGAGCACGGCGACACCTGCGTGGTCGTCACCGGTGACAGGGACAGCCTCCAGCTGGTCGGCGGCGGCACGACCGTCATGCTCGTGTCCACCCGCATGGGACAGACCACCTATCAAACCTACGACACCGCCGCTTTCCGCGAGAAATACGGCTTCGACCCGATTCGCCTGATTGACCTCAAGGCGCTCATGGGTGATTCGTCGGACAACATTCCGGGCGTGCCCGGTATCGGCGAAAAGACCGCCATGCAGCTGCTGCACGACTTCGGCACGCTCGAGGGCGTGTACGCGAACATCGACGACGAGCGCATTAAAAAGGGTGCGCGCACCAAGCTGCAGAACGGCGAGCAGTCCGCGAAGGACAGCTACTGGCTTGCCACCATCGACCGCAATGTGCCGCTCGAGCTGGATGTGGAGCATCTGCCCGCGCAGGACATCGACGAGACCGCGCTCTACGACCTGCTGACGCGGCTGGAGTTCAAGAATTTCATCAAGCGGTTTGACCTTTCGGGCGAGAGCGTGTCCGCACCGCGTCTGCCGGAGCTGAAAACAGAACGAGTTGAGAATGTGCTCGAAGCGTTCAACTTAATGGATTCGCTGACCGACTGCGACCGCGTGTACGCCATCGTGCCGGAAACCTTAGGTGCAGTTTGCCTGCTGGACGGCGACACGGCGCACATCCTGTTCGCGGAGGCGTTCGGTGACGCGTGGAACGACATTCTGCGCCGCCTGTTCGACGGCACGCTGTCGCTCGTGCTGCACGATGCGAAAGCCACCGTGCGGGCACTGCTGCAGCGCGGTATGGACCCGAAGGGCATCGTGTTTGACACCGCCATCGCGGCGTACCTGCTCGACCCGACCCAGTCCGGCTACGACCTGCCGCGGCTTGCGCTTGCGTACTGCAATGCCGAGCTGCCGGAGCTGGATCTGGACGATCCGGCGGCGGTTTCGCTGCTCGGCGGTCAGGAGGACACCGAGAAGGCCGTGGCGCAGCATGTCGGTGCGCTGCGCGCCATTTACGCCGAGGCGGCTGACCGGATCGAGCAGCTCGGCATGCGAAAGCTGTACTATGAAATCGAGCTGCCGCTCCTGCGCGTGCTGGCTGAGATGGAAGCGGCGGGCTGTGCGGTCGAGCCGGATGAGCTGCGTGCCTTCGGTGACAAGCTGGACGTGCGTATCCGCGATCTGACCGAGCAGATTTATCATGACGCGGACGGCGAGTTCAACATCAACAGTCCCAAGCAGCTGGGTGAGGTGCTGTTCGAGAAACTCGGCCTGCACGCCCCGAAAAAGACAAAAACAGGCTATTCCACCAACGTTGAGGTGCTTGAGCGTATCGCGGAGGACCATCCGATCGTGCCGCGCATCCTCGAGTACCGCAAGCTGACCAAGCTGAAAAGCACCTACGTTGAGGGACTTCTCAAGGTCATCAGCCCGGTGGACGGACGCATTCACACGCATTTTCAGCAGACCGTGACCGCCACCGGACGTCTGTCCTCGACCGACCCGAACCTGCAGAATATTCCGGTCCGCACCGAGCTTGGCCGCGAACTGCGCCGCATGTTTGTCGCACCGGACGAAAATCACGTCCTGATCGACGCGGATTATTCGCAGATTGAGCTGCGCGTGCTCGCGCATATCTCGCAGGACGAGCACATGATCGAAGCCTTCAAGCATGGGCAGGATATTCACGCCGCGACGGCTGCCAAGGTCTACCATGTGCCGCTTGAGGAGGTCACGCCGCAGATGCGCTCCTCGTGCAAGGCGGTCAACTTCGGCATCGTGTACGGCATCTCGGATTTCTCGCTCGCGCAGGATATCGGCGTGACGCGCAAAGAGGCGGGCGAGTTTATCAAAACCTACCTTGACACCTATCCGGGCGTTAAAAAATATATGGAGGACATCAAGCAGACCGGCAGGGAGCAGGGCTACGTTACGACCCTGTTCGGCCGCCGCCGCGCGCTGCCCGAGCTGAAGAGCAAGAACTTCAATATGCGCTCGTTCGGTGAGCGTGTCGCGATGAATACCCCGATTCAGGGCACCGCCGCGGATATCATCAAAATCGCCATGGTACGCGTCCGCGACCGCCTGCTGAGAGACGGTCTGCAGAGCCGGTTGATTCTTCAGGTGCATGACGAACTCATCCTCGAGGCACCGAAGGACGAGCAGGAAACCGCCATGCGCCTGCTCACCGAGGAGATGGAGAACGCATTCCGGATGGATGCTCCGCTGGTGGCGGAGGCCAAGGCGGGGCACAGCTGGTACGATGCGAAATAAGAGCTGAATGGAAAATGGAGAATGGAAAATGGAAAATTGATGTGCGGTGCGAAGCACCGTTATTAAATAAGTCGCGCTATGCGCGATACTTCGTCGCAGCGCGGATGGAACTCGCGCAAGGATAGCGACATTCTCAATTCTCCATTCTCAATTTTCAATTATAAAGTTGAGAGTGAAATACAATGGAACAGATTATATTTATATGCACGGGCAACACCTGCCGTTCCCCGATGGCGGAAGGCTTATTCCGCGCACATAACGGCGAGAAAAAGACCGGTTTAACGGCGGCTTCTGCCGGATTATACACCGAAAACGGCCTTCCGGCTTCCGCGAACGCGGTTGCCGCAGCCGGAGAACGCGGCGCGGATATTTCGGCGCACCGCTCGCGTCAGCTGACCGCCGAGATGGCCGAAAACGCGAAGTATCTGGTCTGCATGACCGGCGCGCACTACGACCGCCTGTGCGAACTGTTCCCGGACTGCGCGGACAAGATTTTCACGCTGCTGCCCGAGGACATTTCCGACCCGTTCGGCGGCGATCTCGCCACCTACCGCCGGTCTGCCGCCGAGATCGACAAGGGCGTGCAGGCGGTCATCGAGAGCCTGAGCCGATGAACATTGTCGTGATGCAGGAGCGCCATCTCGCGGCGCTGGCGGAGATCGAGCGCGCGTGCTTTCACGCGCCGTGGAGCGAGAACATGCTGCGCGAGGAGCTGGGCAAGGGTATTTTTCTCGTGGCGGAGCAGGACGGCAAAACGGCGGGTTATGTCGGCTGCCAGACTGTGCTCGACGAGGGGTATATTACCAATGTTGCCGTGTCACCCGACTTTCGGCGGCAGGGCATCGCGCGGGCGCTGATTGCCGAGCTGACAGCGAAAGCCGGAGAAAACAAGCTGGCGTTTGTGACGCTCGAGGTGCGCGAGAGCAATGCACCGGCGATAGCGCTCTACACTGGAGCCGGATTTGCGCCGGTCGGAAAACGGAAGAATTTTTACAGCAATCCCACAGAAAACGCGGTTTTAATGACGATTTCACTGATTTGAAGGAGGATTTTGCCATGCTGGAGCTTCGCTTTGTTGACGCGGAAAACAGGGATTTTCACGACCTGACCGCTGCGCTGGACGAGTATTATTTCATGCTCGTCGGTGAGGTGGAGAAGCGCTACGCCAAGTACAACCTGCCGCATCTGTTTAACTGTCGCATCGTCGCGTACGAGGACGGCAAGCCCGCAGGCTGCGGCGCGTGGAAGAAGATCGACGAGGGGACATTCGAGGTCAAGCGCATTTACATCGCGCCGGAGTTCCGCCGAAAGGGCGTTGCGAGCGCGGTCATTGCGGCCCTCGAGCAGGATGCGGCAAAGCACGGCTTCACCAAGGCCATCCTCGAGACCGCCCGCACGACCGAGGATTCGGCGGCGCTGTACACCAAGCTCGGCTATCGCGTCATTCCGTACTACGGCAGTCCGGCGGGCGCGGAAAACTGCCTGTGCTTTGAGAAAAATTTAGGAGATTAACCATGAAAATACTTGCAATCGAGTCCTCGTGCGATGAAACGGCGGCAGCCGTCATCGAGGACGGACGAAAAATCCTGTCGAGCGTGGTGGACACACAGATCGCCACGCACGCGCTGTACGGCGGCGTTGTGCCGGAAATCGCGTCTCGGCGGCACATGGAGGCGGTCGTGCGCGTGACCGAGCAGGCGCTCAAGGACGCGGAAATGGACAAGCACAATGTGGACGCGGTTGCCGCGACCTGTGCGCCCGGACTGATCGGTGCGCTGCTCGTCGGCGCGAACTTCGGCAAGTCGCTCGCCTTTGCGATGAACAAGCCGTTCATTCCGGTGCACCACATCCGAGGACACATTGCGGCTACTTATCTGGCGTATCCGGAGCTGAAGCCGCCGTTTTTGACACTGATCGCGTCCGGCGGTCACAGCGAGATCGTGATGGTGAAAAGCTACACCGAGTTTGAAATCCTCGGCGGCACACGCGACGACGCAGCAGGCGAGGCGTTCGATAAAGTCGCCCGCGTGCTCGGTGTCGGCTATCCGGGCGGCCCGAAGATCGACAAGCTGGCGCAGGACGGCGATGCGAAGATGTACAAGCTGCCGGATTCGCACATCAAGGATGCGCCGCTGGATTTCTCCTTCTCGGGACTCAAAACGGCGGTCATCAATCTGGCGCACAACGCCGAGCAGAAGGGCGAAACCATAGACCGGAACGGTCTCGCGGCTTCGTTCTGCGCGGCTGTCGTGCATACGCTCGTGCCGCGGCTCGAGATGGCCGTCAAGCAGACGCATGCGCGGCGCGTTGTGTGTGCGGGCGGCGTGGCAGCCAACTCCTTCCTGCGCGCGGCCCTGCAGGATATGGCAAAGCGCGAGCACGTTCAGTTGTTTATGCCGCCGCTGCAGCTGTGCGGTGATAACGCCGCCATGATCGGCAGTCAGGCGTATTATGAGTATCAGGCGGGCACCCGCGGCAAAACCCTGCAGAATGCCTACGCCACCGCGGATATCGGAAAGAATATCTGCGATTGAGATGAATTGAGAATTCACTTCGTCTGCATAGCAAAACCCCGGCCGTGTCGCTTGACAAAGCCGGGGCTGCTCGGGTATAATATACCCAAGAGGACACTGTTCAGCAGTCAGACCCTCGCACCATAATTAGATTATGATGACCGTTCGGGGTTCAGACGAGCGGTCATCGCGCTTTTATACAGAAGATGTACAGCAGGATTACTGCACATACGAAAAGCTGAAATGCCTTTTTCCGCATTCGCGCCACCTCCTTCCTGCCGCAGACAGCGGGAAAGGAACAGAGGGTCTGACCGCTATGTGAACTTGTCCGTTTCGATTATAGCATATACAATCGAAATTTGTCAATAAGCCGCCTTTTGGGGCGGTTTTTTGCATTTTATGACAGAAAAAAGACGGATACATGAGTCCGTCTCTTACAGCAAAAAATAAAAACCGTCTGAAAAGACGGTTGATTGACACAATATGACACACATGCTATAATCAAAGTGCAAACGGTGAAAATTGGTATCTTAGGATACATAAAGAAATAACCGCCCCGTAACCGGAGCGGCGTTTCCTCAAACACTTAACTATGGGGAACGACCGCCCGTTACCAGCAGGCCGCCGTTTGTACTTAAGATTATAGCGCAGAGTCCCGGCTTTGTCAAGCGACAAGGCCGGGACTCTGTTGTTTACGCGTCATAGGAAATCAGTCCAAGCTGCATTTTCCAGTCGATGACGCGCACGGCGGAAGCGTGAATCTGCGACTCGGGAATCGTGCCGTCCTGTACGGCAGCAAGCACGGCGTTATACTGGGTCACGAAATCCGACGAGGTGAGCATATCATTGCCCGCCTGCACGGCAAGCACCGCCGCGTTTTCGCCGCCGGTGTAATCGCGGATGGCGTCCATGATCAGGTCATCGGTCAGGATTACGCCGTCAAAGCCGAGTTCCTCGCGGAGAATGCGGTGCACCTCGGCTGAGAGCGACGCCGGTCGGTCGGCGTCCATGCAGTTTACCACATTGTGGCTGACGAGAACCGACTGTGCCCCACTCTCGATGCCCGCCTGAAACGGCAGGAAATCCGACTGCCGGAAGGTGTCCATCGGCCGTTCGTCAATGGCGATGCCGGTGTGCGTGTCCGCGTTATTGCCGTAGCCGGGGAAGTGCTTGAGCACCATGCCGGTCTTGTCGCTGACCATCTGCGTGACCACCGTGCGGACGTATTCGCCGGTCTGCTCGGCGTCCATGCCGAAGCTGCGCGCGTAAATGAAATCGCTCGGGTCGGTCGAAACGTCGCACACGGGCGCAAAATTAACATTGATACCTAAATCGCGCAGCAGCGCGTCCTTCTCGGCGGTGTCGCTCGTGATGCGGTCAAAGCCGCCCTCGCGGTACAGCGCCTGCGGTGACTGGAATTTCGTGCCGCGCAGATTCGGGTTGGAGCTGACGCGCACGACCGTGCCGCCTTCCTCGTCCGCGCCGATGAGCATGGGCGTTTTTGCGGCATTCTGGTAGGCTGCGATGGTATTTGTGACGGATTCTTTGGTCTGACCGTCAAAATCGCGTGCAAACAGCAGATAGCCGCCGATGTCGTACTGCGCCGTCAGCGCCGCCGCGTCGGTCTCCGGACAGCGCACGAAGAACATCTGCGCGACCTGCTCCTCGAGCGTCAAGCCGTCCGCATACTC
>ENA-ORTY01004271-ORTY01004271.1-human-gut-metagenome-genome-assembly--contig:-NODE-4271-length-11343-cov-2.027817_pt1 | contig 11343 bp, 10 predicted proteins | sample MGYA00241917_ERZ509198 | MGnify/ENA primary metagenome ERZ509198 (study PRJEB26280, sample SAMEA2338857) | human gut metagenome | biome: human gut; feature: human-associated habitat; material: faeces...
CGTTTCGTTCGCAATCGGACGGAGCCGATCAGCCGATCCGCTGACGCCGCCAGAGGCTGACGCCGAGAATGACCAGCGCGGTCAGCAGCTCCTTGCTTGCCGGCGCGTCGTAGACATGTTCAAAGATTGTGTCGAAATCTTCCGCGTGAAAAAGCGCGGGCAGAGGAACGCCGTCCCAATCGCAGAGCGCAGGATTGGCGCGCGGAAAGTGCATATAAACGACGCAAGACAGAATCAGGCTGTCCACAGAATGGAAAGCCTGATCTTGAAATGGTTTCATATTTTGTGCGGCATAAGTTACAATGTTCATGTAAATAAAATCCTCATTTCATATTCGGCAGGAACCTTGCAGCGCAGCGCGCCCCACGGGAAGCCACTTGATCCATGACATATAGCGCGTCGCCGTCATTGCGGCATTTCGCGCATGCTTCGAGAGAAGCAGCCGCGCGAACCTGTTAGAAGCAGATCGCAGCGGCATTTCGCGTATGCTCCGAGAGAAGCAGCTAATCAATTCGCAAATATCGATCGGCAGACTGCACGGCATTTCGCGCATGCTCCTTTCATGTGATATTGACGCCGGGCTCACACCGACGCTGTTACAGCTTTCAGCTCATTTCTCGTGACCTTAAGCATCATATTGACGCCGGCACTCACGCCGACGCTGTTACTCCGTAGATTACTTAGTTTTTAAGGCTCTGCATCGGGGCAGGAATCCTGCCGCCGCGGTGGATCATCTTGGCGGAGGACTGGGTGTGCAGCTTCATGACCGGACCATTGCCCAAAAGACCGCCGAAGTCCAGTTCTTCGCCCTCGGCGAGACCGATGGCAGGAATCACGCGGACCGCGGTCGTCTTGGAATTGACCATGCCGATTGCCGCCTCGTCCGCGATGATAGCAGAGATCGTCTCCGCAGGGGTCTCACCCGGAATGACGATCATATCCAGACCGACGGAGCAGACCGCCGTCATGGCTTCCAGCTTTTCGATTTCCAGACAGCCGCTTCTGGCTGCGGCAATCATGCCTGCATCTTCGGTGACCGGAATGAAAGCACCGGACAGGCCGCCGACAGAGGAGGATGCCATCACGCCGCCTTTTTTGACTGCGTCGTTGAGCATCGCCAGCGCGGCAGTCGTACCGTGGGTGCCGCATTGCTCCAAACCGATTTCTTCGAGGATATAGGCGACGGAGTCGCCGACAGCCGGGGTCGGCGCGAGCGAAAGGTCGATGATGCCGAACGGAACACCGAGCATACGAGAGGCTTCGCTGCCGACAAGCTGCCCCATGCGGGTGATCTTAAAGGCTGTTTTTTTGATGAGCTCTGCGACTTCGTGCAGCGGCGCGTCCTCCGGCAGCTTAGCCAAGGCGGCACGTACGACGCCAGGACCGGAGACGCCGACGTTGAGCACCACGTCCGGTTCACCGACACCATGAAACGCGCCAGCCATGAACGGGTTGTCCTCCGGCGCGTTGCAGAATACCACCAGCTTGGCAGCGCCGATGCACTGGCGGTCCTTGGTCAGCTCCGCGGCTTCGCGCACGACGCTGCCCATCATGGCGACGGCATCCATGTTGATGCCGGCCTTGGTGGAGCCGATGTTGACGGAGGAGCAGACGAAGTCCGTCTCCGCGAGCGCGCGCGGGATGGATTCGATCAGCGCGCGGTCTCCGGCACTGAAGCCTTTCTGCACCAGCGCACTGTAGCCGCCGATAAAGTTGACACCGACGTCCTTGGCGGCGCGGTCAAGCGTTTTGGCGTATTTGACCGGATCGCCGCCGCTGACGGCGGCCAGCATAGCGATCGGCGTGACGCTGATGCGCTTGTTGACGATCGGAATACCGTATTTCTTCTCGATCTTTTCGCCGGTCGCGACCAGATCCTTTGCTTTTGTGTAAATCTTGTTGTAGACCTTTTCGCAGGCGCGGTCGATGTCGCTGTCTGCGCAGTCGAGCAGGGAAATGCCCATCGTGATGGTCCGGATGTCGAGGTTTTCTTCCTGGATCATCGTAATGGTTTCCATGATGTCGTTAAAATTAACCATAGCTGTGCTTTCCCTCCGATTCTAAATTCTGTGCATGGAGTTAAAGATGTCTTCATGCATGACGTGAACGACCATATCCGGCACCGCATCCTTGAGGTCCTGGTGCAAGGCATCGATCTCGCAGGTCATCCGGCTGATGTCGATGAGCATGACCATGCAGAAATATCCGTCCAGAATGGACTGGGTAACTTCGAGTACGTTCGCGTTTTTTTGTGCGCAGGTCTGCGCGGTGCTGGCAAGGATACCGACGGTGTCTTTGCCGATGACAGTGACGACTGCTTTCATAATCTATTGTCTCCTTTATCTTTTGTGTACGGATTTTATCTCCTCATTATACCGCAGTTTGCGGATGCAGGCAATCTTTTTTGCCTAAGTTTCGGACGGGGCAGCAGGCGTTACCCGATAAATTCCGTCCGAAAGCGAATCATCGCAGGCATAGCGGATCGCAATGTTCGGATATTTCTCTGCGAAATACGCGCGGTTGCAGGCGTGGTGTCCGAAGAGATTATTGTAGGACCTTGTGTTTGCAGAGAAAACGACAGCGCGGCAGGGCTGCGGCAGGGCTGCGCTTGTCCGGACGGCAGATGACGCGGCTGCGGGTCGGTTCTGCAGGTCCGGTGCGGCAGGGGATGCGAGCAGGGCGGCAAGCTGCATCTCCAGACGGTCGCGGGCGATGCTTCCCTCGACGAGCTGTCGGAACGCCGGATGAAAGGCGGTCTCGCCCGCCATGATATCGCTGGATTTGAGACCGACGCGGATGATGTTGATCCCTGCGCTGTCTAAGATCTCGTACATCGCCTTGGTCCGTTCGACTGCTTCCGCCTCCGCAAGCGGCGTATAGGTCTCGGACCGGTAGGCGTCATAGAGCGCGGTATCGCGGAGCACGACCGTCGGATACAGGCGCGCGAGCTGCGGCGCGATTTTGACCGTTTCCTTTGCCGAGAAAATATCTTTCTCTAGGGTGTCGCCGGGCAGACCGACCATCAGCTGGATGCCGAGGGTAAAGCCATAGTCCTTGATCAGCGCAGCGCTTTGATAGACGATATCGGCCTGATGCCCGCGACCGGAAAGGCGCAGGACCTCCTCGTCGAACGACTGTACCCCGAGCTCGATGACATCGACGCCGTAAGTCTTGAGGTTGTCTAAGATTTGCGGGGAGATATAGTCGGGGCGCGTGGAAAGGTGAAGCTTGCCGATGCGTCCGGCATCTTTATAAGTCTTGGCGATCTGCAGGAAAGCGGTCTGTTCCTCGAGCGGGATTCCGGTAAAGGAGCCGCCGAAGAAGGCAAGCTCGATCTCTTGCGGCTCAAGGGTTCCGAGCGTTGTCAGCCAAGTTTCGACAGTTTTCGACACGTCGGCCGGTGTGACATCGCCTGCGCGCGCGGTGATTTTCTTCTGGTTGCAAAAGACGCAGTCGTTGGGACAGCCCCGATGCGAAATGAAGATCGGAATGATGGCATGGGTTTTCATGAATCGCAGACACTCCTTGTTTTCTCAATTACGGATTTGTTTACGCTGATTTGCTTGCTTTCATAACATCATAACACAGAAGACCGCGCAGATAAACCCGTCTTCACACAAACTTCTCGATGTTTTTCGCAGAAATAAATTGAAAAAGCATTAAAAATTTTATATAATATTGCTAAAAGTGTATATGATAATGATAACAGTAAAAAGGAGATAGATAGATTATGGGATTCGCATCAGAAGTTGGGATAGATTTGGGTACAGCCAATGTGCTTGTATACATCAAAGGAAAGGGAATCGTTCTCAATGAGCCGTCTGTTGTCGCGATCAACAACGATACCGACGAGATTCTGGCAGTCGGGGAAGAGGCAAGACAAATGCTCGGCAGAACGCCTGCCAATATCGTTGCGGTCAGACCGCTGCGCGACGGCGTGATTTCCGATTACGATATTACCGAAAGAATGCTCAAATATTTTATCCGCAAGACCTGCGGCAGCGGTCGCTTCTTCAAGCCGAAGATCATGGTCTGCGTGCCGAGCGGTGTGACGGAAGTCGAGAAGCGTGCGGTCAGAGAAGCCGCGACGCAGGCAGGCGGCAAGGACGTGTATCTGATGGAAGAGCCGGTTGCGGCAGCCATCGGCGCGGGGATTGATATTGCAAAGCCGGACGGCGTCATGGTCATCGACATCGGCGGCGGTACGACCGACATCGCAGTCATCTCGCTGGGCGGCATCGTTGCCAGCACTTCGGTCAAGATGGCAGGCGACAAGTTTGACGAATCCATCATCAAGTATATGCGCAAGGTGCATAAGCTATATATCGGTGAACGAACTGCCGAGGATCTGAAGCTGACCATCGGCACCGCTTATCCGCGGGAGGAAACGATCAGCAGAGAATGCCGCGGCCGCGATCTGGTGACCGGGCTGCCGAAGAGCGTGGAGATCACCTCCGACGAAATGATGGAGGCGCTCGAGGAACCGCTGTTTACGATTTGTGAGGCAGTACACAACGTGCTTGAACGCACGCCGCCGGAGCTCGCTGCGGATATCAGCAATTCCGGCATCATCGTGACGGGCGGCGGCGCGCTGATGTACGGCATCGACAAACGGATCCAGGAGCGTACCGGCATCAAGGTCATCATCGCAGAGGACCCGAAGTCCTGCGTGGCTATCGGCACAGGAAAGTCACTGGATATTCTGGATAAGCTCGAGAGCAATGCGCTGAACCGCAGAGCACCGTACCTGTAAGCAGATTGCAGCGTCCCGTTTTGGGACGCTGTTTTTGTCAGCGCGGACAAAAGGCAGACGGCGGGCAGCAGTAAAATGCGCAGCGGGAAAGGCGCACGAACAAGCGCGCGTGCGCATCAGCGCCCCTGCGTACACAAACGGAGAGAAAGAGAGACAGAAATACTATGAAATTAGAAATCATTGCAGCAACGACCTTCGGACTGGAAGCGACAACAAAGCGCGAGCTTGAGGCGCTCGGCTACAAGATTCTCCGATCGGAGGACGGCAAGATCACATTCCTAGGCGATGAGCGTGCGGTGGTACGCGCCAACCTCTGGCTGCGGACCGCAGATCGTGTGCAGATTAAAATGGCAGAGTTTGAAGCCTTGGAATTTGAGGATTTGTTCCAGCAGGTCAAGGCGATCGCCTGGGAGGAGTGGATTCCACCGACAGGCAAATTCATTGTCAACGGCTCTTCCGTCAAATCCAAGCTTTCGAGCGTACCGGCGTGTCAGTCCGTTGCCGAAAAAGCGATCATCGAGAAGCTGAAGGAATGCTACGGCATCGAGCATTTTGAAAAAAGCGGGGCGCTGTACGATATTAAGATCACATTACGCAAAAACCGCGTGACCGTAACCCTCGACACGACAGGACCGGGACTGCACAAGCGCGGTTATCGGCAGTCGAGCGTCGAGGCGCCGATCAAGGAGACGCTGGCGGCGGCAATGGTATTGCTTTCCTTTTGGAAAAAGGATCGGATCCTTGTCGACCCCTGCTGCGGCTCCGGCACGATTCCGATCGAGGCGGCGATGATCGGTCGCAATATCGCGCCGGGCATCAGCCGCAGCTTTGTGAGCGAGGAATGGGAAGCGATCCCGGCCGCACTCTGGAAAGAAGAACGCAAGGCAGCTTTCGCGGCGATCGATCAGAGCTGCAAGCTGATGATCTACGCCTCGGACATCGACCCAAAGGCGGTCAAGGCAGCGGGTGAGAACGCGGAAGAAGCGGGCGTGGACGACTGTATCGTCTTTCGGAACGCGGACATCGCGGCGGCGCTTGCGGACAGCAATGCGTATACCCACAGCGAACGCGGCGTTCTGGTGACAAATCCGCCTTACGGCGAGCGGATCGGCGACCGCAAAAGCATCGACCGCATCTACGAGGTGTACCGGGCGTTTTTTACCGCGCATCCGAGCTGGTCGCTCTTTGCCATCACTGCGGATAAGACCATCGAAGCCAAGGCGTTTGGGCGCCCCGCAGACCGCAGACGCAAACTGTATAACGGCAGGCTGGAGGTCTGCTATTATCAGTTCCATGGGCAGAAGCCGCCACAAAAACAGGGGAACCACAGAACAAAGTGAAATCCGGCGGTCGGTACAGCGAAGGGATGCGACAGGGGAAAGAAATGAAAACAGAGCAAGGAAACAAGATTCCGGTCTACCGCAGACTGGCGGATGAGATCAAAGCGGAGATCCTCTCCGGCAAGCGCGCGCCGGGCAGCGTGCTGCCCTCCGAACGCCTGATGGCAAAGCAGATGGGCGTACATCGCAATACTGTCGCAAAGGCATATAACGAACTCGAAGCAGAGGAGCTGATAGACGCGCGGCAGGGCATCGGTTATCTGGTGCACGCCGGAGAAACCGCGCAGCGGACGCGGATGGAGACGCGCCGCAGCGCCGCGAAGAAGGAGCCCAAAAAGAAAAAGGTCAACTGGAAAGCGCGTATCAAGGACGAATACCAGGACATGGAGGTCACCTTTGACGACCTGTTTCAGCGCTTCGGTGACAAGCATGTCATCTCCATGGGCAGCGGCATCGCCAGCCCCGGTATTTACGACAAAGAAGAATTGGCGCGTGTCCTGTCTTCGCTGATTGCGGAGGAGGGCAGAACACAGTATTTTTACAGCCCGTTCAAGGGCGACCGCATGCTCCGTCAGAAGATCGTGTCTCTGCTCAGCACGAAGGGCGTGTACGCCACGACCGGACAAATTCAAATTCTCACAGAGACCAATCAGGCGCTCGATTTCGTTGTCATGCTTTTGCTTAAGCCCGGTGATACGGTTATCATGGAGGAACCGGTATCGCCGGACGCTTACCGCGCGATGGAGCTGGCAGGCGCACACATTATGACGGTGCCGGTTGACGAGGACGGCATGGATGTGGACGCGCTGGAGCGGCTGGTGACGACACATGAGCCGGAGCTGATCTACATCAACGCCAGCTTTCACGATCCGACAGGAAGCATCCTTTCCTTGGAGCGGCGCAAAAAAGTGATCGAAATCTCCAATCGCCACCGGATTCCGATCGTCGAGGAGGACGCGGCTTCGGAGCTGGTTTACACAGGCGAAAAGCTGCCGCCGATCAAAGCGTTCGATACGGAGGATAATATCATCTACATTTACTCCTTTTCTCTGACCTTCATGCCGGGTTTGAGTCTCGCCTTTGTCGTGGCAGATCGCGGTCTGATCCAGAGTCTGTCCTATCTGGTTTCCGTCCGCATGATGTCCGTAGACTGGCTGGCGCAGAAGCTCATCGCGCACTATCTGAGCAACGGCAGATATTATGAGCTGCTGGAGGCGTTTCGGCAAAGCTATGCACGCAAGCAGGAGCTGGTCTGCCGGGCGCTAGATGATATGGAGCCGCTGGGTGTCCGCTATCAAAGACCGCGCGGCGGCGTCTACATCTGGTGCCGCCTGCCGGACGGTATCGACAGCAAGGATTTTATCAACCGAGCCTATCAGAACGGACTGGCGCTGCTGCCGGGCTATGTCTTTTATCCGTTCAAAAATGGCGGCAGAGACCATATTCGCATTAACTATTCCTTTGAATCGGAGGAACGCCTCTGTGAGGGACTTGCGATTTTGAAAAGCTTACTCGCCGCGGAAAGCAAAAAAACAACTGGCACACAAAATACAGTGATTACTGGCACTTTCAAAAACGAAACAGTATAGTACAATTTGAAGTAGGACTACCGTAATCCCACTGGCTTTAGACGGTGGGTTAAGGCAGCCGAAAATATAAATAGGGCAGGGACTGTCCGAATTAACGCCTGTGGAGATAGTAGATTGCGAGGTTTATGAAGCAGGAAGCCCATTGGCTTTAGATCATGGGTAGTTCACGTATAGAAGCAAGCGAACACGCGCAAACTAACATGGAATGCTGCATGAAGCAGAATGAAAAGGAAAAGGAGAGACAAAAATGGCAGTAAATTTAAAAGGAAGAAGTTTCTTAACCCTCATGGATTTCACACCGGAAGAAATCAGATACATGCTGGATCTCGCGCATGACTTAAAGGCAAAGAAGAGAGCCGGCATCCACAACGAAGTGCTCAAGGGCAAGAACATCGTTCTGCTGTTTGAAAAAACATCGACCAGAACCAGATGCGCATTTGAGGTTGCAGCGCTTGACGAAGGCGCGCACGTGACTTTCCTGGACAGCAAGAGCTCCCAGATGGGTAAGAAAGAGACCATCGCGGATACCGCAAAGGTTCTCGGCAGATTCTATGACGGCATCGAATACAGAGGCTTCAAGCAGTCTGTGGTAGAAGAGCTGGCAAACAATGCAGGCGTACCGGTATGGAACGGTCTGACTGACGTTGACCATCCGACCCAGATTCTGGCTGACCTCTTAACCATCGAAGAACATATCGCAAAGCCGCTGAACAAGGTGAAAGTGGTATTCTGCGGCGATATCAGAAACAATATGGCTTACGCATGGATGTACGGCTGCGCGAAGATGGGTATGCACTTCGTTGCTTACGGTCCGAAAGAGCTGGCTGACCAGATCGACCACGACGTGATCGCAAGAGCAAGAGAAGTTGCGGAATACACAGGCGCAACCATCGAAGTATCCTCTGATGAGGCTTGCCTGAAGGGTGCAGACGTACTGTACACCGACATCTGGGCTTCCATGGGTGAAGAGGATCAGATTCCGGAAAGAGTCCGCATGCTGACCCCGTTCAAGGTAACCAAGGAAATGCTCGACAAGACCGAGAACAACGACGTGATCTTCATGCACTGCCTGCCGTCCTTCCACGATTTCGACACCACGATGGCGAAGGAACAGATGGATCTCGGCTACGACATCCGCGAAGTCACCGACGAAGTATTCCTGTCCAGACACTCCAAGGTGTTCGACGAAGCAGAGAACAGAATGCACACCATCAAAGCGGTTATGGTTGCAACCATGGGCTAATCGAGATCTGAAGAACGGAAGATTCGAAGAACTGCAGATTGGAAGATCTGCAGTTCTGATAAGCTGATGAGCTGACGGGTCTCAAACGCAGGAGGCTCAAGTAAAGAAGGGAGGAGCACAATGCATCCTGGAATTCATAATTTTTCCGAAATCGGAAAATTGAACAAGGTTCTGCTTCACAGACCGGGAAGAGAACTGGAAAAGTTAACTCCGAACAACTTCGAAAGACTGTTATTTGACGATATTCCATTCTTAAAAGTTGCACAGACCGAGCATGACAGATTTGCGGAAGTATTAAGAGAAAACGGCGTGGAAGTCATCTACTATCAGACAGAAACCGCCAAAGCACTCAAAGATGAAAAAATCAAATATAACTTTGTCAGAGAGTTCGTAGAGCTTTCTGAGATCTACTCCGAAGGTCGCAAGGAAGCAATCATCGAGTATCTGCTCTCCAAGAACGCCGAGGAGCTGGTCGAAAGCTGCATTGCGGGTATCTTTGCCGATGAGATCGCGCATATCAAGACAAATTCGCTCTATGATGTGGCGGTCAGCGAGGAACCGTTTGCTAGCGACCCGATGCCGAATCTGTATTTTACCAGAGACCCGGGCGCTTGCGTCGGCAACGGCATCAATATTCACCATATGTCGACACCGGCAAGAAGAAGAGAAGCGCTGCTGCTCAAATATATGCTCAAGTACAATCGTGATTTTGCCCTCGAGGACACGCCGCAGTGGTATGACGTCTACGGCAGCTACTCCATCGAAGGCGGTGACGTGCTCGTGCTTTCCAAGGATATCGTAGCGATCGGTTATTCGCAGAGAACGACCATCGCAGGTATCGAGGCTTTCGCGGAGAATCTTCTGAAGAATTCTTCCTTCAAGAAAGTGCTCGTTTTCGATATTCCAAAATGCAGAGCGTTCATGCACCTCGATACGGTATTTACGATGGTCGACTACGACAAATTTACGATCCATCCGGAGATCGAAGGTCCTTTGGGCGTTTACGAGATCACGCTCGGCGAAAACGGCGAGATGAAATACAATGCCATGAAAGACGAACTTTCCAAGGTATTGGCGCTGGAACTGAACCTGCCTGCAGTCGATCTGATCCGCTGCGGCGGCGGGGACCTGATCGCAGCGCAGAGAGAGCAGTGGAACGACGGTTCCAACACGCTCTGTATCGCGCCGGGTACGGTCGTGACTTACGAAAGAAACTATGTAACCAATGATCTCTTAGACAAGAAGGGCATTAAGGTCCTGTCGATTCCGTCCGCGGAATTATCCAGAGGCAGAGGCGGTCCTAGATGTATGTCCTGCCCGGTCAACAGAGACGATTTATAATCAACAAGGTGAAGGAGATAACAAAATGGCAGAAAAGATTGTTGTTGCACTCGGCGGCAATGCCCTGCAGTCCGGCAAGGCAGAACCGACCGCCGAAGCTCAATTAGCAGTTGTAAAAGAAACCTGTGAAAGAATCGCAGACTTATCCGAAAAAGGCTACGAAGTTGCTGTTGTTCACGGAAACGGACCGCAGGTCGGCAGAATCCTGCTCGCCTCCGAAACCGCAAAAAACGTGACTCCGGCGATGCCGTTCGATGTTTGCGGCGCGATGTCCCAGGGATATATCGGATACCACCTGCAGCAGGCGCTGAAATTTGCGTTGAAAAAACGCGGCAAGGAGATTCCGGTTGCGACGATTTTGACGCAGATGGTTGTTGACGCGCAAGATCCGGGCTTCAAGAATCCGACCAAGCCAATCGGACCGTTCTACAGCGAAGAAGAAGCGAAAGCGCTCGTTGCGGAAAAAGGCTACACCGTAAAAGAAGATGCGGGTCGTGGCTGGAGAAGAGTGGTCGCATCCCCGATTCCGACAGAAATCGTGGAGTTGGATTCCGTAAAGAGATTATTTGATTCCACCATCGTGATTACCTGCGGAGGCGGCGGTATTCCGGTCGTTCGCAAGGAAGACGGTGATTTGGAAGGTGTCGCAGCGGTTATCGATAAGGACTTTGCGGCAGAGCTGCTCGCAGAAAACATCGGTGCAGACGCGCTGATGATCCTGACCGAGGTCGAAAAGGTTGCCATCAACTTCAATAAACCGAATCAGGAGAATCTGGGACATCTGACCTACGCAGAAGCTGAAAAGTACTGCGAAGAGGGGCAGTTCGCACCTGGCTCTATGTTACCGAAGGTACAGGCTGCGATGAAGTTCGTCAAGGCAAATCCGGGCAAGAAAGCGATCATCACGTCCTTAGCAAAAGCAATCGATGCCCTGGAGGGCAAGACCGGAACGGTCATCACTTTCGCATAGAAGCAAGGGAGCGTGCTTGTATGCGGCAAGCATACAGCTGATCCACAGACGGTTTCAAACTGTCGGTGCTGCCGACAGATAGACAATAGCATTCAAAAAGCCCCGCG
>ENA-ORTY01004273-ORTY01004273.1-human-gut-metagenome-genome-assembly--contig:-NODE-4273-length-11342-cov-3.383539_pt1 | contig 11342 bp, 7 predicted proteins | sample MGYA00241917_ERZ509198 | MGnify/ENA primary metagenome ERZ509198 (study PRJEB26280, sample SAMEA2338857) | human gut metagenome | biome: human gut; feature: human-associated habitat; material: faeces...
CCGGCGAGGAGAAGGACATCAACATCACTTTCCCCGAGAACTACACCCCAGAGCTCGCCGGCAAGCCCGTCGTCTTCCACGTGAAGGTCAACGAGGTCAAGGCCAAGGACGTGCCCGCCATCGACGACGAGTTTGCCAAGGACGTCTCCGAGTTCGATACGCTCAAGGAGCTGAAGGCCGACCTGAAGAAGAAGATCACCGAGGAGCGTGAGAAGGCCGCCCAGCGCGCCTTTGAGGACGCCCTGATGCAGAAGGTCGCCGACGGCATCGAGGCCGACATCCCCGACGCGATGATCGACCTGCAGTGCGAGAAGATGGTCGACAGCCTGAAGCAGCAGCTCGCGTCCCAGGGTATCCCCTTCGACCAGTACCTGAAGATGGTCCAGAGCACCGAGGAGGCTGTCAAGGCCGAGGCGAAGGAGCCCGCGCAGCAGCAGGTCCGCATGGATCTGGCCATCGAGGCGCTCATCAAGGCCGAGGGTATTGACGCCACCGAGGAGGAGATCGAGGCCGAGACGAAGAAGATCGCCGAGCAGTACGGCATGGATCTGGAGATGGTGAAGAAGTATCTGCCCGCCGACCAGGTCAAGGAGCAGCTTGTCCGCGAGAAGGTCATCAAGCTCGTTGCCGACAGCGCCACAGCCACCGCTCCCGTCGTCGAGACGAAGAACGAGGAGAAGAAGGCCGAGGCCGAGAAGACCGAGGAGAAATAAAAACGGCCGAGAGGCTGAAATCACATACGGGCGGGTATACTTTGGTAGCAGCCGCGGCATTTTGCAGCGGCACAGAGATTTCAACAGGAGGTATTTTCCATGAGTTTAGTTCCCTATGTGGTAGAGCAGACCAACCGGGGTGAGCGTTCCTACGACATCTACTCCCGCCTGCTCAACGACCGCATCATCTTCCTGGGCGAAGAGGTCAATGATACCACCGCCAGTCTGGTGGTTGCCCAGCTGCTGTATCTGGAGGCGCAGGATCCCGACAAGGACATTCAGATGTACATCAACAGCCCCGGCGGCTCCGTGACGGCGGGCATGGCGATTTACGACACCATGCGCTTTATTGCCGCGCCTGTGGCCACCATCTGCATCGGGCAGGCCGCAAGCATGGGAGCCTTCCTGCTGGCGGGGGGCGAGAAAGGCATGCGTTATGCCCTTCCGCACAGCCGGATTATGATTCATCAGCCTTCCGCCGGGTATCAGGGCCAGGTTACGGATATCGATATCCACGCCCGTGAAGTGCTGCGCATGAAGGCTTCTCTGAATGAAATGCTGGCGGAAAATACCGGCAGGCCGCTGGACAAGGTTGCCGCGGACACGGAACGTGATTACTTCATGACGGCCGAAGAGGCGCTGGAGTACGGCATCATCGACAGAATTTTCGTTTCCCGCCGTGATATGACGCAGGGCGAAACCGGCGCCGGGGAGTAACGCATGAGCGACAACGAACACAGCAGCGTCATGCACTGTTCCTTCTGCGGAAGGTCCGAGTTTGACGTGGAACACTTTATCGAGCAGAACGGCGTATGCATTTGTGACAAGTGCATTGAACGCTGCAACGACATCATATCACGTCAGCATGTGGAGGAAGCCCGGGAGGAAGAAGGGCCTCTGCTGACGCCGCCGGAGATCAAGGAGCGTCTCGACGCCTATGTCATCGGCCAGGAGCAGGCCAAAAAGGTGCTGTCCGTGGCGGTGCACAATCATTACAAGCGGGTTTTTTACAAGGGCGCGCTTGACGGCGTGGAGCTGGAAAAGAGCAATGTGCTGCTGGTAGGCCCTTCCGGCAGCGGCAAGACGCTGCTTGCCCGTACTCTTGCCCGTATCCTCAAGGTGCCGTTCGCCATTGCCGACGCCACCACACTGACCGAGGCGGGGTATGTTGGCGAGGATGTGGAAAACATTCTGGTTCAGCTTCTTCAGAATGCTGATTATGATCTTGAAGCCGCGGGCCGCGGCATTATCTACATTGACGAAATCGACAAGATTTCCCGCAAGGGCGACGGGCCTTCCATTACCCGCGACGTGTCGGGCGAGGGCGTGCAGCAGGCGCTTCTGAAGATCATCGAGGGCACGGAGGCCAACATTCCTCCCAAGGGCGGCCGCAAGCACCCCCAGCAGGAATTCATCCGCATGGATACCTCCAATATTCTGTTCATTGTGGGGGGGGCCTTCATCGGTCTGGAGAAAATGGTGGAACAGCGCATGCGCGGCAATACCATGGGCTTCGGCGCGAATATCCCGGTGAAGAAGGAGCAGAGCCTTTCCGTCCTGCTCGATCAGGTAGTGCCCACCGACTTTGTGCAGTTCGGCCTCATTCCCGAGTTTGTGGGACGCATTCCGGTGATCACCCATGTGGACGAACTGGAAGAGGATGATCTCATCCGTGTGCTCACCGAGCCGAAAAACGCTCTGGTCAAGCAGTATCAGAAGCTGTTTGAGCTCGACGGCGTGAAGCTGCGCTTCGAGAGCGACGCCCTGCGGGCCGTGGCGGCAAAGGCCATTGAGCGAAAAACCGGCGCGCGCGGCCTGCGCAACGTGCTGGAGGGCATCATGCTTGATATCATGTATGAACTGCCCACCATGAAGGACGTGCAGGACTGCGTGATTACAAGGGGCGTCATCGAGAACGGGGAAAAGCCCCTGCTCACCCGCAAGCCCCAGGTTCAGATAGCCTGATTGCAGGCCGGGCGGAATGGCCCGGCGTCACGGTGTTTCCGCGCCGTATTCTTTTCAAGGAACAGTTATGCCTCTTTTCACCGGAACCATAGGCGGCGAGCCGGAAGCCCCGCGCGAGCTGCCTCTCATGTCGCTGCGCGAAGTGGTGATGTTTCCGCGCGCCATCGTCCCTCTTTTTGTGGGAAGGGACGCATCCATCAAGGCCATTGAAAGCGCCGTGGCCCGCTATGACAAGCATATCCTTCTCGTGACGCAGAAGGAAGCCGATATGGAGAAGCCCGGCCCGGGCGACCTGTACCCCGTGGGGGTGGTGAGCAAGATCCTCCAGCTTCTGCGTCTGCCGGACGGCAGCGTCAAGGTGCTGTTCGAGGGGCTGTACCGCGCGGCGTGGCACCCCCTTTCGGAAGAGGAGCCTTTCGGAAACGGGCCGTTTCCCCGTCTGCTGCTTGAGACTCTTCCGGAGATTGAAAGCGGAAATTCCGAACGCGAGGCGCTGGTGAGAGCCACGCATGAGGCGCTGGACGAGTTCGGCAAGCTGAACAAGAAAATCAATCCCGAACAGCTGGCTTCCCTGTCCGGTCTGCGCGAACCGGGGCGCCTGGCCGACGCCGTGATGGGGCTGCTCAAGCTGGATCACGTCCGCAAGCAGGAAGTGCTGGAAATCCTGGACGGGGACAAGCGCCTGGAAAAGGTGTTTGAGCTCCTGAGCGGGGAACTTTCCGTCGCCTCGCTGGAAAAGGCCATCAAGAACCGCGTGCGCGGGCAGATGGAGCGCAATCAGCGCGAATACTATCTTAACGAGCAGATCAAGGCCATTCACAAGGAAATGGGCCGGGAAGACGATCCGCAGGCGGAGGCTGCCGAACTGGAGCAGCGCTTCAGGGAAAAGAACATGCCCGAGGAGGCGCGGGAAAAGGCTCTGCGCGAAGTACGCAAGCTGCGCCAGATGTCGCCTTCCTCGGCGGAATACACGGTGATCCGCAACTATATCGACTGGCTGCTGGATCTCCCGTGGAACGAGCTGAAGCCTGTCGACGTGGATATCCGTGAAGCCAAGGAACTGCTTGACGGCGGCCACTTCGGGCTGGAAAAGCCGAAGGAGCGTATTCTGGAATATCTGGCCGTGCAGAAGCTGGCGGGCAGACTGAAAGGGCCGATTCTGTGTCTTGTGGGGCCTCCCGGCGTGGGCAAGACCTCGCTGGCCAGATCCGTGGCAAAGGCCACGGGGCGAGAGTTCGTGCGCGTTTCTCTGGGCGGAGTGAGGGATGAGGCCGAGATACGGGGGCATCGGCGTACCTATGTGGGGGCGCTGCCCGGCAAGATTATCTCGGCGCTGAAGCGGGCCAGATACAATAATCCCCTGTTCTGTCTGGATGAAATCGACAAGATGACGTCGGACTTCCGGGGAGATCCCTCTTCCGCTCTGCTGGAAGTGCTGGATCCCGAGCAGAACAGCTCCTTTGACGATCACTATCTTGACATGGGCTATGACCTGTCCCAGGTCTTTTTCATCACGACGGCCAACAGTCTGTCGGGCATTCCCGCTCCGCTGCTGGATCGCATGGAGATTATCCAGCTGTCCAGCTATCTGGAAATCGAGAAGATCCGCATCGCGCGGGATTTCCTGCTGCCCCGCCAGTTGGAAATGCACGGGCTGAAGCCTGAACATCTGCGTATTTCCGACAATGCGCTGATGGATGTGATCCGTTTCTATACGCGGGAATCCGGCGTGCGTTCGCTGGAGCGGCAGATCGCCGCTCTGTGCCGCAAGGCCGCCATGCGCATGGCCGAGGCGGCCGACGCGGAAAGGAACAGCGGCCGTAACGGTGAAAGCGGCGGGGAAAAGGCCGCGCCGTCCTCCAGGGGCATCAATGTCACCGCTCAGAATCTGCATACTTTTCTCGGGGTGAAGAAGTATCGCTTTGAAGAGCGTGAAAGCGCCTCTCTGGTCGGTGTTGTGGCAGGGCTGGCCTTCAACGATCGTGGCGGGGAAATCCTTCATATCGAGAGTGCCGTCATGCCGGGGTCGGGCAAGGTGTCCAGCACCGGCCGCCTCGGCGACGTGATGAAGGAGTCGGCCCAGGCCGCCTTTTCCTATGTGCGTTCGCGTTCTTCGCGCTTCGGGCTCAAGCCGGATTTCCACAAGGAGATCGATCTGCATGTGCATGTGCCGGAAGGGGCTACTCCCAAGGACGGCCCTTCCGCCGGCATCACTCTGGCTGCTTCGATGGTGTCTGCCCTGCTGGGCATTCCGGTGCGCAACGATGTGGCCATGACCGGCGAGATCACGCTGCGCGGCAGGGTGCTGCCCATCGGAGGGCTGCGGGAAAAACTCCTTGCCGCACGCCGGGCGGGGATGAAGACCGTGATCATGCCTGCGGACAATGAACGGGATCTCAAGGAAGTGCCCGAGGAAATACTCAAATCGCTCCATCTGGTTTTTGTGCGGGACGTGGATGAAGTACTGCCTGTAGCCCTGGAGGCGGATCGGGAGGAGATTTTCTCCGGGCCGGACAGCGACGGAAATGTTCTGCGGGGGCTGCGTGTGGGGGCGGAAACGCACGACATGCCCGCGCAGTAGCATCCGCACGATGCATTCAGGAGAGCAGCGCTTGCCTCCTTCCGGGAAGATGCTCCGGAAGGAGGCCGGAGTTATTCGCGTGCTGAATATGCTCCGCGAGTCGGACAGGGCAAGCGGCATCTCCGTTCTTCGCCGCAAAGCGCCCCACGCTTGCGGCAGAATTCACGCGTGAAATCTGCGGGGCAGACGCAGGGAGCCGGACGGAAACAGTTTTTAATAACCGCATGTTGTTGATGCGGAATCTTTTCATTTTGGAACGGCCTGATATACTGATTCGCCCATTATGAAACGGAAGGAGCAACGGAAAGGCATGAAGAGGCTGACTGTGGGGATCCTTCTCCTGATGTGCGTGTTTTTGTCAGGATTCTTTTTTCACAGGGGAAATCAGAACAGGGAGTATGATGTCAGCGGGATGCAGCCCTGCATCATTCTTAATTTTCTGGGATTCAGGTACGACTCCGACAACAGGGCGGCGCTCGAACGGTTATTGAGCCTGTATTCCGAGAGGCATCCGGACAAGTTTGTCAGCTATGAAGGGATCCCCCCGGCCGAATATGGCAGGGTTCTCAGTCAGCGTCTGAAGATGAAAAGCGCGGATGACGTGTTCATGGTGCCGCCCATTCTGGCCCGCCGCTATGCGGCGGAAGGCAGACTCGCTCCCTTGAAGGGGATTCCCGCACTGAAGGCATATCGACCGGAAGTGCTTGAACAGATGAAGCTGGAAGGGGATATCCGGTACGTGACGACCAGTCTTGGAGCTTTCGGACTGTTCTGCAATCTGGACATGCTGGAAAAAGAGGGACTGAGCGTTCCCCGGAACATGGCGGAATTCGGCGCCATCTGCGGATATTTTCTTCGAAAGGAAGTGACGCCCGTTGCCTTTGCCGGGCGTGAACCGCTCAAGGCCCTGGTTGTCGCCGGGCTGTTCGAGCCTTCGGTTTCCGGAGACGCCGATTCCTTCTTCGTCTCGCTGGAAACGGTTCCCGGGCGTCTGGAAATAGCTCTGATGGAAAGTCTTGACAGACTGGCCGCGCTGCGCGAAAGGGGCTGGCTGCGGCCGGGCGATGTCAGGGGAGGGGATGACGGTGAGCCTCCCCTGTCCTTTACCCGGGGGGAAACTCCCTTCATGCTCGGCGGAAGCTGGCATGCGGTTCGCCTGGCTCGAAAGCCTCCCTCATTCAGATATGCGGCCTATCCTCTGCCCGCGAGCGAAGACCGCGCCGTAGTCGTGCTTGGACTGGATACTCCTCTTGCCGTCAATGCGGAAAGCGGATATCTGGAACAGGCGGTACAACTGGTGGGAATTCTGACAAGCCCCGAAAATATCGAGATTTTCACCTCGGGGCAGGGCCTCCTCAGCCCTTTGCGCGGTGGATTTCCGGCGGACAAGGCGCTGCGCCCCCTCTGGGAGGGAGTGGAGGAAGGAAGGGCAGTGTTCCATTCGGATATCCGTCTGCGGTATCCGGTGTGGGAATGCCTTGACGCCGGAGTGGACATGGTTCTTGCCGGGGGACAGGCCCGCGAAGCGGCGGAGAGAGTCGCGCGTGAAGCGGCGGAGATGAGTATATGAGGAAACCGGGAAGACAGCGTGTCACGCTGGCTGCCGTTGTGGCGCTGCTTTTTGTCGTGCTGTGCGGGGTATCGTTCAACTTCATGAACTCCGTACAGAATTCGCTGTGGGAGAATTCCGTCAAGAACATGCTGGAAAGCACGGTACGCGGCGCAGATCAGCTTGAGCGCGGCTATCTCAAGGAGCTCGAGATGCTGCGCATGCTTGCTGAAGACCTGGGCGGCGGAGAATCATCGAATGCGGACAGAATCCGTTCAAAACTGGAGATTTTTCTTTCAAACACAGGCAACTTTTCCTCCCTTATTTTTGAAGACGGAACCGGCTATGTGGATAACGGTCTCGCCGTTGTTCTGACGCCTGAAGAGCTGAAACGGCTCAGGACTCTGCCCGGAGAAAGCGGTCTGCTGTTTCCTTACCGGAATCGCGGCACGGAGCGCAGAACTTTTACCATCTTCACGTCTGTCAGATTTTCGGACGGGCGCAGGGGATACCTGTTCAAGGGCTATAACGTCGAGACCCTGTACGCGGAATATGCTCTTTCCTTCTACAATAATACGGGGTTTTCCTATGTGATTGCGTCGGACGGCAATATTGCCATGCGTCCGGTGCATCCCGGCAGCAACAAAACCTTTTCCAATCTGTTTGAAATCATCGGTGAGGGGAAGAATGACCCCGCCATTATCGCATCTTTCCGCAAGTCCCTGCAGAACGGCAGGAGCGGTGTGGCTGTATTTGACGACGGAAAGGGCGAGAACGTGTTCTGTTATGTGGCCATGCCCAGAATGGGAGGATGGTATGTCGTGTCCATCGTGCCCAACGCGGAAGTCATGCGGGAAGCGAACGCCATTGTCCGGCAGGCGCTGTTCATCTGTTTTCTGGGCTTCAGCGGGCTTCTTGCGGCATTTCTTGTCTACGCCCGTATAAACGGAAGCCACCGGAAGGAGATCGATGCGCTGGCCTATACGGACAGTCTCACGGGCATCCGGAATTTCGTGAAGTTCAGGCAGGACGGCGACGCGATGCTGCGCGCGGCGGGTGCGCGGAAGTATGCCATGCTTTCCATCGACATGCTCAATTTCAAGATATTCAATGATGTCATGGGATACACCGCGGGAGACAGCCTGCTGAAGGCGTTTCCCGAAATCCTTGACAGAGGGGCGGGAAAGGATGCGCTGACCGCGCGCATGGTGGCGGATCATTTTGTTGCTCTGGTTCCTTACCGTGACAAGATGGAACTCCGGGAATACTGCGCGTCCCTGACGCTTGCCGTTGAGGCGTTTCTGAAGTCACGCAGGCTGGATTACCATCTGGAGCTGAGGGTAGGCATCTGCTGTACGGAAGACAATGACTCGACCACAAGTGTCAACGCGCTGCTCGACCGCGCAAATATCGCTTTGCAGAAAATCAAGCAGCAAAGCGGTGAAGCATGGAATTTCTACGAACATTCCATGCGTGACAGAATATTGAAGGATCAGAAGCTGGAAGCCCGTATGGAAAAGGCTCTGACCGACGAGGAGTTTCTGATTTTCGTTCAGCCGAAATACTGGCTTGCCTCACGCGGGCTTGCCGGAGGGGAAATCCTGGTACGGTGGAAAATCGGGGGAGAAGGAATGCTTTCACCCGGTGAGTTCATTCCCCTGTTCGAGCGGAACCGTTTCATCGTCAGGCTTGACAGATATATGCTGGCATCGGCCTGCCGCCTGCTGCGGCAATGGCTGGATGCGGAGAAAAGGGTTCTCCCGCTGTCCGTCAACGTGTCGCGCGTGCAGTTTTATACGTCGGATTTCGTGGATGCCTGCATCCGGATAAAGGAGGAATACGACATCCCTGACGGTCTGCTGGAGCTGGAGTTCACCGAAAACATATTTTTCGAGAATGTCGCCCGTCTGAATCTGACCGTGGACAGGCTCAAAAGGGCCGGTTTTCATTGTTCCATTGATGACTTCGGGGCCGGTTATTCCTCGCTCAACATGCTGAAGGATCTGTCTGTGGACGCGCTCAAGCTGGACGGGGGATTCTTCCGCTTCGCCAAGGACGACGAGCGGGCCAGAACTGTTGTCCGGCACATGCTGAATCTGGCCGGGGATCTGCGGATGGTCACGGTTGCAGAAGGCGTGGAGACGCTGGAGCAGGTGGAATTTCTGGAAAGTGCGGGGTGCGACATCGTACAGGGCTATGTGTTCGGACGCCCCATGCCCGCTGCGGAGTTCGCCGAGCTGCTCGAATCCGGAGAAGACAGCCCGGATATCGTTCAGAGCGTGCTGTGAATGAAAGCATTCAGCCGCGCACGGCCCTCGGGCATGGAAAGCGTATGACGCGCGGCGTCCCTCAGCCTCGCGTGATTTCCCATATGCTTACGGGAACCGGCACGTCCTGTCTGTACAGCGGCCATGTGGGGGTGGTGCGGAGCCTGCGGCAGACAAGACCGTGCCGGGGCAGGACTTCGGGCAGGCAGGCGAACACCGCGCGTCCCGGTTCCGCAATCCAGGCACGCCCTCCGGCGGTCAGCGCATATGCCAGGAATGCGGCGATAGGTTCGGCGAAACGCCGTTCATAGACAATGTCACCGGCCCAGATCACGTCCATGCCCCCCGCGGGGAGTTCGGGTTCCCGCCAGTCCATGCGGCGCCAGTCCACGCCTTCCACGGCATTGAGTTCCGCATTGATGCGGGCGTAGCGCAGAGCTTCGGCGTCGTAGTCCATGCCGATGACTTCAGCCCCAAGCCAGCGTCCGGCCAGTGCGGTGAATCCCAGCCCGCAGCCCATGTCAAGACAGCGTTTTCCGGCGATGTCCGTCCTGTGCTCGGCAAGCCATGCGGCCAGAGCCAGAGAGGATGGCCACAGTTCCGCCCAGTAGGGCAGGCGTTCATCCTCCTGCCAGCCTTTCCACAGCGGGCCGGATTCGTCATCCATGTGTTCCCAGAGGGCTTCCAGGCTGGCCCTGCGCAGAATCCATTCCCGTCCGCAGGCGGTGAAACGCAGTTCGTCTGGGCATGTGTCGATCATGACGGTTTCTTTTGGAGCGTTTTGCGTTTGAAAATATCTGTCAGTCATATCCTGATGTTCCGATCCGAAGGTTTCACGCCTGAAGCCGGAGCCTCGCGCCGCAAGTGAATGGCGGCGACACCGGAGAAGGGGGCGTCGCGGTGAAGTCCCGCCCTGCCCGAATCCGCGGAGCATTTCAATCCTGCCGCTTCACCGGAACGGAGCGCCCCTTGCGCGAAGCTCCCTCATGCGCTTCCGCGTTTCCGGGGGAATCCTGTTCCGGCTGTGCGGCCGCGTGTTCCGCAAAGGGGTGCGCCGCATCGTACACGCGGGTCAGCGCGTCGAGGTTGAGATGGGTATATCGCTGGGTGGTGGAAATGCGGCTGTGCCCGAGAAGCTGCTGCACGCTGCGCAGATCCGCTCCGCCTTCCAGCAGATGGGTAGCGTAGGAATGGCGCAGCTCGTGTGGAGAAACATGCTGGGCTATGCCTGCCAGAACCGCGCTTTCCTCCACAATGCGCGCGGCCTGCCGCCGGTTCAGGCGTGCGCCGCGCCGTCCCACGAACAGGGCATTTTCACCGCGCGGGGCAAGAAGATGGCGCGCTTCAAGCCAGCGCGCGAGCGCCGCGCGGCAGGTATCGCTGAGCGGGGCCAGCCGCTGTTTGCTTCCCTTGCCCATGACCCGGATGCTCACGTCAGGATGATCGAGGGGAGGACAGTCCGCCGTGTCGAGTCCAAGCGCCTCGGAAATGCGCAGACCCGATCCGTAGAGCAGTTCCAGCAGCGCACTGTCCCGCAGGTGCAGCGCGGTTTCCACGCTGTCCGGCATGTTGTCGGAATGCGCGGGAGGCGTGCCGGAAAGCAGGGAAAACATCTGATCCACATTGAGCATGACCGGGTGGCGGTGTTCCTGCCGGGGATTGCGCACGCCCGCGCAGGGATCGACGGAAATCTGCCGTCCGCGCCGCAGGTAACGAAACAGGGAACGCAGGGCGGACAGTTTGCGGGCAGTGGAACTGCGGGCTGTTCCCGCCCGGAACAGCGAAGCCGAAAAGGCCTGCACATGGCGTTTGGCCACGGATTCCGGCTGGTTCAGTGTCGCTCCCTCTCCGTTCAGGAATCGTTCAAATTCCATGAGATCGGTGCCGTATGCGCGCACTGTGGCCGGGGATGCCCCTTTCTGAAATTCCAGCCATGCCAGAAAGGCAGTGGCGCACGCGGGCAGATCGGGAGGAGGCAGTACGGGAGCGGGTTTACGAGGCATGACGGCTCACCTCATACATATTGCCCGGCAGACGATGTATCGCGCCGCGCACTTCCAGCATGATCAGCAGGGCGCTCAGTGAGCCGGCATCCCGGGGGACATCCGGGAGAGAGGCGCTTTCCGGCTCCGACAGAAGTTCCAGCATTTCGTCCGCGCCGAGGCTTCCGTGTTTCCGGAGCAGCGCAAGAATTATTCCTTCGGGCGATGCGGGGGCAATGTCATCCGATGCTGAAACTTCCTCCCGTGCGGGTATGCCGGATACGG